>ERZ772874.1461-NODE-1461-length-12204-cov-14.412873_pt1 | contig 12204 bp, 5 predicted proteins | sample MGYA00580586_ERZ772874 | MGnify/ENA primary metagenome ERZ772874 (study PRJEB29015, sample SAMEA2737952) | human oral metagenome | biome: human oral; feature: human-associated habitat; material: dental | place: China | collected 2154 ... | reverse complement strand
CACTTCGCACTCGAAAGTGCAGTTCCAACCGTCGTTCTCGAGTGCAAAATGCACCACTCGAGAGCGAAATGCACATCTCGACGAGCAGAGGACCGGCGATCACGTCCTGGGCATCGGCGGCGCCGGCCTCACTCTGGCGGGTCTCACGCCGCGCACGCGGGTCCGTAGCGCTCTGGACCTGGGCTGCGGCTGCGGCATCCAGACCCTTTACCTCCTGCGGCACGCCGAGCACGTCGTCGCCACCGACATCTCCGAGCGGGCCCTGGCCTTCACCGCCTTCAATGCGGCCCTGGCCGGCGTGTGCGTTACGGGCGGCCCCGATGTCGGCTCCGGGGACGGAGCCGGCCGACTGGAGCTTCTGCAAGGCTCCCTCCTGGAGCCGGTGGCCGGCCGTCGCTTCGACCTCATTGCCTCCAACCCGCCCTTCGTCCTGACCCCGCCTGCGGTGCGCGAGGCCGGTCTGCCCCTCATGGAGTACCGCGATGCCGGCGGCCCTGTCCTGCCGGTGCTCGTCGCCGGGTTGGGGGAGCACCTCGAGCCCGGCGCTGCCGCCGTCATGCTCGGCAACTGGGAGCACCGTGGTGCTGACTCGTGGCGCGAGGCCGTCGCCACCTGGATCCCCGAAGGGCTCGACGGCTGGGTCATCGAGCGCGAGGTCCAGGACCCGGTTGAGTACGCCACCATGTGGCTGCGCGACGGCGGTCTGACCCCTGAGCGCGACGCCGAGGGCTTCGACGCCGCCCTGGGGGCATGGATCGACGACTTCGAGGTGCGCGGAGTCCAAGGCGTCGGCTTCGGCTACCTCATCGTCCATCGTCCACTAAGGCCCCGTGATCCCTGGCGCCTCCTGGAGGAGGTGACCACCTCCGGTCAGGGGGTCCTGGGGCATCATGTCGCCGATGTGCTGGAGTCCCGGGAGCGGCTCGCCGGTCTCGACGACGACGCCGTCGCCGACCTCCGTCCGGTGCTGGCCCCCGACGTCACCGAGGAGCGCCACCTCATCCCGGGCGCGGCCGAGCCCACAGTCATCCTGCTGCGCCAGGGAGGAGGGCTGGGGCGTACGATCCGGGCCTCGACGGTGATGGCCGCCCTGGCTGGCGTGGCCGACGGCGAGCTGAGTGTGGGCCAGATCGCCTCCGCGGTCGTCGCACTGAGTGGGCTGACCGGATCGGATGCGGCCACACTGCGTGTGGAGATGATTGAGGCGGCCCGCCACCTCCTGGTGACGGGATTTCTCTCCGACAACTAATGACCATGTCCTGAGTGAAGGTGCCGGGGTGGGAGAGTGGGTGGCGGGTGATCGGCCGGTGGGTATGACGCTCTTTCGAGATAAATGCCGCCTGTTCATTATCATTTCTTAATCATTGTGACACCATAGTCATCAATGATGCGGAAATGAAACCTTTTCCGTTTGATGTTATTTCAAGGAAAAGTACTGACGACGTGCGACGATGCACGATTGTTGTCCGGTGAGTGGTTTCTGCGGTGTTGAGGGTGGGCTCGGATGTCCTACATTCGTCGGCAGTCAAGTTTGTTGTGCGCTCCCCGCGTACCCATCCCTCATGATCGGATTCCATCGGCATGTCCCTGTCATCAATTCGCCCGCGGTGTGGACATAAAGGACTTCTGCGCAGATTCATTGCGGTGGTCGGTTCTCTTGCCATCGTCCTGGTGACCATGGTGTCGCTCCCGTGGACGACCCCTCCCGCGGACGCCGCCACCGGCGATCTGGATGTTCCCCTGGGGGACACCTCGGTTCAGATCTCCTACGTGCGCACCGTTGAAAGTACCGATCCCATTACCGACACTGCGGGCGACGGATACACCTACACCTCGTACCCGTGGGAGTGGGGGCGGACACGCGCCTGCATCCGTTACTCTCCCGGATCGCAGTACTACTCCACCGACACGGTCTACGGTAGCGGTGGTCAGTACGCGGCAGTCGGTTATGGGCGCCCCAGCTGGGATCAGAGCAGTTGCTCCAGCGTCTACAGGGGAGAGTCCGCTGACAAGAACCAGACCTCGCTGGGATTCCAGCCCTCCAACACCACGAGTACCAAGGTCGGTCAGGTCTTCCTCGTCGGCCGGATGCGGCACGTCAACAGCCCGATCTACACCGACAGCAGTCGGGTCACGAATCCCTCCGACGGCGGAACCGCCTACCACGGCAGTTTCAACATTCGCACCGCAGGCACGATTGAGGCGAACTTCCCCTGGAAGGAGTTCGACACGATCAACACGTGCACCGGAAAGATCGGGTCGGACGGCAAGCTCATCATCGGTGACTACGCCATTGACCCGAACACGGTGGCAACTCCCTACGCCTACGACTGGAACGGGAATGTCGGTGCCTACGATGGACGCACCTACACCTACATGTACCAGAACGGTTCCCTGGTGTGGTTCAACGGCTACATGACGCAGCATTTCACCGACAAGAACGGGCGCTCGTGCGCTGATGACATCCTCGACATCAAGTCCGACCGTTCCGACACCGCCTGGACGGACCCGAACACCGGCATCAAGTACAAGCTCAAGCTGTGGGGATTCGTCAACAACGGATCGAGCCAGCAGTGCCACGCCGAGCTGGAGAAGGCGCAGACCTCCAGCCTGGAGGAGCGCTTCATCACCCGCGAGAACGCCACCTCCTACGGCTGCCTCTACGGCTCCATCGAGCAGGAGCGCCCGGTCACCTTCGCCAAGGACGTCAAGGCCGACCCGTCGGTTCAAGGGTCGCTGACGATACCGACCTTCAACTACGTCAACGCCTCACCGGAGGGAACCTACGGTGCGCAGAAGTGGGGGACCCCCAACTCCCTGACCCCCACCTGGGACAATGAGGCCGTCGACCCCAACAGCTACACCCTGCTGGCCCCCAACGACGCTGCCACGGTGCAGGAGGCGGGCGCCAGCCCGCAGGCCGCCGTCGACCGTAAGACCGGTGATGTCTGGACATCCGGATGGTTCCTCCGCAACGTCACTTGTACGGCGGGTACCAACGGTGTTCCGCTGCTGCGCCGCGACGGAACCACTCGCCTGGACCAGTCCGACTCGGTGAATCTTGACAAGCGCACGATCCGCCTCGATGAGACCCAGCTCGCCGAGCACCAGGACGAGGTCGCCGTCAAGTGCGTCTGGCACAACGAGTACGTCGTTGGCAGGGGGCGCGTGACCCTCGTGACCGTCGTCGACGGTGGCAACGCCAAGCCCAATCAGTGGACCATGACCGCCAAGCCCGCCACCGAGGGGCTCTTCGGACAGAAGACCATCACCGGTGCCAGTGGCACACCCGACGTCAGCAAGGTCTACACCGCCGGCGGCACCTACGCCCTGTCCACGGGCAAGGGCCCCGAGGGCTACACGCAGAACGGTCCCTGGGTCTGCACCGACGACGACGGCAGCGACGTACCCGTCAGCGGAGACAGCCAGTTCGTGCTTCGTGAGGGCAGGAACGTCACCTGCGTCGTGCACCAGAAGCCCCAGCAGACTCCCATCAGCGCGGTCAAGACCATCGATGGCGCCTCCGACGCCGCCACGGCCGGCTCCTACTCCCTGAGCTACACCTGCACCCCGGGCCCCGACGGTAAGGCCACCTCCACCGGTAAGATCACGGTCGACGCCAAGGGCAATGCCACGGACCTGCCTGCCCAGCGCGTGGGCGCCACCTGCACCGTCACCGAGGATGCTCGTGATGCCAAGGGACTCAAGCAGCCGGGCTCCCCCGCCGGCGGAAGCCTCAGCTGGAAGGACCCGGCCGCCTTCAAGGTCGTCACCAACCCGGGCCGCGGGGAGAAGGAGCTCGCCTCCACCGCCGTGGCTCCGGCCAACGGCAACGCGGGCGGTGTCACCTTCACCGTGCCCGACTCCACGGAGGGCGCCGTTCGGATCAAGGTCGTCAACTCCGTCGTCCCGCACGCCGGTATCGACAAGACCTTCACCAAGGTCGCCAAGAGCGCTGAGAAGGTCAACGGTCAGACCACCTTCGACCAGACCTACACCATCACGGTGACCAACCCCTCCGCCAAGGCGGGCCTCACCTACGACCTCAACGACGCCTGGCAGGTTCCCAACGGGGTCACCGTCCACAAGGTCAGCATCTCCGGCGGTGCCATCACCGGCACGGAGACGCCTCAGGCCGGGGTCCCCTACGCCAAGACCGGCATCACCCTGCCTGCGGGCCAGAAGCACATCTACACAGTGGTGCTCAACGTCTCCGGTCCCGACGCCGGCCTGCCCGGTGTCCAGGGGACCTGCAGCCCCGGGGCGGTCGGCCAGGGCAAGGCCATCTACAACAAGGCCTCGGTGATCACGAAGGGTGACGGGCAGCCCAAGGAGGCCGCCGCCTGCGGCACCCTGCCCACCAACCCCCAGTTCAAGGCATCCAAGACCCCGCTCGACGTGGTCCGTAACGCCGACGGCACCTTCACCTCCAGCTACACGGTGACGGTCACCAACACCTCCCTGGTTGCCAGCCCGGTGGTCGCCGACCTCACCGACACCCCGCAGATGCCCACCGGCACCTATCTGCACAAGGTGCGGATCCTGGAGAAGGGCGTCGACGCCCAGGGCGTGACCCTCCCCGGGAGGAACGACACGACCGGCACCTTCAACGGTCCGATCACCCTCATCAAGGCGGGTACCGGAGAGACACTCGCCGCTGCCCCCCGGGCCGGGGGCGAGGGCGGTAGCCGAACCTTCACCATGCAGATGACCTTCACTGTTCGGGAGAACACCCCGGGCTTCAACGAGTCCGACTTCCAGTGCGGTCACCAGCGCGCCGACGGCAAGCCCTCCGGCCTGGTCAACACCATCGCCATGGAAGGGGACACCGACGGTGAGGGGAACAACCACGGCTGCCTGTCCACCGAGGGCAAGCTGAAGTTCTCCAAGGAGATCAAGACCCAGCCGGGCAACGGCACGACCTTCGACGTCGTCTACACCGTGAGCGTGGTCAATGAGGGATCGCTGACCGAGTCCACCGGACCGATCAACGACAAGCCGTCCTTCGCCCCCGGGCTCAACCCGACCGTGGTCAAGGTGCAGCGCGAGATGGGGCCGGCCAGGACGGCCGCCGCCCAGCCCGACGGCTCCTACCGCCTGTCCGACAACGAGAAGCTCTACTCGGGTTTGATGATCCGCTACACCGTCACCTTCACGGTGAAGATCGACCCGTCGGCCGCCGGATACAGCGATGACCTGCTGTCCTGCACCACGGAGAACGGCCGACTCGTTCCCGGGCACGGCCTGTACAACAAGGTCGTTCCTCAGGCGGGCAAGGACTCCGACACCCGACCCGACCACGACGTGGCCTGCGCCAACGTCTCGCCCAATGCCGGCAAGCGCATCCTGTCGATCGTCAAGACCGGCAGCCAGGGTCCCCTGGACGACGCGGCCTTCGACATCTACCCGATGGATCCCTCCACCCTGGGTGCCAGGCCCCTGTCCGACGGCGTGACCTTCACCGGAGGCAAGGGCACCGGAACCTTCACCACCACGGGACTGGCCATCAACCGCGAGTACTGGCTGGTGGAGACCAAGGCTCCCGCCGGGCACCAGCTCATGGCCAAGCCGGCCCGCTTCAAGGTGACTGACACGGGTATCGAGCTTATCAACCCCGATCCGGGTGGTTCGGCCCTGACGGTCTCGCGCAGCGGGGCCAGCAAGTCCGACGACACGATCACCGTCCGAGACGTTCAGATCGGCACCCTGCCGCTGGCCGGCGGAGGCGGTATCGGAATGAACATCGTCGTCGGAATCGCGGCCATCACCGGCGCCGGTCTGCTGGCGCTGCGTCAACGAAAGACTTCCTCGTTCGGGCGCTCGGCCTGATCGCGAGAAGAACCCAAGACTCCGCTCCGTCGCGCGCGGGTCACCCCACCTATCCCTCATTCATCCCAACAACACAGGAGAGAACAGAAATGCACTCCCTCACCACGCGCCGAGGCCTCGGTTTCGCCGCTGCGATGACGCTCGCCGCAGGCGCGCTCATCGCCCCGACCGGCGCGGCGGCACCCGCTGACCCGAACGGATCCACCATCGACCCCGATGCGGCCACGACGCTGACCGTCCACAAGTGCGAGCAGACCGACACCAACGGCGTCAAGGAGGGGACCGGTAACGAGGACCCCCAGGCTGAGTGCAAGCCCGTCTCCGACGTCGAGTTCACCATCACCAAGCTGAACGTGGACCTGACCACGTCCGAGGGCTGGAAGCAGCTCGCCGAGATCAAGGGTGATGTGGTCAAGGCCGGTGCGTTGAAGAGCAACACCGTCCAGAAGATCACCACTGGTGGTGACGGTCTGGCCTCCTTCACCGATGCTCAGACCGAGGTCGGCGCCTACCTCGTCAGCGAGACCAAGACCCCGGACAAGGTCATTCCGGCCGAGGACTTCGTCGTCACCCTGCCGATGACCAACCCGCAGGACACCACCAAGTGGAACTACAACGTCCACGTCTACCCCAAGAACACCCTCTCCGGTGTGGACAAGCAGGTGACGGACAAGCCGGCCCCCGGCTCAGGCCAGAACATCACCTACACCATCACCACCTCCATCCCGAAGGTGGACTACCCGGGCGGTGCTCGCATCAAGCGCTACGAGGTCGTCGACCAGCTCGACAAGCGCATCAACAAGAGCACTCTCGCCCCGGTCGTCAAGATCGTCTCCGGTCAGCAGGAGACGGTTCTGGCAGACACCACCGACTACACCCTCATCACCGCCGAGGGCACTAAGCACAACTGGGCGACCATCCAGCTCACCGAGGAGGGGCGTCGCAAGGCTGCCGAGGCGCGCCACAACGGCAACGGCGAGACCAAGGTCCAGGTGACGCTCACCGCCACCTTCGACCCCAAGTCCGTTGACCTTGAGGGCGTGCTGTCCAACACCGCGGGGCTCATCCCCAACGACAGCCCCAACTTCACCTGGGACCCGAACAACCCCGGTACCACTACGGACGTCCCCGGCATCCCGACCACCCCCGTGCTCTCCAAGTACGGAAAGGTTAACCTCACCAAGACCGGCACGGACAAGCTGGACGACAAGACCAAGTACAACGGCGCCCAGTTCCAGGTCTACGAGTGCACCAAGACCGCGAGCGGTGCCACGCTGCGCGACGGCGATCCCAGCACCCCGACCGTCGACCCGCTGACCATCGGTGGGGAGAAGACCTTCACCACCGCCGGCCAGGGAACGGTCACCATCAACTCGCTGCGCGCCAATGACTACGTCGACGGAGTGAAGAAGGATGCGCTGACCGACGAGGACTACTACTGCCTCGTTGAGACCAAGGCTCCCGAGGGTTACACCCTTCAGCCCGACCCGATTCCCTTCCGGGTCCTGGCCACCGATGCCGAGGCGAAGGTCCCGACTGAGGTGACCGTCACCGATGTCCCGAAGAACGCCGGCTTCCGTCTGCCGCTCACCGGTGCCAACGGTGTCATCTTCCTGACCGTCGCCGGCGCCCTGCTGGTGGTCGGTGGCGCGGTGATCGCCTACGCCAACAAGCGCCGTCACGCTGCCAAGCACTGACAGCTCCTGACAGCCACTGAGGCGGCACACAGCTGCCGGCCTCCATCCTGCTGGCTGCTCCCTGTGGGGGAGGCGGGAGACCCCGTCTCCCCCACAAGGGCGTCGCAGGGATCCTCCCTCCCAATCGATAACCCGCAACCGCTCCCGGCCCGTCCCTCGCAACGAGCTCCGCCGACAACCCGACGAAGGAAGGCACGGTTCTCCGTGACAGCGCTACTCCCATCACTTCGTGACCGCATCTCTCAGCCCCGCACGAGCCAGGCCGAGAGGGGACCCGACGACGCGACTCTGCAGCCCGGCCCAGGCGATCCGGTCGCCCCGGGGACCGATCCGCAGGCGGCCCGCCGCAAGGTCCTGCGCGAGCGCTTCGTGACCTGGCTTCCGCTGGTCCTGGTGCTGGTCGGCGTCGCCGTCCTGCTCTACCCGGTCATGGCGACCCAGCACAACAACGACGAGCAGCAGCGCCTGGCCGAGATGTACACCTCCTCAGTCGAGGCAGCCGGCCCGGACACTGTCGCCAAGGAGCGCGCCTCCGCTCAGACCTACAATGACAACCTGGAGAGCGCCCCGATTCTCGACCCCTGGCTCGAGTCGCAGCGTCCCGACACCCCCCAGTACCAGGCATACCTCCACGAGATGGACATCGACCCGGTCATGGCCCGGATCGTCATCCCCTCCATCCACGTGAGCCTGCCCGTCTTTCACGGAACAGAGTCTCGGACCCTGACGGAGGGGGTCGGGCACCTTTTCGGCACGAGCCTGCCGATCGGCGGCCCCTCCACCCACGCAGTCCTCACCGGCCATACCGGCCTGTCCACCGCGACCATGTTCGATAACCTCAACCAGGTCAAGAAGGGCGACGCCTTCTACGTCTCCTCGCTGGGGCAGACCCTCAAGTACGAGGTTGTCGACATCACCGTCGTCAAGCCCGAGGAAACCGACTCCCTGCGCAAGGTCCCCGGACGCGACCTCATCACCCTCATCACCTGCACGCCGTACGGTGTCAACTCCCACCGCCTTCTGGTCACCGGTGAGCGCGTCCCCATGGACCCCACGGCCGCCGCGGCCGAGGAGGCCGAGGCCCTGCCCGCTCCCATGCAGACCTGGATGAAGGCCATTATCGTCGCCGTCGTCATCATCCTGGCAGTGGTCGCCGGCATCCTGGGGCGCCTGTGGTGGCTGCGTCGGCGCGCCCGCCTCGCCTCCCGTGCTGAGGGCACCGATGATTCGGCCGATACCGGAGCCCCATACGACTCCCAAGACGCGGATGATGCCGATGACGTCGGCGGCGCGGAGCACTGGCCCGGTCGCCGTCTCAAGGACGTGTCCGGTCCGGCCGGTTCTGACGAACCCGACGGTCCTGCCGGCTCCGTTGCTCCCGTCGCAGCCGAGATACCGCCCGCCGATCCTGTCGGTTCCGATGCCGACCCTGCTGAGTCTTCCACTGATGCCCGGGGCGGTCTGCAGGATCTGGTAGGGGCAACGGGTCCTAAGTCTCCCTATGGACCGATCACCGACGCTCCTGGCGAACGACAGGACAATCCGTTCAGTGACCTGGAGCCGCGCGAGCCGTGAGCAGTCACGCACAGGAATCGCGGCTGACTTCCTATTGGTTGGTGCGCTCAAGAACCTACGATCTGCCAGTGACCACCTTCCAATCGCGGACCTCCCGTTCTCTGGGACAGCTGCGTCTGCGTGGAAGCCTGCTGTCGTTGTCCTGTCTGGCGGCAACGATCGGCCTGTGGGCTCTGTTCGTGTGCACCCACATCGGTCAGACCCTCGACGCCATGGCCTTGGAGGGCTCGGAGATCGGCTCGCACTACGTGAGCGACCACGCCCGCGCCCTGCTGTCGATGGTCTCGATGCCGGCGGCCGTCATCCTCGTCGTGACGATCCTGGTCATCGGCCTGCTGCGACGCAGCCACCGCCGGGCCATCTGGGCCGTGGTGGCGGTGGTGGGGGCCAACCTGACCAGTCAGATCCTCAAGTATCAGATCCTGTGGCGCCCCGACTTCAACATCACCGAGCGCTGGGACAACGCCAACACTCTGCCCTCGGGGCACACGACCATGGCGGCCTCCGCCGCGGTTGCCCTTGTCCTGCTGTCCGGACGCCGTTGGCGAGCGCTGTCGGCCTGGGCCGGTGCCCTGTTCACCATCGCCATGGGCTACTCCACCCTCGTGTGTCACTGGCACCGTCCCTCTGACGTCCTGGCCGGGGTCCTCGTACCCGTCGGTTGGGGCGCTCTCGCGGTGGCCGGCGGCGCCTGGCGCGCGCCCTGGTCCCTACGCTCGAGAAGCGGGGAGGAGGGCTCCGGTGAGGTGCCCGAGCTGACCACCGTGGGGACGGTCCCGGTGACGGCCGGCGGTCCGCGTCTGTGGAACCAGTTCCTCGCCAACATCCTGCTGGCCTCGGTCGGCATCGTGTGCACGCTGGGCGCTCTCGGCCTGGGCGCCTGGGTGTGGTGGCACCTGGGTACTCCGGGCTCGCGCTGGCAGCTCTTCGGTGCCTACGCCACCGGGTCGGTGGCCCTCGTCGGAGTCACCGGCCTGACCCTGTCGGCGCTCGTGTCGCTCACCGACTGGGGCCGCACCCGTCGCAAGCACGACCCCCGCCACCGGGGCTGACGGGCGCTCAACGCCGTCGGGTGCGGCCCGCACGTTCGGGGACCGGAATCCGCCGCCCCTCCACGTGGAGTGTCCACACAGCGGACATAGGCGGCTCCACCATCAATGCGCTTGGAGAAAATCCCCGGAATGATGCGGTTCTCACACGGCTTGCCGTGGCTGTGCGGCGTTCATGTCCGCTGTACGGACACCGCCCGCCTACCGGAGCCCCTACTCCTCGACGGCGGCGGCCGGAAGCCTGACGGTGAAGGTGGTCCCGTGATCCTCGGACGCGGTAGAGGAGTCGACGTCGATGCTGCCGCCATGGGACTGGACGATGGCCAGGGCGATCGACATGCCCAGCCCCGTTGAACCGGTGCGCCGTTCGCGCGAGGAGTCCCCGCGGGCGAAGCGTTCGAAAAGCCGGTCGCGCACATCCGGCGCGATCCCCGGGCCGTCGTCGTGGATGCGCACGATGAGGGTGTCGCCCTCGCGCATGAGCGTTGTGGTCACGTGGCTGCCGGCGGGGGTGTGGACCCGGGCATTGGCCAGGAGGTTGACGACGACCTGACGCAGGCGCGCCTCGTCACCGATGACCAGCGGTGGTTCGGGCAGGAAGTCCTCGGCCTCCTCCTGCGTGGCGCCGGCCGGGGGCTCGAGGACAGCCAGATCCAGCTGCCAGTCATGCTCGGGGCCGGCCGCACGAGCATCGGCCACCGTATCCACCAGCAGGCCGACCAGATCCACCTCCTCGTGGCGCAGCTCGCGCCCGGCGTCCAGGCGGGCCAGCAGCAGCAGGTCCTCGACGAGCGCCGTCATCCGCACCGACTCGGAGTGCACGCGCTCCAGGGCGTAGGTGGCCTCCTCCGGCAGGTCGGCGTCGGCCCCCTCGCGGCGGATGAGCTCGGTGTAGCCACGGATCGAGGCCAGCGGTGTGCGCAGCTCGTGGGAGGCGTCGGCCACGAACTGGCGCACCTGGGTCTCGGAGTGCTGGCGCGCGGCCAGGGCGGACTCCACGTGTCCGAGCAGCGTGTTGAGGGCGCCGCCGACCTGTCCGACCTCGGCGGAGGAGCCCAGATCCGCCTTCTCCACGCGGTCCTCGATGCTCACCTCGCCGCGCTCCAGCGGCTGGGAGGCCACGCGGTGGGCGGTACGGGCCACCCGCTCCAGGGGAGCGAGCGAGGAGCGCACCATGGCCCGCCCGGCCAGGGCCACCACGAGGGCGCCCACCAGAGCCACCGCCAGCTCGATGAGCAGCTGGGTGCGGATAAGCGCCTTGTCGCCCTCCAGGGAGAGCCCGGTGATGACCGTGCTACCCGAGGTCGCGTCGCGTGTGGCCATCACCCGGTAGCTGCCCAGGTGGTGCAGGTGGACGGTGACGGGATGGTCCTCGGTGGCCTCGGAGAGCAGGAGCCGGCAGTCCTCCTTGGAGATGGCCGCGTAGTGACCGTCCTTGTCGATGTAGGCGGCGGCCTCGTTGCCGGAGGACGACGTCTCCGGGGTGATGAGCGTCAGGGTGCCAGTGGACTGTCCGGCGGCGTCGAGACCGGGAGGAACCCCCTGCTTGCCGGGGCCGCTGTCGGCTCCATCCGGCTGGTCCTTCCCTCCGGGCTGGCCGTCCTTGTCTCCCTGGGCCGCTTCATCGGAGGCTTTCTCGGCCTCCTGCGTCAGGTCGTGGCGCTTGTCCGCGGCGCGCTGGGCGGCAGCCATCAGCTGGTTGTCCGTGCGCGCCATGAGGGTGTGGCGCAGGCTGAGGGTGGAGAAGGTGCTCATGACCGCTGCCATGACCAGGACCAGCCCGAGCACCCCGACGACCAGGCGGGTGCGCAGGCTGTGGGGTCGCCTCAGGGACAGGGCGCGCCATCGCGAGCCGGCGCCCTGTCCGGCGCGCAGATCCTCTCGCTCGCCGGCCGGTGCTGGAGGCTTTGACGTTTCCGGCATGTTCGGCACCCGGGGCCGTCAGGCGCGGTCGTCGGCGCCGGCGGCGGGCTTGAGCACGTAGCCGACACCGCGCATGGTGTGGATCATGGGCTCGCGGCCCTTGTCGATCTTGCGGCGCAGGTAGGAGATGT
>ERZ772874.1446-NODE-1446-length-12258-cov-4.412276_pt1 | contig 12258 bp, 13 predicted proteins | sample MGYA00580586_ERZ772874 | MGnify/ENA primary metagenome ERZ772874 (study PRJEB29015, sample SAMEA2737952) | human oral metagenome | biome: human oral; feature: human-associated habitat; material: dental | place: China | collected 2154 ... | reverse complement strand
TGTTCTAGGGGGAGGGCTTTGAAGGCTCCCATGGCGTTGGGGTCGTTGCGTGGGACGCCGGCCTTTATGGCTCGGCGGTACCAGCGGGGGAGAAGAAATCGGGGAAACCAGAAGAAAAAACCGATCAAGAAGCTCAGTATGCAAAACGCCCATATCAGTCCGATCACTCCTCCTGGGATGCGGGACAGGGGTGGTTTGAGTGCTCCAAAGGACATAAGCAGCATGGCCACACCCCCGTAGAACATGGCGAGGGGTGGGCAGGTCCAACCGTGGTAGTTGATGACGAAGCGGGGAACAGGTTCCGTGTAGGCTACCCAGCCTTGCCAGAGGCAGAGGATGCCGATGATAAGAAGGAAGATTGCGGTGAAGATGTCGCCGGGGGCGAGGCCTTCCATGAGAATTGCATGACCTATCATCTGTCGAGCAGTCCTTTGTTCCAGTTCCAAAAGTCTTCCCCGAAGTCTGCGATGTGATCTCCGGCGGTTCTGGTCTCGCTGATCTCGACGCTCAGGCCCAGTCCGAGCGTGACGTCTGCTGCTGGACCGGCAGCGGTTCCTTCCGTCGGAATCATGGAACCGACCTTAGCTGCTGTCTGCAAGGATGTGGGTACGTGTGGGCTCGCCTGGATTGCGGTGGTTTCTGTTGCGCGTGAACATCGTTTGGTGGGGATGGGATCCAGGTTTTGTTCGCGCTGTTTCTTGTCTGTTTTCTTGTGTTTGCCGTTGTGGGTTGGTTTGGTTCTTGGAGGGAAGCAGCTGTGTCCTGTGCCAGCACGCCCAGGAGTGGACGTGCTGGCGTGGGTCTGCTGGTTGTGTCTTCGTCTCAAGGGCTGTCATGTGGTGGCGGCGAGGTGTCATCGTTGTTTTCCTTGTTGGGCTGCTTTGCGTTGTTGTTCTAGGGGGAGGGCTTTGAAGGCTCCCATGGCGTTGGGGTCGTTGCGTGGGATGCCGGCTTTCACGGCTCGGCGGTACCAACGGGGAAGAAGGAATCGGGGAAACCAGAAGAAAAAACCAATCAGGAAGGTCAATCCGCAGAATACCCATGTCCATCCAATCACTCCGGCAATGAGTGGATGTAGAGGCGGCTTGAATGCTGGCAGTGGCATGAGCAGCATACTTACGCTTCCATAGAACATGGCGAGGGAGGGGCAGGTCCCCCCGTGGTAGTTGATGACGAAGCGGGGGATAGCCTCTGTGTAGGCGACCCAGCCTTGTCGGATTCCGATTAACCCGAGCAAGAAAGCAACGATTGCGACAGTAATTTCAGCAGGGACGAGGCTTTCCAATAAAGTAATTTGATATATCATCCGCCGAATATCCTCTTGCCCCAGTTCCAGAATCCTTCGCCAAGATCAGCAAAACGATCTCCGACGGTTTTGCCATCTCCTGTGTCGATGCTCATTACAAGTCCAACCCCGACGCCCACTGCCAGGCCGACAGCGGTTCCTCCTACCGGAAGCATGGAGCCAACCGTAGCCCCTGCCCATGCGGCCGCCATTACTTGTGAGCCTGTCCGGACCGCGGCGGTTTCCCTCACTCGTGATTGCCGTTCGCTGGCGGTGAGTTCCGGGTTTTGTTCGCGGTATCGTTTGTCGGCTTTCTCGAGTTCACTGCTGTAGGTCAAGCCGACCCCGAGGACGAAGAGGCCGCGTCCTGCCACGCGCCCGAGAGCGGACGTGCCGGTTCGGGTCTGCAAACTGTGTTCCCGCCCGAGCCCCCACGAGCCCGTGATGTTGGGGGGACGGATCACGGTTGCCGGGCCGTATCGTCCCGGTGGAGGACCGAAGAATGTCTCCTTCATTGCCGCTTGGAGACGAGTCAGGAAGCTTCCCTGCTGATTGGGTTGGAAAAGCCACGACTTCCAGTCCCAATACCGGGATTTAGCGTGGCTCATCCAGTAGGGCATTTTGAAATCGTGCCCGAAAACGCGGACGACGACGCGTCTGATGATGCGCTCGACGTCCACCTTCCTACTCTCACCCATAGCGCCCAGAGCAGCTATCATGGTGTCCCCCGGGACTCCGGACCATGCAGGGACATTCGGTGTTGGCAGGCCGTCGTCCCCGATCGCCGCCAGCTGTTCGAAGCAGGTGTTGATCGCAGCTTCGTACTTCTGGACGAGTACCACGATCTTTCCCTTGAGAGCCACGGCCTCATCCATGTAGCCCTGTCGGCCCTCCTCATCCTCAGGGATAGATTTGGCATCAAAACTGGCGGCTTCTTTGACCAACTCATCGCGCTCCGGTTTGAGGGCGGAGATCTCATCGGCGAACAGCGTCATGGCCGCTTTGACGCTGACGCACCCATCCGAGGCGTGCTGGCTGGACTGCAGCGCCGGGTCCAGCGCCGAGTACAAGAGATCCTGGTGGGGAGTCTCGTAGCAAGCACCGAGGCCCTTCCACGTGCTGTGTGCTCCCTCCACGTGCTCCGCGAAGCTGGCGCCGTGCTCCATGAGGCTGGAAGCCGCGCTGAACAACGAGGCTGGATCTGGCCAGTCCTCAAGGCCGCTCGTGTCAATGATGCTCATACGTTCTTCCCATCCGTGATGCGGACCTCGTCCACGATGTTGGCAGCTCGCTCGGTCTGATCCGCCATCTCATGGTCCCCCGCCTGAATGGCCGCAACGGCTGAGCGTCCCCCAGCCACGGCATCGGTGATCTGCTGCTCGGCCCCGGTCATCCCTGCCGTCAAGACCCGGTTGTAGACGGCATTCAAACGTGCCGCCAGCTTCGCACTCTTCCCCGTGCACAGGGAACCGAGCGTGTCGATGTCACCCGACACCGATGTGTGAGCCGTCGACGCATTCGAACACTCCCCCTCGACCTTCGAGAAGATGCTGTTGCAGGCCGGGGCGTTCACTTTGTAGTAGGTCATGTATTCCTCCTGTTTCCCGTTGCCGGGTCGAGACCCGCGATGGTCCCGACCAGACGCAGCCAGAACGGATCGTCGTGATCCTGCTGAATGGAAATGAGACGTCGGATGTTGCGCAGGGAAGGATTGACCCAGCTCACCGCGTCGCCTCGTGTGTGCGTGTGAACCCAGTTGAGGACCGGCTCATCAAAGCCGTCGCTCAAGGACATGTAGGTCCACCGCTGCTCCACGAACTCGCCCACACCGCCCACATGGAGCCCGGGCGTCACGTTCTGCTCGAGTTTGGCCTGTAGCTCTTTGCGGCTCAGCTCCAGGTGCATGTCGAACGGCCACGACGGGAACGCCTCCACCCAGGCCAGGAGGAGACGGAACAGGTCGTTCGAGGGGCAGTATCCCAAGAATTTCCGACCCTCGAGCTCGGGGTGTGGGACCACGAACATCGTCGTGGAATCCGTTATCCAGAACCTGAACTCGGTGGCCTTGGGAGCTGCCACCCGAATCTTCCAGGCCTCGCCGCTCAGAACGTGGTCGACATACCAGAAACCGGCGCTGGAAAGATTTCCGTCGTCGTCCACCAGCTCCGCGGCAGCCAGTTCCTTCCTCACCTCGCCTGTGACCGGAGGAAACACCCGCGTCCTGGCGCTGTTCAGGAAGATCGTGCTCGCCTCATCGCTGAGCACAATCGGCTCAGCCTGCAACACGAGAACGGGAGGCTTGATCACGCTGAGATCCTCCCGGGGTGCCTCGTCATATGTCGTCGCCCACTCGTCCAACACGACCGGGGGCACGTTCGATTCCGTGGGCGGTGCGGTGCGCTCCGCGACCGGCATGGCCGCCAGCGATTCCGCGATCGTCTCGTGCTGATCGCCCGGCGACCATCCGACAAGAGGCAACGTCACAGTCAGCTCAGCGACCACGCCGTCGACGACAGCGAGTTCCTGAATGCTCAGGAGACAGAGAATGTTGCCGTGAATCTCCTCGTTCGTGACCGGGGAGAGCGTCCAGATCCGGCGATGCTCCACCCCGCGGCATCGCACCGCCTCGACCCGCATCACCAGCGTGCCCGGCGCCTCCTTCCCGAACGCACGAAGATTCGCCTGGCTGATGGCCGCTAACGTGTCGGGGCGCCCCTCGACCCGGGATGCCCTGAGAACCGCGTTGGGCGTGAAACCCAGCACGGAAGCCGGCGCCGTCGCTATCACACAGCCCGGTTCTCGTACCTCGGCCCAGCCGTCAGGCACCTCGCAGAAGAAAGTCGATCCCAGCAGCTGCATGTCTCATCCTTTCGGAGTCCTGCAAGTCCTCGCGAACCAGCGTGACGGTCATTGTCACCTTCTGCTCAGGGCTGAGGTGAATGTCGCGGTGTGTCGGCCACTTGAACGATGTAGGGCTGCTCCCCGCGGCGGATGTAACGTCCCCGACCGGGCGGCATGTGTTCCGGGGTGATTCGGGGCAGGATCTGACCCTCCGAGCGGTCGCCGGACATCAACAGCACCGCCCCGCCGGTGTCGCGGACGCTCTGCAGGAATGAGCTGTAAAGCGCTCTCGTGGCGCCTGCGACGGGCCGGGTGACCACCACGTGCAACCCCAGGTCCCGCGCCGCGGGCAGGTGGGGGATCAGCGGTGCGAGGGGCTCGGAACCACCGGCGGAGATGATGTCGTGATCGTCGATGAGAAGCACGATCTGCGGGGAGCGCAGCCTTTCCTCGGGGCTGCGGGTGGGGCGTGCCTCCAATTCGCTGGCTATCGACCCCGCAAGTCCCGTCGCCTGCTGGAGGGAGCTCGCGTGGGCCGCGAGGTAAGCATCAGGGATGACACCAGGAACGTGCCCGCGCGGATCAACGACGGCGATCGCCAGCTCATCCGGGCTGTAGCGTGCGATGAGTCCGCGAGCGATGGTGCGCAGCGTGGTGGATTTGCCACACTTCGCATCACCCAGCACGAGCAGATGCTGATCTCCGTCGTCGAGATCCCACAAGGCGGATTCCATGGTGTCCTGCCGGATTCCCAGCGGCACGGAGGACTCCTCGGCGGCATCGGGCAACGACTCGGGAGGTAGATGCTCGGGCAGCAACCGGATCGGTGCGGCGGCCGGACCAGACCACGACTCCGAGACCTGCTGGGCGAGACGTTCGAGGGCTTCCCCGACATCCTCGGAACCCGCGATCTCCAGGCTCGGAAGCGCCACCTGCGCCAGGGTCTTGTTATCGGTCAGGGCCCTGCCCGGGGACCCCGCCGGAATGGTCGGGGCCAGTTTGCGATCGATGATCGAGTCGGAGGGGTCGTTGAGGCGCAGCTCGACACGGGTACCGAACAAGGTCTGGTGCGCCATCCGAAGCTCCCCCCACCGGCCCATCGAAATCACCAGGTGAAGGCCATAACTGGCGGCCTGAAGCATGAGCCGGGTGAAGGAATCGTCGAGCGGCTCAAAATCGCTGCGAAGCAGGCCGTAACCGTCCACCAGCAACACGATGTCGGCGCTGGCAAGCTGCGGCAACCGGCCAGCGGCGTGCATGGCGCGCAGCTGCGACATCGAATCGATGCCACGGGTCTTGAACAGCTGTTCCCGGGAACGCAGCATGAGGCTGAGTTCCTCCACCAGCCGTCGCATCCGGTCGGTGTCCCCCCGCGTCGCCACCCCACCGACGTGCGGGAAACCCTCGATGCGTCGGAGACCACCACCGGTCAGGTCCATGCCGTAGATGGCCACCTGCTGGGGAGTGGCGTGCAGGGCGAGGGAGGTTGCGATCGTGCGCAGCAGCGTGGTGCGCCCGGTTTGTGGCCCGCCGATGATCGCGACATGGCCGCCACTGCGGGTCAGATCCAGCGTCCAGGGAAGTTGACGCTGATGCGCCGGATCGTCCTCCAGCCCGACAACCACTTTCAATGGATCGCCGTCCGACTGCTCCCTCACCTGCCCGAGCGTCAGATGACTGGGCAGCGGAGGCAACCAGATCGGGGCGACGGCGGTGTCGTCGGCCCGCAACCCTGCGACGACCTCCTCGACGAGCGTGCGCCCCGTGTCTGGGTGACGCAGCAGGGGAACCGACGGATCACGTTCATCGACCTCGATGCCGTTGTAGACCGGGAGTTCGTAGATGCGCGGACCCGAGGCCACTGTTTCCTGACGGACCCCGCTCGGCACCGGTCCGGAGACGTAGCCTGCGCGGAATCGCTGATACACCGAGGTGTCGACCTTCAGGTATCCGTACCCCGGCATGGGAGGCAGATGGAAGGCATCGGTGGAGCCGAGCACCACCTGGGATTCCGCCTCACTGAAGGTCCGCAAACCGAGCCGATAGGACAGATAGGTGTCCAGGCCACGCAGTTTCCCACCCTCGATCCGTTGGCTGGAGAGCAACAGATGGACCCCGATGGAACGGCCGATGCGCCCGATCTGCAGGAACAGGTCGATGAAATCCGGTTCCGCGGTGAGCAGCTCTCCGAATTCGTCGATGACCACGAACAGATGCGGCATCGGGGGCAGGTCGGGACGTTCCCGGCGCAATTCCCGGTAGTGGGTGATCGACGGCGAGGAATCGGCGTCCTTGAGCTGCTGTTGGCGACGCACGACCTCACCCTGCAACGATGCGCGGGCGCGCACGGTCAGCTGCGGATCGTCGGCGAGGTTGTCGATCAGACCCGCAAGATGGGGGAGCGGCACGAACGGGGAGAAGGCGGCCCCGCCCTTGTAGTCGATGAGGATCATGGACAGATCCTCCGGTGAGTGCGCCGTCGCGAGCGACAGGATGAGAGTCCGCAGCATCTCCGATTTGCCGGAGCCGGTCGCGCCGATGCAGATGCCGTGCGGTCCCATTCCCTGCTGAGCGCTTTCCTTCAGGTCCAGGTGCACGGTGCGACCGTTGTCGTCGACGCCGAACGCGACACGCAGGAAATCAGCCGGGGTGCGGGGGCGCCACAGCCGTGCCAGGTCGATGGGTTGGTGCAGATCGATGCCGAGCATGTCCTCGATGTCTGCTTGCTCGCCCTCGACCACTTCCTGATGGAGGGCCGTGAAGGTGCGACGTGCCGCGAGGTCGCGGGCAACGGTTTCCAACTGCCAGGACTGCGCACCCTCCGGGATGAAGTGAGTGGTGTGAGGATCGGTGCCGCGTGCCCCGTGGGTGATGGTCGCCTCGTCACGCAGGTCGATGCGGATGTCGACGTCATCGGGTTCGTCGAGGCGGTCGTCCAGGAGATGGATGACGGTCACCTCCAGGTCACGGAGGTGCAGGGTCTGGTCGGGATGGCGCAGGCGTGATGCCGGATGACCGTGATCGTCGACGACCACAACCAACCGGGACAGCTCCTCGGCTTTTCCTCCCCTGCGTCTGGCTGCCGTCGCCGCAGCGGATCGTGTGGCCATCTCGCCGGCGAGGATGTCGCTCAACGCATCGAGGGTGGGAGCGATGCGACGGGCCGGCACGGGGCCGTCGAACAGGTCCGGGTCGTGAACGTGCGGCAACAGGTCGAACCCCCGCCAGTCGCTTGCGTGTTCGCTCGGGAAAACCGCCGCCAGCTCAAGGTCCTCGGGCAGCTGGTGGGCGGACAACTGCATGATCAACGCGCGGATCATGGCAACGGTGCTTTCACGAGGCCCGATCACCGCCACCACAGCCGCATCCAGCAGGTCGGCGGTGGCGGGCATCGCCTCAATGGAGGAATGGGAGCTGGTGAGCATTTCGGCCTCACGCAACAGGATCGGGTCGATCGGTTCCACGGGGGATTCGGAGGTGGGGACGTTCAATGTGAACCACGGCACGGTCGCGATTCCGATGCGGGCCTGGAGATGGTCGGCATCGGAACGTCGCCGCTCCCACAATCTCTCCGGATCGTGGATGAAACTGACGATCCCAGCCGGGCTCGGATGCAGCGCCAGGGCAGTGTTGCGCGCTTCCTCGGCCTGTTCTCGCAGCTTGTCGCGGGTGCGTTCGAGGTAATCGAGATAGCGGCTGCGGTGAAGACGCAACTGCTTGCCCGCGCGTCCCCGACTGGAAATGGCAAAACCGAGCCCGCTGACGAGAGCCACGGTGAAGACCACGGCGGCGATCAGCATGAACAACGGCTGGCCGTTGCGCATCACCACCATCATCACCACGGACGTGAGAGCCCCGACCACGGGAAGCAGGAACTGGAACGGGGTCGGACTGATCTCGGCACCGAGCGTGGGCGGTGACGGGATCTCGATCGGATCCGGGCGTTCGAGTGGTGTCGTGGTGCGGGTGGGGCGCTGGAGGCGTTTGTATGCCGGGGAGGACTGCAGCTCCTGGGCCTCGGGGAGGGCGATGTCATCTGTCATGAGGTGCGTCCCTTCGCCGGACGGGTGAGCACCCCGATCAGACTCGCGGCCAGGCGATACATCTCGAAGGCATCCGGTTCCCTGAGTTTCTTTCGTGTGTTCTGGCGATGGTCGTGGCGTTGCAGGATCGATGTCAGGGGAAGTCCGCGGACCAGTGCGCGGATCGACGGACCGACCTCGCCCCGCACATCGGCAACCGCCAACAGCACGGGAAGACGTTCGCTCAGAGCCGTCGCGACGTCAAGGGTCGACTGGATCATTCCCCTGTCGGCTGCGGTGACCAGACACAACGCATGGGAATCGGTGGCTATCAGGCTCAGCTGAGGAAGGGGAGCAGCCCCCCAGTCCGTGATCGTCAGGTCGTGATCGCGCTGGGCGTCGCCAACGACTTCACCCCAGAAGGACAGCGGATCGCTCCAGTGGTCGGGGGTCAGGTGACGAACGGTGTGTGGGCTCCTCAACTGCGCGAAACGCGATCGTCCGGGATCGTCGGTCGTGATCATGAGCAGACGATCCGGGCGCATCAGCGCCAACATCAGCGCTAGCTCGGAGGCGATGGTCGTGGTGCCGCTGCGGCGCCCAATCGATGCGACCCCTATCCGCCGTCGCACCGGGAGTGGGGTGTTGATCCTGCGTGCCAGCTGCTCCAGGTCCCGGGCGCGGGCACCTCCCGAGGCACGAAACCACGCGCTGGTCATCGGAAGGTCTCCAACAGGTCTGCGTAGATGCCGAGCGCGCCGAGCGCCAGGGGGATGGTGGTGATCATGAGCAGGAGTTCGACGATCTCGGCGGCACGTCGCAGTTTGGCACCGAAAACAGCGCTGGGACGGATCAACGCGATACCCAGCAACACGATCAACACAACAGCCGCGATGATCATCCGAGGCATGGAGCTGAGCTGTGGACTCCCCACGAGCATCGCCAGCAGCGGCGTCAATCCGGTGATCAGCAGTGCGATGCGTTGCGGTATGAGCGGCAGCACACGGGCCCGCAGCAGAAGAACCAGGCAGATTGCGGGAGTCAGACCCGTGGTCCACGGGCTTTCCTGCCCGGCCAGGGAGAACAGCGCAAGTCCGGTGGGCAGGCCGATCGCGATGACCGCCCAGGTCAGGGTGGCGAACCCTTCCTCGATGGCGCGATCGACGTCCTGACGACCGGATCGTTCCCCGCGCATCGAGCGGTCGTCGTATCTCGTCAGGCCACTCAGCGCCAGGGCCACTCCCGGCACCAGACCTGTCAGCATCATCCCGGTCAGTGCGGTCACCACCGCGACCAGGAGCTGGGGCCACGCCAGATGATCCCCCACCGCGGTCAGAACGGCAGCCAGCACACCGATTCCGCTGCACACCAGAACTGGTCGCTGTTTCGATCCGATTCCGACAATCGCTCCGAGTGCCAGCCAGGTGGCGCCAGCTAGGACGATGATGCGAGTGCCCAGGGACCAGGGCTGAGGGGTTAGGGCGAGCGCAGGAACGATGATGCCGAGGGCTGCGGCCCCGAAGGCGGCGGCAGCCCCGGTGCGGGATCGGTGGGCGAAGATCGTCGCCAGAGCGATCAGGAAGAAGGACGCCGCAGGAAACCAATAACCGTGCTGGCCGGTCAGCCCCCCGATGTGGGCCTGCGCGCTGGTCGATGCGATCCCTGCGACGACCGCGGAAAGCGTCGCGACCGATGCAATGCCCGCTCTTTCGTTCCAGTGATCGCCACGACGTCCTGCGGCGACGGCCACGGCATCCGTGATGTCGACGATCTCGGGTGGCTGTGGGGCGTCGTCGAGGGGAAGCAGGCGCAGCATTGTGCCGTGGTCGACCCTCTGTGCCCCGAGTGTCTCATCGAGTTCAACGCGCACCCCCGTGAGTGTGGACAGCGCGATCTCGCGTCCTCCGGGGACGCGCTCGTCCAGCACCTCCAGCAGCTGCGGCAGCAGCGCCCCGACGGGCTCATCATCGGGAAGCACCAGATCGGCCTTGCGTTTGCTGCCGATCACGGTGAGCCGTGTGTAGGTCATCACTGCTCCTTCTTGACGACCGTGAGGGTCTCGGGGTCGATGGTGAGTCCCGACGCCGGATCCGTGTAGGTCTTGGTTTCCGGGTCGTAGTACCAGCCGAGCCTGATGTCGATGGTGCGGCCCTGTGGATCGGTGGCCAGCATGGTGTCGGGGTCAACCCGGAAACCGGTTCGGGGATCGATGTACAGACCCGTTTCTGAGTTGAACAACAAACCGGTTTTCTCGTCCTCGACATACCCATTGCCCGGTTTGATGGGGTTGGCTTTCATCGCGGCCATGAAAGCATTGACCGCTTGCTCGTGGTGCTGGCGTTCCAGGAGGCCCAGCACGAAGCCGGTTCCCAGACAGGCGAATCCCACCACCGCTGCAAGAATCACCGAGCCGAGCAGTCGGCCCAGATTCGTGTTGACCTTGTGGCGTTCCGTGAGTCTTCCATGGATGAATGCGGAGGTGAGGCGTTCTCTGTGAGTTTTGGTGGTCTCGATCAGGGTGCGGTCGAATTCGTTCATCGCGTTCCTGGCAGGTTGGGGATGGCTTCGATTCGGAGCTCACGCCGTCCCAGCCGGAGATGCGCCAAGAGGCCCGGGGCCATGGGAAGGCTGACGGTCTGGTCCGCGGGCAGTGGATGATCTCCTCGGGGAGTGACAATGGCGGTACCACCCCGGCTACCCATGTCGCTGAGCGACAGCAAACCTGATTCGCTCCACAGCATCAGGTGGGTGCGTGAAATGGTCCGGCTGATGTCGGTGACGGCCAAACAGTGATACGGAGGAGCCACCCGAGGGTCGCGTCCGATCACGCACGGCATGTCGAGGCGATAGCGGGATCCGTCGTCGAGGGAAGCGACTAATGTCACGTCGACGGGTGGGCGTTTGGGGACCGTGGTGTCCAGGGCAATGGAGCGGGGGCGCGGGCGCAACGGGTCCTGGCCGCGCCTGATGTCGACCGCGCGGAAACCGGGCAGCTTACCGGGTAGCCCAGTGACCGGATCGACTGCGCGCAGTCCCAGGAGAAGATGACCGGGGCTTGTGCCCAGGCGCGTGCGAAACCGCCACCACGTGATCGTCACAACGATCGTGGTGAGGGTGCCCAACGACATCGTCAGTGTTCTGGGCAGATCGCCGGCAGATGCCCACAGGGTGATGGCCGTGACGATCAAGGCTATGACGACGAAGTCCAGGACTGAGGAAATGATGAGCTGCCATGTCCTGGCCGGGGTGTCGGCGAAGGCTGGGCCGTTTCCCGTCATGCGGCTGACCCTCCTCTCCCGCGGTTGTGGTTGTTCGGGCTAGTCAATCACGACCTTCGGCGAGTCGCGTATACCGGGATTTATCGAGTTTTATGCAGGATTGATCGCGGTTATCATGGGTTGTCATCCTTTTGGATGACTTGATTTCTCCGAGGTGCGTAGATCAACGAAGCGCCGATGCTTGTCGGAGGCGTTTAGTGCACGATAAATGACGCGAGGATCATATTTGATGATTCAAGAATGTTTGTGAAATGGGAGTGTGACAGGTATGGGGCAGAGAAACTGATTTTTCCTGCGTGAGGAAGTGTTTCCGGGAAGCGGTCTTTTGCGGTGAAGTTCACGATGAAGAGCGCCGCCGTGGTGCTGTTGGGTGGTGTTCATCGACGGGGCTGAAGGACGTGGGAGATGTCGAAGGAGTTTCCGTGCAGGAGTGAGACCACCGCTACCGAGAACATGAGGTCCGCATCTGAGGAGCTGAAGGTGATGGGGCAGACGGTTGAATTCTGAATGGGTTCGATCGTGGGGCTGCGGAATGGTTTACCGGGGTCTGTAGCCCGGAGGTGAAGCAGGGCCAACGAATCAAGTGCATCGTAGGATCGCGACATTGAAACGTATTCGCAGGCAGCGTGTTTGGTGATAAAACCCCTGCTCAAGGCGTGGCTGAGGATGGATATGCATGAGCCTCAAGGGGAATCGGGCTGCTGTGGATCTATTTGGGGAAAGGGAGCGATCACGTTTCGTGATGACGTGCTGGGCTGCGGAACGCGTGGAACAAAAATGCCGGGGTTCCAGCCTGCGCAGGCTGGAACCCCGGCGCTTCAGGTCAGGACGC
>ERZ772874.1445-NODE-1445-length-12266-cov-15.175907_pt1 | contig 12266 bp, 15 predicted proteins | sample MGYA00580586_ERZ772874 | MGnify/ENA primary metagenome ERZ772874 (study PRJEB29015, sample SAMEA2737952) | human oral metagenome | biome: human oral; feature: human-associated habitat; material: dental | place: China | collected 2154 ... | reverse complement strand
TGACCACGCGTGCCCGGGATCAGGGGTCCCGGCCGCAGCCGTCCTTGCTGGCCGAACCCGGCACCTACCACCAGGGACCACCAACAAGGTAACGGGGAATGGGACGCATCCCACGGCGGTGCCTGGGGCCGAGATATGAGTTTTGTGGGCGAAGCCTGCGGATCGAGCGGGTGAAGGTCTATCCTGTGAGCACGTCGGTCATGTCCACGGTCCGGGATTTCCTCTCCTTTGAGGGGCGACCCGCGGTGGGCGGTGGTGATAGGCCTCGAAGAACCCGGGCTCTGTCTCGAGCTCATCGCTCGTCTCCAGCAGGTTTGGCGGCAGCGGCATGGACTCTTTGAAGTACTTGGAGTTCTGCCCGCCGCTGGCGGCCCACACCGCTGGAGGATCCTCAAGGTGTCGTATGAGTACCTGCGGGCTCTGGTCCTGGGCCCCGGTTTCCTGTGACTAAGTGAGCGCTTGGCTGCGGCCACCAGGCGTCGGCGCGCGCCCTCCTGGCTCCAGCCGGTGACTGTGCGATCTCATCGAGGAACTCCCCTTCTTCGAGCTTCGAGGCCTTCGCGTAAGCCCTGGCGTACCTGCCTGTGATCTCGGTCCTGGCCTGCACCAGGCACCTCCCATGCCCACCACGGTTCACGGACTTCGCGGACAGTTCTCAGCGAGGCACCGAGCCTCCTTCTCGGGCACCCTTCATGAGCTTCGTCGCAAGGTTGACATGGAAGTAATACTATAATACAATCAAACGCAAAGTTAGATATCATTCTAGTGCAGGTGAGGAGTTCTAATAATTTCTAATTGGCATCTAGAGAGATTGCTTTGAGCTCTATTTGAAGCAGCAACATTTACGTAGGAGATGTCTGTGGTATTTTAAAATTTCGATGTTCTTCGAATACCGTAGGTGCGTGGCAAGATTCGCATGAAATATGTTTCAAAAGTTCGCACCTTCTGGATTACATCCAATTCTGTTCAAGTGAAGCGTCGAGGAAAAATGACTTACAGTTGGCATGTGAAGGTTGACCAAGTAGGGTCGTTTGACATAGTCGAATCGGATCCACTGTTTTCTGACGGTGCATCGAAACTAGTTAGATATGGACGAGTCCCTGGCCGACGCTTGGTCTTTATGGATGAGGCTGTGTATAATGTTTGGGCAGAAGTCTTCAAAAAAAATTTGGCTGATCATCAAGTGGATGCGACTATTGTAAAGGTACCAGGAGGTGAAGCAGCCAAGTCAATGGATGTCGCGCTGAAGTTGGTGCGAGAAATGCGAGTATTTGGTCTTGATCGTCGCCATGATCCACTAATTGTGGTAGGCGGTGGTGCCGTGCTTGATGTGAGTGGTTTCTCTGCAAGCATGTATAGACGCGGTGTTCCGTATATCCGAGTGCCTACGACACTTTTAGCTTACGTCGATGCGTCGGTAGGAATTAAAACAGGCGTAAATTATGGGATAGAAAAGAATCTTCTTGGTTCCTTTTACCCACCAACGTCGGTGGTGCTAAGTCGAGCATTTTTCGATACTCTTCCAACGCGCGAATTTAGTAGTGGTCAAGGAGAAATACTGAAACTTGCCGTCGGTTGTGATGGCGAACTATTCGACATGCTCATTGATTACAGTGCTCGTACATTTCAAAACTTCGCTCTAGAGGACAAACTTGGTGGGCGTATTCTTAACCGTGCAGTGACCACGATGGTAGAAGAGCTGCAACCGAATTTATTTGAGCAGAACTTGTATCGTTCTGTGGATATGGGGCACACTTTTTCCCAGCCACTGGAAATGACTGCGGGGTTACGTCATGGTGAAGCGGTCAGTATGGACGTTCAACTTTCAGCTGTTATCTCTGCCGAAAGGGGGCTGTTAAAACACAGAGATCTTAATCAAATCATCACTACAGCGGCTGGGTTGGGCCTTCCAACACGACTTCCCGAAATAGAACCCGAACTGCTGTGGCGCTCGCAGCTCGAGCGAGTTGAACACCGCGGAGGTGCGCAACATACTCCCCTGCCAACAGGAATCGGTCGGTGTACTTTCGTTGATGATTTATGTCAAGAAGAGTTGTATGATGCAATTAATTATCTGAGACAAAATTGACCTAATAGTTAGGAGGTGTACACATCAAATGAGTATGATGATATTTGAAAAGCTCGTCGAATTGTATGAGCAAGAGGGCTTGGATGTCGCTGCAGGTCTCAATCCAACACTGGCCAATGACTTTTTCGCAGCACCCTATACTTGGTTAATACGGGACGGGGTAAGTGTAACTGACGCTCTTGGGATTTCACCAACCGAAATTTATCTGCTGGAAAGCCTAGCAAGAGTAAAAGTTGCACAAAAAGTATTTATTGTCGGTAATGGCTTCGGCTGGAGTTCGATTGCTATGGCACTGGCCAACCCTGATTCGCGCGTTGTTGCAATAGACTCTTGCTATGATGAGAATACTCTTGAGGGAATCGACGTTACTAATAGGATCGCTAGAAAAGCTGGGATCAACGTCACTGCTTTAAAAGCAACTTCACCAAATGATGTCGCAAATGTGATCGGTGAAACTTTGGGAAGCGTGGATCTTGCGTTTATCGACGGATTCCATGGCCAGAAACAAATTCTTAAAGACTATCGAGCATTAGCTCCATTTGTCGACAGACGCAACGGCCTCTTCTTATTTCATGACATTCTCTCCCTCAACTTGTCTCAAAGTTTCCAACAGATAGTTGGTGAATCTGGTTGGCAGGGCAAGATTCTACCTTCTACAACATCAGGAATGGCATTGTTAGTGCCGGAACTTACTCCCAATCTGAGCTCTGTCGCTCGGGCTTGGGGAGGAAAATCATCCGCATGGTCCGTAATTAGAGCGGCAGCAGCAGCGCAAGGTCAGAAGACTGGTGTTGACCAGCGTAAAGAGGTAATATCGTACGTTCGAAACATAGACGAGAGGCCGGAAAAGCAATGAGCATACCAGGCGATATAGTAACTGAAACGCTCTACGGTTCGTCATTTCAATACCGTAGCGGAACTACTGACGAGGTAGTGCTTGATCCTAAATACATACGCACTAGATTTGCTCCAATGGAAGACGCAATCCTCCCAAAAGATGGGGTAGTGCTTGATATCGGAGCCCACATCGGAGCCATTTCCTTGTTGGCTGCACGATATGTCCCTAGTGGGACAGTACACCTAGTTGAGCCCAGTCTGGAAAATTATATCCTTTTGAAACGAAACATCGCCAATGCCCAAGGAGGTGGTACACATTTTGTGTCTCACAAACTGGCGTTGGGCGCCATGAACGGTCGAGCTAGGTTATACCATGCGCCAGGAAGCGTTGGGCACAGTTTTTATGCGCTTAAGGACTGGGTTAACGAGCCATTCGAGCCTCGGCCCATGGAATTCGGCGATGCGATACCTTATGAAGAAGTGGAAGTGCGTACGCTGAAAAGTTTCTTATCTTATATCGGCGAAACGGAAATAGACTTCATGAAGATGAACATCGAAGGAGCTGAGTATGCTGTACTGTTAGAATCATCAGAAGATACACTGCGGGCTATCAAGTGCATGACCGTCGAACTACATCCCGAGGGTGAGGGGAAAGCACAGGAACTCATTGGGCGCTTGCACGACATAGGATTTACTACTTCATTCACGTCGACTAATACTCCATATGTAGAAGGATGGGTGACAGCAAAATTATGACCAACAACGGCATGACTTGGGGAATTCTATTAGCTACGGCACGGCCAGCTAACTTGACTGAAGCTGAGGTGTTTGACCACGTTTTGAGTTATGCGTTGGCGGCCGAGAGGTATGAGTATGATACTGCCTGGTTAATGGAGCATCATTTTACGGATTACGCCATTGCGCCCGACACGCTCACCATGGCAGGTTTTCTGTTGGGAGCAACTTCGCGTCTCCGGATCGGGACGGCCGTAACAGTTGCGCCTTTCATTCATCCTGTTCGGCTGGCGGAGAGTGTTGCATTGTTGGACCATTTAGGAAAGGGACGTTTCAATCTTGGTCTCGGGCGCGGGATTTGCAAGGAGGACTTCTCGGTTTTCGGTGTCGATCCTAACGATAGTCATAATTTGATGTACGAGGCAGCAGACATCATGCTTCGGGCATGGAAGGAAGATTCAATAAAGAACGAGGGGCTGTTCTCTTTCCCTGAAACACGGGTGTTACCAAAGCCTCGATCGTCAGAACTGACCGTCTATGCTGCGGCTGAGTCAGCAAGTTCTGTAGAATGGGCGGCCAACAACGGGTTCCCGTTACTGATGCAATTGATAACCGATTATCAAGAGCTGGCTGCAAGACTGGAGCTCTACAATAGCTGCGCCGAAGCAGCTGGATACGATCCGAATTCTATAGATCATACCATCGTCTGCCTCGGACATATTTCCGAAAGCAGAGAGCGGGCGAAGGCTGAAATATTTGGTTTTCTGGAATGGTGGAACGATGAGTCCTCTCGTATTGGTTTTGATGATAACGATCTTAAAAGACTGCCCGGCTATAGATATCATCTGAATAGAATTGAGCAATGGGTTCTAGAAGGAAAAGATACAGCCAGCTTTATTGACGAGTGGCTTGACTTAAATCCTGTCGGTTCACCTGAAGACTGTATTCGCCAGTTGAACAAAATAGTTACAGTTACAGGAGTTCGTCATGTCGCTTTAGGTCTGGAAGCGGCAGGTAATCCTAACGTCACTGAGCGTAACATTCGTAGATTTGCTCAGGAGGTGTTTCCGAACGTCCGGCAGTTGACGGAGGAGCGTGACGGAAGTGAAAAGACGTCCTGACGAGTTGGCGATACTTGGCGGTGATGCTTCTTTTTTGACTCCATTGTTGGTAGGCAGGCCTGCGCCTTTCGACCGAAGCAGGTTCTTTGAACGGCTTAATTGGGCGATGGATAACGAATGGCTGACTAACGGAGGACCTCTGAGTACTGAATTAGAAACTCGGATTGCAGACTTAGTAGGCGCTCGTTACTGCATAGCAACAGCTAACGGAACTCTTGCGCTACAAGTTCTCTCTCGTGCTGTTGGGATAACGGGAGAAGTGATCGTTCCTTCGTTCACGTTTGTTGCTAGTGCCCATGCTTTTCAATGGTTAGGGGTGAATCCCGTTTTTTGCGATGTGTGTCCTGGTACCGGATGCATCGACGTTGCTGCCGCCGCCGCTGCGATAACTGATCAGACATCTGCAATCATCGGTGTTCATTTATGGGGACAGTTATGTAATGTTGATGAACTGGCCTCTTTGGCTTACGAGCATGGTCTACACCTACTATTTGATGGTGCACACGCACTGGGCTGCACGACGGCTGATGGTTTGCCTGTGGGAACGCCCTGGGGAAAAGCAACGATTCTTTCATTCCACGCTACGAAGGTCGTTCACGGATTTGAAGGGGGGGCCGTAGTTACAAACGATTCGGAGTTGGCTACGAGGCTGCGCGGTTTACGTAATTTTGGAAATGGTATCATTGGCGGGCATATGTACGGTGGTACCAACGCAAAAATGAGTGAAGCGTCTGCGGCAGCTTGCCTTACTTCCTTGGAGTCGTTCGAAGAAACTGTGATTAAGAATCAGCATAATCATCAGCAGTATTTGAATGAGCTACGTGATCTTCCGGGAGTCAGAATTCTTGACTACGCCGCAGATACAAATAACAATTACAACTATGTGATTATGTTCGTCGATGAGGCAACCGCAGGTATAAGTCGTGACCTTCTGGTAAAAGTTCTGCTAGCAGAAGGAGTATTTACTAAGACTTATTTTGATCCGGCATGCCATCAAATGGAGCCATATTCACGACGACCTTGGAATCTTCCAGTCACTGAAAGGTTAGGTTCCCAGGTGGTTGCTTTGCCGACAGGAGGAAAAGTTAACTCGGAAGATATTCGGAGGGTTTGCAGTATCATTCGTCTTGCCGTGTTAAACGGCCACAAACTTACTCATGTGTAGTCATGAACGCAGTTCCGGCGCAAAGCAGAAAGCGAGTGTGAATTCATTGTGAGAACAGGAGAATCAAACTCTTATTTGACGGTGCGGCGCAGTGATCCTATAACGGCATCGGATGTATATCGAACTCTATTGGAGACCGGCAGGAAGGAAGATGCCGGAAAACTAGAAAGTCATAGTGAGCACTTAGTTAAGTTGTTGAATATCTATGGCAAGAAGCCGTTCACTCGATTGAGCGATGCACGTTCGCAGTTGGGTTTAGAACGTGGCGAATTTACATCAGTGCTTGAGATGGCTGCGTCGACACCAGTTCTTCGGCTGGCGGTAACCGATGATGTTGCGGGACGCTATTGGACCGACACTATTCTTCCGCTAGAGGCAAAGGGAGTGTTTGATGCTGTTTTGGAGAATAAGCCAACATATCCTTCAGTAGTAGGACTTTATCCTGGTCCGACATGTATGTTTAGGTGTCATTTTTGTATAAGAGTCACTGGCGCAAAATACGGCTCGGATAATTTAATGCCGGGAACTGGTAGTTTGATAGACATTATTGACGAAGCTCCGGTAGACGACCCTAATCGTTTCTATATTTCCGGAGGATTGGAACCCTTAACGAATCCCAATATTGGAAAACTTGCTACGCATGCTTCATTAAAGGGATTCAATATCATGCTTTATACTAATTTATTTGCTTTGACTGAGCAAACGTTAAAGCGCCAGCCTGGGATCTGGAATCTTGGTGCGATACGAACTTCGTTGTACGGCCTTAGCGATGAAGAATATCAACAGACTGTGGGGAAATCTCGCGCGTTTAGCAGAGTGCAGAATAATCTTGTCCAGATTCTGCGTATGCGTGACAAGGAGGAAAGTAATCTACGATTGGGGATTAGTTATCTGATCCTACCGGGTAGGGTTCGTCGACTCGATTCGTTATTATCTTTCTTGCGTGATATCCGTGATGCCTCGGGTGGAACTGGAATAGATTTTGTTAGTTTACGCCAAGATTATAGCAACCGTCCTGACGGCAAACTTAGGCATTCGGAGCGGCACGAGTTGATTGAGAGGCTGGGTGCTTTTGATGAAGTGGTTTCCGCTGAGTTTCCTTCGTTATATGTAGATTATGGCTACGCGCTTAGCAGTATGCTACTCGGACAAGATGCGCAATTGCCTCATATCGCAGTTAGTGAAATGCGACCAACGGCGCATCCTCAGGTTTCGGTGCAGGTTGATTTGTTAGGTGATGTGTATCTGTATAGGGAGGCGGGGTTTCCTGGATTGGAAGGGGCAAAACGATACGTATGTGGCCGAGTTGGGAAGGATACCGGATTGGGGAAGGTGGTAGAAACTTTCGTTCGAGAGCGTCATGAAATTCAGCCCAGGGACGGTGATCAGTACTTTCTTGACGGATTCGATCAAGTCGTAACTGCAAGACTCAACCAATTGTCTGATGACTTAGCTGATGGCTGGGGTGAGTACCGTGGTTTTCTGCGGTAACTTGGACTTCTGTGTGATCACGCGTGAAGAATGCTCACCAGGCAAAAAATAGTGATTGTCGATGACGATATAGGCCGTTGTTTTTATCGCCTATGACGGTACAATTGATTTAGTTAGGGCTCTCATGGAGAATGTTTCTGGAAATATCCACCGGGTACCTGCCGTGTTGGCTGGAGCTCGTGTCTGCGGTCAACAGGAGGACGTTGCTGAGTTCGTTAGTCGGACAGGCGCTCGGTTTTCAATTCCTTGTCTGCGAGCGAAGGACCTACATAGTATTTTAGAGCAGGATAGGGCGGCTATTGCCAATTTACCTCTGCAGGAGATTCTGGCGTTTTTAAACCGCGTGGGTAAGCAGTGGCGTAGCACAGAATATCCGCGACGTCGCCTTTATGTACGGCAGATGTGTACGGTTCTAGGTTATTCAAAAGAAGCTGCCGAAGCTGAGGCTGATAGAATTGCTATTCTTTTGAATTCGCACGTGCGTATGCACGATATGATCGAGGCTGAGCTGGGTAGCCGCTTTATAATGGATGACTGGGTTGTGCGGGAAGATTGCATGGTTCGGGCATTGCCGAGAGGATTGATTGTTCATATTTTGCCTGGTAACGTTCCGTTATCGGGCGCCATTTCGATGGTGCGTAGCATAATCACTAAAAATTTGTCTGTTCTTAAGGTTTCATCCAGCGATCCATTCACGGCGGTTGCGATGGCGCTTAGTTTTGCTGACGTGGATCAGGAGCATCCAGTAACACGTGCGATGAATGTTACTTACTGGAATCATGACCAACAGGTAGGACGGGATGTTGTGCACGCTGCCGATGCAGTTGTAGTTTGGGGTGGTGGGGAGGCTCTTCGCTTTGCTCGTGCTAATGCACATGAGGAAGCTTCGGTGACTTGTTTTGGTCCTAAACATAGCCTGGCATTAGTTGATACTAGTGCTGGAGTCGGTGACGCAGCTCGAGGCCTTGCGCACGATGTCACTATCTACGACCAACAGGCTTGTTTTTCTATGCGAAGAGTGTTTGTTCGTGGACCACTAGATCCGTTTCTTGAGCAGCTTCGTTTTGAATTGGACAGACATTCCCGGCTTTTTCCTTCTGGACAATTAACTGCTGATCGGGCTGCGCAGATCCAATTGGGCCTTCGGCTGGACGAGTTCCTTGGTTCTGAGGTTGAGATTGGCGCTAATCGAGAGTGGGCTTTAGCAGTTGGGCCACCGTCAGCGATGCCGGTGGAACATCCGCTTGGGCGAGTTCTATATGTTCATCAGGTGGAGTCATTTTCGGAGATGTACTCATTTATCGACTCGTCAGTACAGACCATTGCTTGCTCGCCATGGTCTGTGGTCGAAGAGCAACGCGACGAGTTGGCAAGACGGGGCGTGTCACGATTGGTTGAACTAGGATTGGCACATCTATTCCGGATTGGAGGCACTCACGATGGCGTTAACCCCCTGCAAGGCATGGTGCGCATGATTAGTGCCGAAGCATCTGCAGATGTTTTTGGCAAGGGTATGGTGCTTCGATTAGATGAATCTAAAATGCTAGAGGCGGGCACTTTGAAGGAGTTTGTTTTATGAAAATTCAAATGAACCCTGTTGGTAGTTCAGGAGATATGCAGTTAGATCAAGTTCTGTCTGCGGATGCTTGGTCGTTAGATGACGATGCCAGCCTGCGTATGGAGTTTATACGACGATCGTTGGTACACCACATTGAGAAGTGCTTGCCATATCGTGAGTTCGCTGAACGTTGTGGTTTTAGGCCTCGCGATTTAAGGGCGCCTGAGGATATGATTAATGTACCGCAGTTTCCCGCAATGGCGTTTAAGACTGTCCGCACGCTCATGAGTTGTAGTCCAGAAGCAGTTGCTAAAAGGTGTACGAGTAGCGGTACTATGGGCCGTATTAGTGAGGTTATGCGTGATCAGCTTACGATCGATCGAATGCTGAGTTCGATACGTTGGGGAACCGAACTGCTTGGACATTGGAATGACGATGATGTGGCTGTTCTAAACTTGGGGCCTAACCAAGAGGAGGCTGGTGATTTGTGGTTTGCATACGTCTCAACTCTGTTGGAGACGTTTTATTCAACATCCCATATGGTAAGGAATGGGCGATTTAATGTCCATCAGGTGGGGGATGTTTTGAATGATTTGGAGGAACGTTACCCGGTAGTTCTTTTACTTGGGCCACCTCCACTGGTACTTTCGGTGTTACGTTCACTTGACGGAGAGCGGTCAGAGCCCAGGGATTCTACGTTTGTCATTACTGCTGGTGGATGGAAACGTAGTACTGGTGAGATGGTGGATCGTTCTGATTTCGACAGTTTAGCGTGTAGTGCTTTGAATCTTGCACACAATCGTCAGGTTCGTGATGTATTTAACCAGGTCGAACTTAACACGGTGTTGGTCGAATGCGCGCACCATTATAAACATGTCCCACCGTGGTTGGAGGTGATTGTTCGTGACCCTTATACGCTCGATCCTGTCACTGGAGATAAGGAAGGTTTGCTGTCGTATCTCGATCCTACTGCGTACAGTTATCCATGCTTTTTTATTGGAGAGGATTTTGGGCGATTGGATACGGTAGAATGCGATTGCGGACGTGTAGGTCGGCGGCTTTTCGTTACAAGGAGGGTTAAACGTGACGAAGATTGGGGGTGCGCTCGTAAGATGGATCGAGATTACGGGGGTTGATTATAGGAGCGTCGGTGAATGCGATAGTTTGGTTGGAGGAGATTTTTCCCGTCGGAGAAAAGATGTACGTCGAAGCTGTTTCTAATATTTACTGGTGCGATATTGGAGAATCTGGATTTAAGATTAAAGCTAAGGGTAATGCGTCTGGTGATGTTGTAAATTGGGTTGAAGTGGTATGCTATGGTGTTCATGCGTTTCGTCGTTGGTGTCGCGAAAGTACGACACTGCGTAGTAAGCGGTTTGAGGAGGGCGCTAGTTGGATCGATCATTTTTTGATGAAAAGCTCGACGCCATCCTGTAGCTTGAACTTATTCTATGCATGTAGAATCTGAATCTGAATGTTAATTGCATTTTAAGAAAGGAGTTATTTCTATGCCTGACATTGATCATCGTGTTATGGTGCCACCATTTCTGAGGGTAGCGGAGCAGCGTACTGCGGTTTCGGGGGCTGTTGTTTATCAGTGGGATTTTCGTATCGCTCAGCCTAATGTGTCGGTTTTGTCGTTACCTGTCATTCATTCTCTCGAACATTTTCTTGGATCATGGTTGCGGCTACGCAATGAATTTGTGGTCACGGTAGCGCCTATGGGTTGTCAGACAGGTTTTTATATCACTGCTATTGACATTGGTTGTTTCGATGAGATGGCGGAACTGGTTGCGGGCGTGTTAGTCGATGTTATTAAAGCTTCCGCGGTTCCGCTTGCAGATCCGACTGCTTGTGGTCAAGCGGATTGCCATTCCCTCGTGGGCGCTCAACGGGTAGCGGAATGGTTATTGGCACGGCGCGCTGAATGGAAATTGACCACCTTAGAGGTCGAATCATTTGGTTGTCCTTGATCTGGAGCGCGTGGTGTTTCTTGAACCGGGGAGTTGAGTGGAGCTGGCACAGGGGAGGCGGCGAAGTTGGTGGGTAAGGGCGGTTGAGCGTTGACAGGGGGTGCCCCTATGTGGTGTGTCAAGCGGCGGTGGGTAGTTTCGTGGCTTGTAGAAGGTGCCGTTTCGGATCATGGCGTGCAGGGTCAGGCTGCGGCAGCCGGCCAGCACCTCTGTCACGGCCAGGGACAGGACCGTGGGCAAGTCGTAGCGCACACCCCGCCGGTCCCTGGGATCGGCCACGTTCCTTAAGAATCTGGACCAGGGGCTGGCGCGACAGGGCGGTCGTGGTGGAAGATGACATCGGCGGCGTGGCCTCGCTGGTGACGGGATTGAGGGCTCTTCGTGTTTGAGGGTGTGGTAGGTGGGGCTTATCGGCTGGTTTAGGTGGTTGTTGTCAGGTGGTCTTTGAGGCGTCCGGTGTGGATGAGGCTGCGGATGGTGTAGTGGGTGAGGTTGCGCAAGTCCCAGGGCGATGCCGCGTAGGTGCTCCAGGCGTCCGTTGATGGCCTGGCGTGGGGGCGTTGGAGGTGCGGGGGTGGTCGAAGTAGGCCAGGACGTCCTGGCTGCGGCTGATCAGGGTCCTGGCCAGTGTCTGGATCTCCTCGAGCCCGTCTGGGATGGTCTGTTTCAGGGAGTCGATGAGCTGTTGCATCAGGCCTGACTCGTGACACTTTGGTGGGGTCTGGGTTTTGAGGTGGGTTTTTCGTTGGTATTCCGTGGTGTTGGGGGTGTGCTGGCACACTAAGGGGCCGGTAGGGTGGGGGTGGTGAGCCCGTTTCTGCGTAAGGTCAAGACAGCCTCTGGGGCGACGGCGGTGCAGATCGCGGTCAAGGAAGGAGCCTGTTCAATGGTTTGTGTAAGCCCTTGTGGAAGGACTGACACTGATGACTGCTACTGATGATGACAACAGGGCTTCTGCTGGTGGTCGGGATGTGGTCGGCCAGCTGCGCTCGGCTGGGGCTGTGGATGGCTTGTTTGAGCAGAGCTGGTGCCGGGCAGGTGAGCATGACCGGGACTGATGGTCTGCTGCCGGCACTGCACCAAGGGAGGCCTTGGAGAGGGGCCTGGCCGCTTGGCTTGAGCGAGCACCTGGGTTACGACAGGGGCGAGCCAACCTCCCAGGCTCGTGGTAACGCCAGAAACGGAACCACGTCCAAGACGGTGGACTCGTCAGGATGGGGCCCTTCGAGATCGGGGTGCCCCGGGACCGGGCCGGGACCTTCACCCCGCGCCCGGGTAGCGCCAAGGGCCAGCGCCG
>ERZ772874.1442-NODE-1442-length-12271-cov-11.829650_pt1 | contig 12271 bp, 4 predicted proteins | sample MGYA00580586_ERZ772874 | MGnify/ENA primary metagenome ERZ772874 (study PRJEB29015, sample SAMEA2737952) | human oral metagenome | biome: human oral; feature: human-associated habitat; material: dental | place: China | collected 2154 ... | reverse complement strand
GGCGATGTCGTCCAGCACGATGTGCCGATGATCCTTCCAACCATCCATGAACACCACGATGGGCAGATCATCCGGATCGTCATCGGGCCACAGCACGAAATCGGGTTTGCTGGTGATGCACACGCCGTGGCGCTCGTCCAGCAGCACCTGCGGCTCCAGCCGCCAGCGCCGGTCTGCCGCAAACAGCCACCAGACCGGCTTGCCCTCGAACAGCCCTTCACGCAGCGCAAACGCCACCCCCTCGGTTTCACGGCGCAGCACTTCCACGAAGCGCTTCTCCAGCACACTCTCCAGCAGGGTATTGCTGGGGGCAGCTCGCAGCTGCGCCACCGGCTTCAGGTAACCCCGGTGTTCCAGCACCTGGCTCAGCAGACCCAGTGCGGTGCGACGCGAGATCAGCTTCCGGTCATGGCTGTTGCTGTAGCGGTAGACACAGCGATAGCAGCCATCGGCTTCGCTGTTCCGGGTGCAGGCACAGGTGCGCAGCGCATGATGGGCACGCTCGAACACTTCGTAAAGCGGTTCGGTGTCGCGCATCAGCTCCTTCAGGTAGCCGGTACCGCCGGGCACGCTGTCGTAGATCACCAGAAAGCTCTGCGCACCCTGCCCATCCACCATCCCGGCCGTGGTGGCCTGCTCCGGTGCTTCCGCATTGGCCATGCGAATGTCCGTCGCAATGCGCAGGTGTGCCACGGCACCATGAAAACGCTGACTCAGCCCCAGCTGCAGCGCAGCAATGAAACTCAACAGGGCACCCTGCTCCTCGGCAAACCCTACCTCCGGCAGGAACAGGCGAATGCCCTCACTGGCAAACTCCCGGTACAGGAAAATGCACTGCAACGCCTGCACGGCTGTATCCTTGCGGTGTGAGCACCAGGGTGCATGGTTGCGCCACATGTCCTCCGCCTTGCGGGCACGGTGCAGCGTGCCACACTCCGGGCAGATGCCAAAGCCCGGGCGGGACAGCTCCTGCCCCGCGATTTTCATCGGTGATGCGTCGCTGCCCTGCTCGCCGCAATTGATTTCCCGGAAATTCACCCGGTCCAGAAATTCGAAGCCAAACGGAAAGCCCCCACCCTGCACGGCCCATGCCTGCCGAACCGCCTCGGGCGGTGCATCGACCAGCGCCTGGCGCACGTAGAAGCCCCGCTGGCGCTCGTCGGTGTCGTCCGAAATGCGGCTCTCCCGGTCCATGGTACGCGCAAACACGGTTTCCAGCCGCAGCATCTCCCGCAACCGCCCCGCATCACGCCACATGCCATCACCGCAGCGTGGGCAGACCGGATCGGTATCTCCCTGCCCTTCGGGACGCGCAAAGGCACACTGCTGGCAGAAGCGCCACCACTGCGGCTTCGTGCGCGAGATGTCCACCTGGTCGATCTGTACCTTGCGCCCACCGGCATAGAAGGTGTTGTTGAGCGCCAGTTCGCTGATGGCGGTTGAACCGGGGCGCTCGTACTCAAACACTTCCTCCTTCCAGGGAGACGTTTCCCTCTTCTTGCCGGATTTTTTGCGAGACTTTTTATCAGCCCCTTTTACGGCGCCCTGTCCATGCTGCACAGATCCGGAATTCCCCGCAACCAAAGGGTTCTGCACATCTCCCGCCACAGAAGACGCGCCCATGGAACCACCGGAACTGGCGCCCTCCCCGGCCCCCTCGCTGCCTGCATCACCCCCTTCACTGCCGGTTTCGCCTCCCTCCCTGCGCGTGATGACCGAACGCAGGGTCACGCCCTGCTCGGGAAAGGCATAGTTGGGCAGCAGCCCCTCATCGGTCAGGACGTTCAGCGTGAGCCGGCTCTCGATGCTGGCGATCATCCGGTCGAGCGCCTTCATCTCGCCCTTCAGACGTTCGGCTTCGGCTTCCAGCGCCTCGCCCTTCACCGGTTCGGCCTCGATACGCGCCAGCTCACGCTGTGCGCGTTCATGCAGCTTGCCGAACTGCGCGACATCACCGGCAATCTGGCTGAGTCGCGTGATGACCTTCAGCGCCAGCGGCTGCTGCTCCGGCGCCCCGGACGCCCTCACTCCCGGGGCTGCAAAACCCGTCACAGCCCCATGCGCCCCCGCTGGAGTCACGACAGATGAAGCAGCAGACGCAGATTCCGGGCCGGCAGCCAGGGCGGCGTCCCTACCGATGAAGGCGCGCAGCCACTGGCAGGTTTCTGCCGACAGCACAGACGTGGGCGCGTCTGCCGGCACACCGTGCGGTGCCTCCCGAACGGAACCATCTGCGTCCAGAGACGGCGTGGGCAGCGACTGCGCACCGTTGCCCTCGAACAGTGCAATGAACCCCCCGAGCAGTTCATCGGCATGCGCCTCCACAAACTTCAGCCACGGATAGGGAAAGCGCGTCAGCGACTGGTTGCGCACGGCACTCAGCACGTCCCGTACCGTGACGGGAATCGTAGCTGCCAGCCCCCGGGCACGAACCCAGGCATCGATCGTCCAGGCGGTGAGCTGGCGCTCCAGCACCGCAGAAGCGTTGAGAAAGACTCCCGGTGTCTGCACATGGCCGGTCATCATCTGGGTGGTATCTTCCCAGAAATACAGGTCGTGCGGCCGGGCATTGGCCATGGTCACCAGCAACGCATTGCCCGTGCTGCGGCCGGCTCGGCCGGCACGCTGGATATAATTGGCCTGCGCAGGCGGTACCGAACACTGCAGCACGGCGGACAGGTCACCGATATCGATCCCCATCTCCAGCGTGGGCGTGGCCGACAGCACGTTGATGTTGCCCGGCGCATCGTCGTGGGCACGGAAGTTCTTTTCCACCCGCTCACGTGTCTTGCGGTCGAGCAGGCCGGTGTGCTCATGGGCCACCACGCGCTCGATATCGGCCGTCAGGTACAGCTGGCGCTCGGCGGCATAACGGCCCTGTCCTGCAGCACTTGCCGCATGCAGGGCACGCCGGGAAACGGCCATGCGCAGGCCAAAGGCCTCCGGCTGCAGCCCCCAGATGCTGGCAGCAGGCTGCCCTGGCCCGGCCGCGGCGCGGGGCAGAACACCATCATTCAGGCACTCGGCACGTGCGATGCCTGCCGCTTCCAGTGCCTGCATGGCCAGTCCCACCAGCGGCTTGACCACCAGCACATCGTCACCCAGCACCAGGGTGTTGTGCAGCGAGGGAAAGCACGCATAGACCAGCTCGCGCTGCCGGCGCAGGTCGCCGCCCAGCAGGGCCGTGCCGTTGCCCCAGTCCAGGTCGTGATGAAGCGGCGCAAAGCGCGGGCGACGGCTTGCCCTGAGCAGCTCCCACTGGGTCACATTCTTGCGGTACCCATAGGCGCTGTTGCCCGAGCGGGCATAGTGCAGCAGGTCGCTGTGCCACCAGGCGCCACGACGGCGCAGCGTGTCGATCAGCCCCTGCAGCAGTCTTTCCAGTGCCACCGCACCCGCATACCGTTCGGATTGCGACGTGCCGTGCACCTGGCCGTGGCGCACCACGTCGCGCAGGGCTGCAATCTGCTCGGGGGCGCGTTCAGCCAGCCAGTCCACCGCCTGACCCAGCAGGTCTTCATCAGGCTCGACCCAGGCGGTACGCGTGGTTTCGAGGCTGCGGCCGATGCGGGCCTCCTGGCCAAATTCCGAGCAGATGAGCCAGGGCAAAATCCGGCGGAAATCGCCATCCAGCCGGCTGTCCGGCGGCAATGTCCCTTCGCCGAGCAGTCGGGTGAAATCGTGCAGCCAGTGCAGCTTCGGTGGCAGGAAACTGGCCAGGTAACGCCCCTGCGTCAGCGTGCGGCGAGCCACCGGAAAAAGCAGCTGCGGACGCAACTGGCGCGATGCCGGCGTATCGGGCAGGCTGCGGATCAGCGCAGACTTTTCCATCGCCCCGGCCACCGCCTCCTGTGCCGGCAGGGCCTCCTCCCCGCGGACAGCGCGGAACGCGGAAGCAAACGGGACGGCATCCTGCAGCCAATAGGCCTCGAACGCACCGGGCAGGTCGGCCAGCGTCTGGCCAACACCAGTCTTCACGCCATGTTCCAGCCAGGCATCGATGACCTGCGCCAGCGCCGGACGAAAATTGAGCCGCCAGGTGCGCGCAGCCAGAAAGCCGGCCCGGTGGGCCGCATCCTGCACAGAATCGGAAAAGGCAATCAGCTTCTTGTCGGCGTTGAAGCGCGAACCAAACAGCTGCTGCAACACCACGGCAGACAGGCTGGCCGCCTGCGAGCCCACGATGGAGAGCGTGTTGCTGCCATCGCAGAACGGGCAGTCATGGCTGGAATACGTGAGCCTTGCGCCGTTGCGCGTGCGCTGGCGCAGATTGGCAGTCATCAGCACATCCACCAGCGTGGACGACAGACTGGCGGTATTGTCCTGGCAGGTGCAGTACGGTACGGCCTGTGCGTGCTCGGCGCCGCACAACGTGCACACCCGCCGCTGCTGAAAATCCGCCCGAAGCTGGCTGTGCTCCAGATCGGGCAACGCCGACGGCAGAAACAGAAAACGTGTGGTCGTGTTCTGGGCAAAGAATGCCTGATAGAAAGTCTGCAGGTCGGTATCGAGCGTGCTGGCGTTGCGCGGGCGGGTAGCCCCCCACCCCATGACCCGGCAGTCACGGCAATGCACGACCGGCAGCCACAGGCGGGCGCGCTCCTCGCGGCCGAGGTCATCCGAATGCCGCAGCACGATGGACGGGTCTGCGGGCAACCCGGCGTGCGCAGCACCGGCTAGCTGCACGTCGTCATCCGCCCCATCGTCCTCTGATGCACCATTTCCGGGTGTCTCATCGACCCCGGGCTTTCCGCCCTCTGAATCGAGCCCGGATGTTCTGCGCCCTGCAACACCCCTGAATGCGCCGTTTCCGGATGTCTCCCGCTCTCCTGCCACTCCACTGCCCGCAACAGACGGCAACACCCCCGGCAGGCAGGCCACCATCCGGCGCAACTCGCGCAGCCAGATTTCCATCTTCACCTGCAGGAAAAAGCGCAGATCCGCTTCGGTGATGCGTACTGCGGGATTACTGCTGCGCAGCACCCGGGCATGCGCAACCAGCCCGAGCAGGCTGTTGAGGCTCAGCCAGACAAACTGCGGCTGTCCGGGCAACGCATCCGGCTGCGGCCGCAGCGCAGCCCCATATCTGCGAGACATCAGGTGCAGCAGACTGGCCACGGGGACCGATTTGCCCCCCTGCTGCTGCACATCGTCGAGCAGCTGGCGAAAGGCAGCGTGCCGCTTCAATGCCTGCCCCAACCGTACACGCAGTACTGGCTGCTGTACCAGCATGGCCGCATTTGCCTGACCCCGATTTGCCTGGCCCCGGCCAGGCTGCAAAGTTACATGTGTCCCGGCCGGATCGGCTGGCCGTTCGGCAGGCACATCCGCACCGACGCCCGCCAAACCCGCACCACCGTCTGCTGCCTCCGTCTGCTCCGGCAGCCATGCCTCCAGCGACTCTCCAAACCAGAGTGGCACCTGGGCGGCCAGCCAGTCTGCCGGGTCGTCGTAGCCATCGGGATCGAGCGCCTCCAGATCCTGCAGGCTGGGCAGGTTCTGGTACACGACATCTTCTCCCGCCAGGTATTCGGCCACTGACAGGCGGTCTTCGGCAATGACCGCCGAGGCATCGAGCAGTTCACCAAAGATGTCGCCGGCAAAGGCCACCAGTTCGGAGGCGCCGGCCTCGCCAGATGAGTCTCCACCCAGCGTGGCCGAGGTGCCCACACACACCAGCTGTCCCGGTGGTGTCTGCAGCCGGCCCTTCAGGCGGCGAATCAGGCAGGCCAGGTCCGTACCCTGGGCGCCATCGAAGGTATGCAGCTCGTCCACCACCAGATAGCGCAACGTGTCGGGCTGCTGGCGGGACCACAGCTGGGCATCCTGGGCGCGCAGTAGCAGGAAGTCCAGCATCTTGTAATTGGTCAGCAAAATGTCGGGCGGGTTTTCGCACAGCGCATGGCGGTCGGTGATGACCGTGAAGCGGCCGTCAGGCAGCTGCTGAACCGTTTTCGAGAGCTGGTCGGGGGTATCACCCACGTACAGGCCGGCGCGAATATCCTGCAACGCAGGCGTTTTGACGATTTCCCGCGCCAGCCGGGTGGCCTGATCCGTGGCCAGCGCATTCATCGGGTAGAGGATGATGGCCTTGATCCCCGGACGGCCGACGGCACGCTGCAAACGGCAGTGTTCCAGAACGGGATAAAGAAAACACTCGGTCTTGCCCGAACCGGTGCCCGTGGCCACCAGGGTGGAGCGGGCATCATTGCCGCGGAGACGTTCAAAGGCCCGGCCCTGATGGGCATGCGGCACGAAACCGGCAGGCAGCCACGGAAAGGCGGGCTGGCCATCGGCCGGCGCGTGCTGGGGCCGGAACGGCAGCGGCAGCGTCAGATAGGGACCACGAAACAGGTTGCCATCGGTATCGATGAAGCGGTCGATGAGACCGTCGAAGGAAGCTTCCGATGGCTGCGGCTGGTTCCCTGCAGAAGGAACGGATTCCCCCGCCGCCTGCGACAGGGGCAGGCCAGCGGGCTGATGACCATGGAAGACCCCTGCAGTCGTATCTGCCCCGGTCATTCCCTCCACGGGCATGTCCGGCCCTGAAAAAGCCGCCCGCAGGAAATCCTTCACCCCCTGTACGACCTGACGGGAAACGATCAGGGGCTGCATCGGTGCGGTCTCCTTGGGGTGACGGACAGGAAGACCCCAATTATCGGCACGGGTATGCCAACGTCAACCGGAACGCGGTGATTACCCCGTCAGGAGCCCGACTGCGCCGTTTGTGTCGCAGGCGAGACACAGACGCATGGGGGCGGCCCCCTCACTGCAGCCGGAACACGTCCTCCGGCGTGTTGGCAGTGAGCACCGCCAGCGTCCAGCGCGCAAGCTGCTCCTGGCTGCCTGCTTCCACCCGGTCCAGTACCGCAGCCGCCGAGGCGCCAAACTTGGCGGTCAGCAGGCTGATCAGGGTCTGGCGGGCGTTCTCCAGCTTGCCACGCCCCTCACCGATCTGGATTCCTTCCTCACGCCCGACCCTGCGCCCCCGAAGCTCACCCCGACGTTCGCTCTTGCGCTCCAGCTCTTCCCGTACGCTCATCATGTGTGCGTCCTCCTGTGCATAGATCTCTTTGTACCGGCGCTCTTCTTCCGCGTCAAGCTGTGCATAGGCGCGGATGAACTTCTCGAAATTCAATACGTTGTCGATGTCCTTCTCCAGCCGGATCAGGTTGCGGATGGCCCTGCCGACGATGTCGACTCTGTCCAGCCCCTTGCCGGACATGGTGGTCAGCAGCACCTGCTCGACCACGTTGTCCGTATCGATGTGGTCGATGGCCTGCCAGTCTGGCAAGACCACCGACACATAGCGGAACCACATGAACCGGTCGTCATCCACCATCATATCGAGCTGCTCCGGAATGTCGCGGCCACGGTGCAGGAATACCGTGACCGGCACAATCGCGTCGGTCTTGCAGAGTTCCGACAGCAGCAGATAGTAGATGGCCATCTTCTTGAGGCGAAAGCGGCTGGGCACGGTCTGCTGCTCGATCATGATGATGATCGCCTTGCGCCGTCCGTCGGGCCAGCGAATCTCCAGGGGCACGTCAAGTTCATGGAAGCGCTCGCCCAGCCGGTCTGCCGGCAGCTCCTGCCGAATGGGCGTGATGACGACACTGTCGTCCAGAAGGGCGCCACGCTTCGGGTCGAACAGCCGGATGGCCTCGCGGGGGTACTGGATGATGAGACTCTTGAAATACTGGTCGTGACTGTGGCGCTGCCTGCGCTTTTTCCGGGCCGGGATTTTGCGCCTTTCGGCCTTTGCTGCGCCGGTGGCAGGCGAAGACGCACGGGCCTTGGGGTCGTCGCTGTCGGTCATGATGCATGCCTGTGGGGTTGAGAGGAAACGACCCGGACATTGCAGCAGGGACAGCGATGCGCGGCGAGGAAACCATCACGCCGATGACCATCCGGATTAGGCCGTGTGGCTTAGGCAAAATGGGCCGTTCAAATCTGGAAGGGCTACGGGAGGACCACCCGACACACGCCTCCCTAGGATTCCCTATACCCAACATATACGTTACATGTAAACAACATAAAATGCTTATATATACACTTATATTGATGACATGGCTATTATTCAACACGTTCTATCACTGCGAATCGGGCCATGATGACCACTTGCCAGCGGAGGGGGAGCGGAAGCGCTGCCCGGCGCAGATGAAAGGCACTCCCGCAACACACCCATTTCATTCACTAAATGAATACAAAATCTACAAAATCTCCCAAACCCATGATGTTGTCTCACAAGCCATTGGGACTGGCAATCACAATGCTTCTGACGGCCTGTGGAGGAGGAGGGAGTGGTGATTCAGAGGCGGGGAAAGCCGTTTCCAGCAGCCCAACTGCCCCTGTCGTGAGCACCCAGACCCAAAGCGCCGTTACCCCACCTCCCCCAGCAAACGCACCAGGCAACAGCGAGGCAACTCCGGATACGAGAGAAAAACCTGCGGCGCCCCCTTTGCAGCCCGCCCCAGTTCAACCGGAGGACACCTCACCCACCCAGACCGCGGAAACAGGCGCAAACCCGACCGCTGCAGAGCAAAACAACAAGGGTTCAGAGACAACAGCAACAGAGGACCCAGACAAGAACGGCACAACCACACAGCCAAAACAGCAAGTACTGCTACGCGATGGCCAGCTGAGCGGCCAGGCGATCATGACCATGCTGGAATCCAAGGCACCTGTCTATACGATATGGGTTCCGCAGCGCGCACCTATCTTTCGTCCGCGACCGAACCAGATGTTTGCAGTCAGCGCCCGCAGTGGTGAAATCCTTCCCTATCCTGAATATGAAAAATATCCAGGGATCATGGCATACTCAGCGATCACCCCGGACAACTATGTACAGATCAGTCCAAGCGGCGTCTATCACGGGACCAGTTCGCGCTACCAGCCTGCCAAGGGTGACTTCGAGCTAAACGTGAGCACCCAAGTGACCAATGTCTTTTGTATCAGCTGCAATTCGACCCAGCTCTTCATCAATATGACCATGACGGTGAAGGGACACGCAGGAGAGAATGACTTCACCCTCGATGAAGAGATGAAAATCAAGACGAGCCGTGGCTGGCCGATGGAAGACGAGTCAGATAAATGGAACACGTACAACCGGGAGTTCACCCTGGTATCCACGCAGGCACAGACCTTTTCCCGAACAGCCTATTTTCCTGCCAACCTGCCCATTCAGACATGGCGTGCCGGCGCGGGGACTGCAAAACTCTTCTGGCGCCCAGGTCCCAACACGCGTGACGTAGACCTGTGCTGGGACATCATGAGCGACTTCAATGTAAACCGGTTGACCTGCACCACCTGGACGTTGCAGGAAGACTGGAAATACGGCCTACGGTTCAGCGGAGGCGGCATGTACATGGAAGATGACCGCAGCGCCCTGTACAACGGAGAGACTGGCAAGCACCTATATCGGGTCGACCCAACGAGTATCGACTTGCTACACGGTTAACGCAAGATCCGGTTCCATTCGATGCCCCTGTCCCGCCAGTGGGAGTCCATGGCTTGAATGAAGTCCGGACGGACCTGTTTGGCACGGACCTCGTTCCACATCGGCCCACCCCTACGAACGACAATACCCTCCAGCGACTGACCGTTACAAAATCGACTGGAGGTATGGCTCGCCAGATGCTGCAATGCAGCAATTCATGGCGTGCCCTTGAAAAATACACGGGACCAACGCCACACCCGCAGCATCTGCCAGTTCATTGCGACGGACTGAGGACCAGAAAGCCTGCCGCGTGCAATGATACACATCAAAGAGCAAAAACCGGTCCGGCAAGGCGATATAGTCCAGCGAGTGGCGAGCTGCCACCCACTCGCCAAACGGTAGCTTCAGAGTGTCAACGCACCTCCTGCCGCCGCAGCGCTTCGATCAGATCCCCGCGCCGGAAGGTAGCCGAGAGCTGCTGCACCGAAACCTCCTGCCCGCCGTAGAGGCTGGACAGCGCCTGCTGGACATCCTCACGGGCCTGAACGAACCACGCCTCGCCACAGGATTCGATCAGCCCCCTCGCCTGCCCGAAGTTGCGGTGGTCCAGCTGCGCCAGCCCCACGTTCATGGCAGCCAGCAGGCGCCGCCCCATCTGCATGGCAATGAAGCAGGACGCATAGCGCACGAACATTGGGTCGTCTTCCTGCGGGCGGCGGCGGCGGTTCTCGGAAATACGGTACAGCAGCGCAGCCAGCACCACCTGGGCGCCATTGAGCGATTCGGTAAAGATGGTGCCGTAAAGCTTGCCAAAGTGCTCACGCGTGAGAAAACGCGCCTGATGTGGCGCCTGCCGCCACACGGCCAGTACGGCCTCGGCTGCTGCACCACTGGTGATGTCCTGCGGGCGTGGTGCCGTTTCCATCCGTTTGCGGCGGTAGGCGTAACCCAGTGCGCTGATGCTCTGTTCCAGCTGCGTCTGACGGGCGTCGTTGGCCCGCAGATCCTTCAGGTCCACCGGGTTCTGGCTGTTGGTGGCGTGCGTAATGCGCGCCACGATGTCCTGATTGTCCGATGGCAGCTTGTAGATGCGCACCAGCACCGTAGCGTCGTCCGGCAGTGATCTGCCCTGCTGCTTCAGTTCTTCGGCCGTCCTGCAGATGGTCATGCAGGTCTGGCCACCGTTGACGATTTGCAGGTTTTCCACCCTCACCTGATAGTCACTGCTCTGCAGGCCGTTGTAGGCAAAATCGTCGCAAACCAGCGTCATGCCGTTGTTGAAGAAGTAGAAGTTCGATGACTCCGACGACTTCAGCGTGTCCCGAATCGCCTCGTTGACGCGGTTGCCATGCAACCCCAGGTAGCGGCGGATGTTACGCTCCAGCAGGCGTTCACCATGGCGGTTCATCAAGGCGGCCACCTCGCCTACCGACATGCGCCCCACGCAGACACGGCTGAAGTTCATGTCTTCCACAATGGCCCTGCCGGTCAGGCGGAGTGTGTCCGACACCGGACGCATGCGACCCAGAATGCCGACCAGCACGTCGTGGTTGACGTGTTCCCAGCTCACCTGATCGCCAAAACCGGTACGGTCGATGTATGCCTGCGTCTGGGCATTCCAGATCAGCCCGTTGTTGCACGCAATGGCCCGAACGCGGGGAATGAAGCCGTCCCGCACCAGCGAACGGGCCTGCTCCACCCGAGCCCGCAGCCGGTCGTTGATGGCGCCCAGTTCCGCCGACGGATCGAACAGATAGCGGATGGCGTTGATGAGGGCTTCGATGCCGGACTGCTCGAAGGCGGACGTGCCGTCGAGGCTCTTGCGGTACTTGCCCTGAAAGACCGTGACCGCAAACTCACCGTCCGATTCTTCCGTGATGTGAAATGCGTCCACACCAAAGTCACCGCTACCCTCGGTCAGGCAGTCGAAGGCCTCCTCAACCTCCAGGTCGAGCATGACCTTGACGCAAAGGTAGACGAAGGCAAGAGACTTCAGCCGGCCTGCATCCGTGAGCCCCAGCTCGGTCTCGGCCAAAGCTCGAATCTCGTCCTGGATACCAGTGAGGCGCTGGTCAATGATGGAGGCGTTGAGGTTCATGGTTTACAAAAAGGGAGGTCCAGCTGTGACCGCGATGATATAGGGAGGCTGGCAATACCCCTACGGGAAATTCGGCCAAAAGGCAAGACCGCAGGGGCATCAGCACAGCAGGCTACCAAGCATCGGTCTCAACCAGCCACTCACTGCAGCCTGAACACCTCTTCCGGCGTGTTGGCCGTCAGCACCGCCAGTGTCCAGCGCGCAATCTGCTCCTGGCTGCCCGTATCCACCTGCGCCAGTACCGAGCGGTGAAAGTCAACGTTGTTGTCCGATGAATCATGCAGCCACCTGTCCGTTATCGCACGGATTGGTGGCCGCCTGAGCCACGCTGTCACGCTCCGGGTTGAGCGTGACCCTCGTGATGGGTTGCCAGTTGCGGGTATTGCCCGACCAGCGTGATGGTGTCTGGTTGCGTGCCGTCTGGTACAGATGGTGCCGGGCCTGCAGAATGTCCACATCCCGTCCGTCGTGGCGCTGGCTCGGCGTCACGTAGCCGATACGGCTGTGCCGGTGCTCATCGTTGTACCACGCCACAAACCGGTGCCCCCACTGCCGGGCTTCATCCAGACTGGCCACACCGCCTGCAGGAAACTCCGGCCGGTACTTGGCCGTCTTGAACAACGCCTCCACAAAGGCGTTGTCATCAGAGACACGCGGCCGTGAATAGGATGGCCGGATGCCCAGCCAGTTCAGCATGGCCAGTACCGTGGTGGCCTTGAGCGTGCTGCCATTGT
>ERZ772874.1440-NODE-1440-length-12289-cov-5.749305_pt1 | contig 12289 bp, 8 predicted proteins | sample MGYA00580586_ERZ772874 | MGnify/ENA primary metagenome ERZ772874 (study PRJEB29015, sample SAMEA2737952) | human oral metagenome | biome: human oral; feature: human-associated habitat; material: dental | place: China | collected 2154 ... | reverse complement strand
AGGGCCACGCCGGCCGGCGCAGCCAGCATCAGGGCCAGCAGCAGCCGGCCACAAAGGGAAATGAGAGCATCGGTCTTCATGCCCGCCAGTGTAACGGGCACCCGCGCCCTGAAGGACAGTTCCCCCACGACGCGGGACGACCGGTCGGCTGGCGAAGCGTGGCTGGCCGGGGGGGTTTGTCGGGATGCAACAGGGCAGATATACCCACCCCACCCTACGTTGCCGGGGCAATCGGTGAGATGGCCTGTCCCCATCATGCCTGGCACCTCAGCCCCCTGAACCTTCAAGCCCTCTCGCTGAATGACGCACAAAACTTGACATCCCGACCCTGTAACTATTATGCTATGCGTCCTTAGGACGCATAGCATAATAGTTACATTATCACGCATCCGCTGAATAGGTATTATCTATGGACACCCCGTTGCCCTTCAACCTGCTGAAATCCATTCAGGAACGCCTGTCCGGCTGGAACAGGCCTGTCATCACCGACTATGAGCTGGCCGTGCTCATCACCCGGTTGACCGACACATCCGGACAACCACCAGACACCCGTTCCCACCAACAGGCGGTAGACAACCTGCTTTCGACGGGCCTGCTCCTGCCTGACAAGGATTTCCGGAAAGGAACCGTGTATCGGCTCTTCGGCAAGAACAACCCCGCTGCCACGGAGGTTGCCTGCGCCGTGGATCCATTTGCCTATGTCTCGCACCTCAGTGCCATGGAATACCACGGCCTGACGGACCGCTTTCCGAAAGTCCTCTACCTCACCACCCCCGACGACAAGGCATGGCGCGCACAGGCCGACGCCCGCATGGCAGCCGACCTGGGTGAACGGCTTTCGGCCTACCTTCAGACAGGTCTTCCTGTCCTGCGTCGTCAGCCCAGCCAGAGCATTGAAGGCCACCATGTGGAACTCATGCGCCGCAGCCACCTGGGGGCATTCAGGGTCGTGCGAAGCACCGGCGTGCGCGTCGCCACCATCGGCCGGACCTTTCTGGACATGGTCCGTGAGCCCGAGCTCTGTGGTGGCATCCTGCACGTCATCGATGTCTACCGAAGCCGGGCGGTACAGTACCTGTCATTGATCATCGATGATGCGGAACGCCACGGCACGGCCATCGACAAGGTCAGGCTGGGCTTTCTGCTGACCGAAGTGTGCCACCTCTCCGATCCTCGCATCGAAGGCTGGACCCGGCATGCCCAGCGGGGCGGATCCCGCAAGCTGGACCCACAGGCGGAATACGATCCCCGATATTCCGAGAAGTGGATGCTCTCCATCAACGTGCCCACCTTGCACACCAACACCATGGATGATGCCCATGAATGAAGTGGACATCGAACGTTGGGTCGATGATGCACCCACCCATCAAAGGGGCTTTCGGGAAGCCGTCCACATCATCCTGGACAGCATCGGCCATTCACGTAACCTGCAGGCCCGCATGGCTTGCCAGAGCAAGGAGCTGACCCCAAACGCCCGATCCATGGAAGATGAGGCCGTGCAACAACTTGCACGTGAGGGCTACGCAGACCTCCGGTCCGACGTGGATGGCGAGCTCCCGGCCTTCGAGGATGCCTTTGGCGCCGTATCCAGCCTCTATGGAAGTCTTCCCTGGTAGAAACCCCGCAAAGCCTTCCAGCAAGCCCCGCCTTGATATGCCGGGGTTTGGGAACGTTTTTCCAGCGAGCCTGATATGGCGGCACAGCCTAGACTACCCATGGCGTTCACCCGAGAGGCATCCTCATGGCCATTGGCAGTTTCTTCGAGCTGGCCCACAGCAGCAGCTCCTACGCATCCTTTGTGCAGTCTGCCATGCAGCAGATCTCCGGCCAGGACACTGCCCCCCAGGCCGAGAGCACAAACGGCAGCAAGTTTGCCGGCATCATGACCGACACACTCTCCATTGAGCGTGCGAAGAAGACCAAGGAGATAATGTCCGGCTATGACATGACCCACATGTCACGGAACGAGATGATCGAGATGGCCGGAAAACTGGAGAAGTCCGGCATCATCACGTGGGATCAGTACTTTGAATTGACTGCCCCCCATTTCGATGAATGGGATGAGAACATGAATCTCATCACCGACTACGATCAGAAGATCAACTATCTGGAAGGGCTGCAACAGGTCGCAATCAGAAACCGGACCTTCAACCCTAGCGACATCCAGTCGATCATCATTGCGGAAAGAACCCAAGCCCTGGCCGAGTCGCTAGACCATATGGCGCGAACGTAATACCACCGAGAACGTGGTGTCCCGTAGCTCCCACGTTCTCGACTCTTCGTTCAACTCACTGGATGTAAATCGAATCGCTCATGGTATTCCATGGCGAATTCATGGACGTGTTCTGATAGAAGAACGTCCCCCGCTGATTTCCGTCAAGCTTCCAATAGCAGCGATGTCCAACCACGGCTTGGCCCGCTGGACCATGATAGGCGGCCTGCTGGTGATCCGCCATGACAGCAGCCGCTTCACCCGTGATCTGGACCTCTCCACCACGGAGCAATATCAGGCAGACATGGCCGACCAGCTTCTCGACGAGTTCGAGAAATGACTGACAAGGAAGGCTTCCCTGGCAACACCCCGCGAAGCCTCCCGCAGCCTTTCCGTGGCGCCAGCCCTCAGACCGGCCAGGCCTCCAGCCGGTAGGCAGCGTCCCAGAACATCCATTCCAGCCGGGCAGCCTGGGTGTAGGCAGCGTGCATGCGTTCGCGCATGGCGGGGGTGGCGGCTGCCGCGATGCGGTCCAGCGTGTCGCGCATGCGGGCCACGGCCTCATGGAATTCCTCGGCGGCATAGGTGTCCACCCAGGCCTGCCAGGGGTTGCCGGGCTTGCTGCGGGCGTGGATGTCGCGGCCCACTTCGGCATAGATCCAGAAGCACGGCAGCAGCGCGGCCATGGCTACCGGCCAGGGCTCACCCCAGGCCGTGGCCAGCAGGTAGCTGGTGTAGTGCTCGGCCGTGGGTGACAGCGGCGTGGCGGCAAACTGCTCGGGCGTGACGCCGTGCTGCTTCATGAAGCCGTTGTGCAGCTCGCGCTCGCCCACCACGGCTTCCTGGGCAGCGGCAGCCAGCTGCACCACGGTATCGGAATCATCGGCCCGGGCGGCCGCCACGGCCAGCGCCCGGCCAAAACCCACCAGATAGTGGGCGTCCTGGATCATGTAGTGCCGGAAACGCTCGATGGACAGCGTGCCGTCGGCCAGCTCGCGGTTGAAGGGCATCTCCAGCGCGGCCTGAAAGAGCGCGCTGTTGCGTGCCCAGGCTTCCTGCGTGAAGGTCATGGCGGGTCTCCTGATGGTCTGGATGATGGATGGCAATACCGCGCAGGATCATACCGCCTCCGGCCCCGCACGATGCACGGCCATGGTCGGCCCCCTGCCCTTGCTCTATGATTCCCGCATCACCTTTTGCCGGGACACTTCGCCATGGACGCGCCTGCCACCGATCCCATCACGCCCCCGCCGGGCACACTGTTCGAGACCCGCCAGGCACTGCTGCCCACCTGCGAGCAGCACGGCATGCACTCGCGGCACACCGGCCGGCGCTATCGGATCCAGACCACCTGCGTCGGGCCCGAGCCGGAAGGCGGCTATCCGGTGTTCACCCTTCTGGATGGCGACACGCTGTTTCCGGTGGCAGCCATGGCCGCCCACGCCATGATGACGCGCACCGGCGAGAACGGCGTGGCCCCCATGCTACTGGTGGGCGTGGGCTATGGCCATGACGGCTGGCTGGACACGGATGCCCGCGTGGAAGACTACACGCCCCCCGTGGCCGACGACAGCGCCAGCCACGATGCCCGTGGTCGTCGTCAGGGTGGCGCCGGACGCTTCCTGCGCTTCCTGCGCGAGGAACTGCAGCCGGCCATGGCCGAGCGTTTTTCCGTGAACCCGCAGCGCCAGGCGCTGTTCGGACATTCCTTTGGCGGCCTGTTTGCGCTGTACACGCTCTTCAACCAGCCCGACGCCTTCCAGACCTACATTGCCTCCAGTCCGTCCCTCTGGTGGCACGATGAATACATCCTGCAGGAACGCGACCGCTTCGTGCAGGCACAGGCCGGTCGCCCAGCCCTTCCCGTGCGCGTGCATCTGAGCATCGGCGAATACGAGCAGAAGCACGCCCCGTACATTGCCCCCGACAGTCCGCGGGCGCAGATGCTGAAAGCCCGTGGCCAGGTGGACCGCGTGCGCGCCTTCACCCGGCACCTGAACGAGACCCTGCCCGGACTGCCCGTCAGCTTCACCGAGCATCCGCGCTCCACCCACGGCAGCTCCCAGCTTTATGCGGTGCTGGATGCGCTGCGGTTTGCCAGCGGCACAAGCGACGCCTGAACCGGTTTCGTCGGACATACCGTGGCCCGCCGGCGCTGAAAGCGAACGTTCAAGGGATCCTCTGAATAAGTCCCGCGAACCGGCGCGCCACGGAACGGGATGCAGGACAAGGCGACATTTGCTGTCAATAGCGGCGCTATTGACAGCAAATGGCAACGCAGTCATGCGCCCGTTACGGGGATGTGACGGCCGCGGGGACTTGTTCAGAGGATCCCAAGAGCACTCAGCACGCCCCCGGAAGCCTCCAACCGAAGCACGGAATCTCACTCTGCCCTCGCCATGGGCCATGCGACGTTGCCTGTATTAGCTTGAGGATAAAGAAATGCCGGAATTGCCTGAGGTGGAAACAACGTTGCGAGGCATCGCCCCACACATCCAGGGCAAAAAGGTGGCGGATGTCGTGCTGCGCCAAACCAGGCTGCGCTGGCAGGTCAACCCGAACTTGGCGGAGATTCTGAAGGAACAGGAGGTGCTGAGCTGCCGTCGGCGGGCGAAATATCTGATCATCAGTTTTTCAACGGGCATCCTGCTGATTCATCTCGGCATGTCGGGCAGTCTGCGTATCTTTACGTGTAACGATGCACGGATTGAACATCCCGACAAACACGACCATGTGGACATGGTGTTTGCAGACGGCACGGTGTTGCGCTATCACGATCCACGCAGGTTTGGCGCGATCTCCTGGCATGAAGGCGCTGCAGAACATCATCCGCTTCTTGAGAAACTGGGTCCTGAACCGCTTTCAGACGACTTCTCCGCCGACTATCTTTATCAAAAATTCCAGACGCAGAAACGAGCAGTCAAACTGGCCCTGATGGACAATGCCGTCGTGGTCGGCGTGGGCAACATTTATGCGAACGAAAGCCTGTTCAGATCGGGCATCTTGCCGCACCGCCCTGCGAACAAGGTCAAGAAAAGGGAATGCGCCGTCCTGGTGGAAACGATCAAGGCAGTGTTGCAGCGTGCGATTGAAACCGGGGGCAGCACGTTGCGCGACTTTGTCAACAGCGACGGCAAAAGCGGCTATTTCCAGCAGGAATATACGGTGTACGGCAGGCACAACGAACCCTGCGTCCGTTGCGGCGGTTTGGTGCAGAAGGAAGTTCTGGGGCAGCGCGGGACGTTTTACTGCCCAAACTGCCAGAAATGATTTTCGAACCTTCTTCAGACGACTTCCCCTTAATCCGGGCAAGCTCAGTCGCCTTATTGAACACCTCACGGCAAGCCCCATGATCGAACCTGACGCTCGCCGCAGAAGTGGCGTTCTTGTACAGATCTCCCTGAACAAACCCCTGACGTTGTTGTGGCCACAGCACATGGAGACCGGCGCTTTCCCGTTGCCACCGGGCAACGCTCACTAACCATCCATCATTCACATACCGCCACAGGGAAGCCGAACCGGGCAAGATGAACGTACATCATCCGCTCCTGACTGGAGAGTCCGATGCCATTCGCGCCATTTGCCCTATCAAGACGCCGGCCTGCCGTTCACGGCAAAGGGATCTTGCGAGTCTGGCCAATGCTGCTGGGCTGCCTGCTGGCCACAGCATCAGTCCAGGCCACCCCTTCATCGACCGCCCCCAGTGCGCAGCCCGCCTCCCCGCCCACCATCGCCCCCCGCACCGACGGCCTGCCGCGCGAGCTGCAGGAATGGGTGCCCTGGGCGATGCAGGGGCACGAGATGCTGGCCTGCCCCAGCCGGCATGATCAGGCAGGCAGCCGTGCCTGCGTGTGGCCCGAGCATCTGGCCGTGGTCATCGACGGCCGGCAGGCGCGCTTCACGCTGGCCGTGACGGTGTACGGTGCACCGGCGGCGGTGATGCTGCCGGGCGAGGCGGGCAGCTGGCCCACCGAGGTGCGCAACCGTCAGGGGCAGACGCTGGTGGTGACGGGCAGCAGCGATCAGCCGCAGGTGCTGCTGCCGGCCGGACAGCATGTACTGACGGGCACGCTGCAATGGCAGGCCGATCCGCAACTGGTGCGGGTGCCGGCCCAGGTGGGCACACTGTCGGTGGTGGCCAATGGCAAGCCGGTGGCGGCGCTGATGGACCGCGACCGGCATGTGTGGCTGAAGGCATCGCGCCCGACCGCAGAAGCGGATGTGATCAGCAACACGATGACAATGCTGGTCCGTCGCCGGATCGACGACGGGGTGCCTCGTCAGGTGACGACCCACTATGAACTGAACGTGGCTGGCCAGCCGCGTGAGGTGGAGCTGCCGGCAGCACTGCTGGCCAACAGCATGCCCCAGGCGCTGCGCAGCGACCTGCCGGCGCGCCTCTACCCGAACGGCCGACTGCAGGTGCAACTGAAGCCCGGCAACTGGCACCTGGAAGTGGATGCCCGCCAGATGCAGCCCACGACCGAGCTGGCGCTGCCGGCCGGTGCGCCCGATGAAGAGATCTGGTCCTACGAGGGGCACAACGATCTGCATGTGGCGCAGGTGGAAGGCGTGGAAGCCGTGGACGCGCAGCAGGCGCGTGTGCCCGAGGACTGGCGTCAGCTGCCTGCCTACCGGGTGGGCGCCAAGGACAAGCTGCAACTGGTGTACCGGACGCGCGGCAACGAGCATCCGGAAGCCAGTTCGCTGAAGCTGGAACGGCAGTGGTGGCTGGATTTCGACGGCCAGGGCATCACGCAGAAGGACATGCTGACCGGCACGCTGTCGGCCCCGTGGCGCCTGCAGCTGCAGGGACCGGCGCAGCTGGGCCATGCCCGCCAGGGCGAGACGGCGCTGCCCATCGGCCTGCTGCAACCGGCTGCCTCCTCCGAACAACCGCATGACGCGGCCGATACAGCCCCCGGCGTGGAGCTGCGCAACCAGAAGCTGACGCTGACCACACTGGCGAGGCTGGAGTCCCGCAGTGACACGCTGCCGGCCAATGGCTGGAACACGGTGCTGGATGGTGTGGAGGCCAAGCTGCAACTGCCCCCGGGCTGGACGCTGCTGGCGGCCAGCGGCGTGGACGACGTGACGCCGGCAACATGGACCTCACGCTGGCGTCTGTACGATTTCTTCTTCATGCTGCTGATCGGCATGGCGGCGTACCGGCTGCTACGGCCACTGCCGGCCACCACGGTGATGCTGGCGGCCTTGCTGAGCTGGTATGACCTGGAGGGCGCCGGGGTGCTGATCATCCTGCTGCTGGTGCTGCTGGCCTGCCAGCGGGTGGCCCCCAAGGGCTCTACCCCCGAAAAGTGGCTGCAGGCCGGCAACCGCGTCCTGTGCCTCTTCCTGCTGCTGGTGCTGGCGCCCTTTGCCGTGAACGAGGTGCGGCTGCTGATCTATCCGTCGCTGGAACATGCCCGGGTGCGTGACACATCCGGCTACTACTACGTGCAGGCTCACCGCCCCGACGCTGACAGCGAATTGGCCACCCTGCAGAAACGGGCGCGCAGCCGTGCCATGGCCGATCTGTCGTCGATCGACTCAATCGACGACGACGACGTGAAGCGTGGCAAGGCGACTGAACCGGTTCGCCACCAGGGCCGCATCATGCCGGTGCAGACCGGTCCCGGCGAGCCCGGCTGGTCGTGGAATGCCTACACGCTGGAGCTGCATGGTGACGTGCAGCCCGACCAGACGGTGACGGTTCACCTGCTGCCGCCCTGGGGCACGCGCATCCTGAAGATCGTGCGGCTGCTGGTGCTGTTCGGCAGCCTGTGGGCGCTGTACCGGGTGCTGCCGGGCGGCTTTCTGCCCAAGCGGCCCCAGGATCCGGAACCAGGCCATGGAATGGGGACCGCCAGCACCGCCACGACCGCCATGCTGGCGGCCCTGACGGTCCTCACCCTGGCCTGGCCGGCCCAGCCGGTACAGGCGGCCTCGGGCTACAAGGCCGAGCAGCTGGAGGCGATCCGCGAGCATCTGTACCCGGCCCCGAGCTGCCTGCCCCACTGCGCGGCCGTGGCCCAGACGCGCGTGAAGGCCGATGCCGAACGATTGACTCTGCAGCTGCTGGTGCATGCTCAGGCCACGGTGCAGGTGCCGCTGCCCGGTCATGACGGTGCGGACAACTGGCGGCTGGAGCGCGTGCTGCTGAACGGCCAGCCCGCCACGACACGACGCGAGGCCAGCCGTCAGGGCGACGGGCAGGACCTGTGGGTACTGATGCCTGCCGGCATCCATGTGGTGGAGCTGCAGGGTACGCTGGGCCAGGGGGCGCATGTGCGCCTGCCGCTGCCCATGGCACCGCGCATGCTGCAGGTGGACAGCACCGTTTGGACAGCAGGCGCGCTGAACGCCCAGGGACTGCCCAATGACGGCGTGCTGACGCTGACCCGCAAGCTGGACAAGGCGGACGAGCCGACCACGAAGCAGCTGGCCCATGTGCCCGACGCCCTGCCCGGCTTTGCGCTGGTGGAGCGCTCGCTGGTGATGGACGAGCGCTGGCGGATGGAAACGCGCATCTCCCGGCTGTCGGTAAGCCAGGCGCCGGTGAAGGTGCGCTTTGCGCTGCTGCCCGGCGAATCGGTCAACGACGACCGGGTATCGGTGCGCGATGGTGTGGCCGAGATCGAGCTGGGCAGCGCCCGGCGCATCACGCTGGCCAGCACGCTGCCCATCAGCACGGACTTTGTCTGGCAGGCCTTGCCGGCCATGAACCAGATCGAGATCTGGACCATGCGCTACGGCACCACCTGGCACCTGCGCTGGGAAGGCATGGCACCCACGAACTACGTGCAGGACGGCCAGCTGGCGCCCTGGTGGCAGCCGTGGCCGGGCGAGCGCCTGCAGGTTCAGGCCCTGCAGCCCACCACGGTCAGCGGCCCCACGCTGACGCTGCAAGGCCATGTCACGACGCTGACCCCGGGTGCACACAGCACGCTGGCCGAGACCACGCTGCGCTTCCGCGCCAGCCTGGCCGGCACCCAGCGCGCCACACTGCCGTCCGGTGCGGAACTCCTGGGCATGCGGCTGGATGACGACGAGGTACCGCTGCAGGCGCGCGACGGCCAGCTGGAGCTGCCGGTGATTCCGGGTGAGCACACCGTGACGCTGCGCTGGCGCGTGCCGCAGGGCACCGATGGCGCCTTCAACCGCTACGAGACGCAGCCGCTGGCCCTGAACCTGCCGGGGGTGAACGCCACCACGCAGCTGAACCTGCCCGAAAGCCGGGTCGTGCTGCTGGTGGGGGGCACCGGCATCGGACCGGCCGTGCGCTTCTGGGGCTTCTTCGTGCTGCTGGTAGCGGTATCCATGGTGCTGGGTCGCCACCGCACGACACCGCTGGGCATGCTGGGCTGGCTGTTGCTGCTGCTGGGTGTGGCCCCCATCTCGCTGTGGGGCGCACTGGCCGTGGTGGGCTGGTTCTTTGCGCTGGCCTGGCTGCCCTCGCCGCAGCAGCTGCGACGCCTGGGCTGTGACGAGCAGGCCGCGCGCAGCACCATGCCGTTTGCGCTGGGGCTGTGGACACTGTTCGCCGCCATCGCGCTGTACCTGACGATCCAGCGTTCGCTGCTGGGCTATCCCGACCTGCTGGTGGGTGGCAACGGCTCCACGCCCTTCGAGCTGAACTGGTACCAGGACCGCTTCCAGAACCAGCCCGACGCCGACTGGGCCATCTCCATGTCGCTGACCGCCTACCGGACGATGATGCTGGCATGGTCACTGTGGCTGGCGTTCTCGCTGCTGGGCTGGATCCGCTGGGGATGGCGGCGCCTGGTGGAGAGCGGCTATGTGGGCCAACACCCGGATGGCACACCCGGAGGCACGGGGGGTACCAAAGGGTCCGATGGGCCGCACGGATCGGGAGCGCCAGGCGTTCCGGGTGACACCAAGGGCACGGATGGTGGTTCCAGCGCCCTGAACCGCGCCCGCCCCACGGCCACCAACGCGAGCGCCGCCAGCCACGCCGTCGCCAGACTCAATGTCGCGTCAGAAAAGGCCGTGGACCCGGATCGTTCCACGCGACAGGATTCGGCGGCTCCTGCCGGATCCATCAACGTGGCCGGATCCACCCGGGCAGAAACGATGGCCACGCCGGACGGTGTGGCAGCGGACCGTGTGGCCGTGGAGCGCTCGGCAGCGGACGGTGCGTCAGCAGAACGAAAGGCAGCAGGCGCCACGGCCGTGCCGGCCCCCGCCCGCAAAGTCCATGCCGGCAGCGCGCCTCAGACTGCCACGTCCACGGTTCCGGCTGTCCGACACCCCGCCGCCCAGGGGATGGGCCCTGTGGCCCGACCGTCCCAGCCACCCGGCGCACTGCGCAAGCTGGCCAAGGTGTTCTTCTGGTTTGCGGCCGTGCTGGGTACCCTGGTGATACTGGGCCTGGGCTTCGTGTTGCTCAACTACGGCCGCTATCTGTTCTGAGAGATCAGGCAGGCCGCCATCGGGCAACCGGGGCGGCCATTTGACCTTTTTTGGCAGGGATGCGCGCAACGATCCGTCATGAAACACGGTGTTTCGTACGGCCTCCCCGTATAATGCGACCCATCGGACCCATTCGGGGACCAGGCCGCCATGGGCGGCTGGCCCGGGTGGTGCCGCACCGGGCCTCTCTCGACAGGGCATGCCCCTGCACCGTCACGACAGCGTTCAGGCACTGCCCCAGGGCACCCTGCCTGTCGGCGTATCAGCCCGGACAACCCAACCAAGACCTATTGTCCTCCTTCCCTCATCTCAACACGGCCCCGCCGACCGTTCCCGCTCCCGTTCCGGGCGCCGGGATGGCTTGTTGCCGGGCTGGAGCCTGACATTGAACACTGACACATCCTTTTCCGGCCTTGGCCTGGCCGACCCGCTGCTGCGGGCGCTGGCCGACGTGGGCTACACCAGCCCCACCCCCATCCAGGCCAAGGCCATTCCCGTGGTGCTGACCGGCCGCGACCTGCTGGCCGCCGCGCAGACCGGCACGGGCAAGACCGCCGGCTTCACGCTGCCCATCCTGCAGCGGCTGCTGGACAACCCCATGCAGACCCGCAAGCCGGGCCGCCCCCGCTGCCTGATCCTCACCCCCACGCGCGAACTCACCGCGCAGGTGGAAGAGTCGGTCAAGGCCTATGCCAAGTACACGCGCATCCGCTCGGTGCTGATCTTCGGGGGCGTGAGCATCAATCCGCAGATCCAGGCGCTACGCCAGCCGGTGGACATCCTGGTGGCCACGCCGGGCCGGCTGCTGGACCACGTGCAGCAGGGCACCGTCGACCTGTCCGGCGTGGAGATCTTCGTGCTGGACGAAGCTGACCGCATGCTGGACATGGGCTTCATCCACGACATCCGCCGCGTCATCGCCAAGCTGCCGGCCAAGCGCCAGAACCTGCTGTTCTCGGCCACCTTCTCGCCCGAGATCCGCTCGCTGGCACACGGCCTGCTGGACAACCCGGCCGAGGTGGACGTGGCCCCGCGCAACACGGCCTCCGAGCTGGTGGCGCAAAGTGCCCACCTGGTGCCCAAGACCCGCAAGCGGGCGCTGCTGTCGTACCTGATCGGCTCGCGGCGCTGGAAACAGGTGCTGGTCTTCACCAAGACCAAGCACGGCGCCAACCGCCTGGCCGAGCAGCTGGGCAAGGATGGCATCGAAGCGATGGCCATCCACGGCAACAAGAGCCAGGGGGCCCGCACCCGGGCGCTGTCGCGCTTCAAGGACGGCAGCCTGCCCGTGCTGGTGGCCACCGACATCGCGGCGCGCGGGCTGGACATCGACGAGCTGCCGCACGTGGTGAACTACGAACTGCCCAACGTGCCGGAAGACTACGTGCACCGCATCGGCCGTACCGGCCGGGCCGGTCACGAGGGCACGGCCGTGTCTCTGGTGGACCGCGAGGAAATGAAGCTGCTCACCGGCATCGAGCGTCTGATCAAGCGTCAGATCCCGCGCGTGGAAGTGGAAGGCTTCACGGGCTGGCAGGCCCAGCCGGGTGATTCCACCGACGACATCAACGACCGTCCGCCGCTACCCCCGGGCCAGCGTCGGGGCGGCAACGGACGGCGGGGTGCGCCCGCAGCCGGCCGTGG
>ERZ772874.1437-NODE-1437-length-12300-cov-34.352062_pt1 | contig 12300 bp, 7 predicted proteins | sample MGYA00580586_ERZ772874 | MGnify/ENA primary metagenome ERZ772874 (study PRJEB29015, sample SAMEA2737952) | human oral metagenome | biome: human oral; feature: human-associated habitat; material: dental | place: China | collected 2154 ... | reverse complement strand
GGAGAGCTATCAATGCCGATCCCACCGACGCCCGCGCCCTCCGCAACTACGCCGATTTCCTGTGGACCGTCCGAGAGGAACACGACCGGGCCGAGGAGATGTACAGGAGAGCCGTTGACGCAGATTCCGATCGAGGGTGATACCTCGACGTTCATATTCTCAGTTATTCATCCGCGTCGAGACTTAATTGTCGACTCGGCAATTCCTGTACAGCGGATGACTCTCGTGAGTCTTACGTCCTCTTAGACCTAAATTCTCCTATGCGTCCCGGTCACCTCGGAACCCTGACAGACGTCAACTGGCGAGAACCGCCCTTCGCCGGAGAAAAGAGGGAAGAAGGCCTGAACTGCTACGAAGACAAGAAGAGAAAAACCACCATGAAAAGCAGAATCGCATTGAGGCCGATACTTGCCCACAGCGGCCACACGGAATTCTCCGAAGAGAATGAGTGGCGAGTCTGTTCTTCATTAGGGGCGCTCGACGGCCGGTGCTCTGTTCTTCTTCGGGTCTGACGCTGTAGCCGGGCGGGAACGAACGATGGTTCCTCGCGTACGGCCGGCGTTTTTGAGATAAGTCGTTCCGATGGCAGCGGCAGAGCGTGCTCGAAAGCGAAGAGCGCGTTCGCAGTCTCCTCCCGCACGTGCGGCGATATACGCTCTATGAGTCGCGCAACTATCTCCCGTCTCAACTCGATCGGAGCAGAGTCCCTGGGAACGGCGTCGTAGGCGCCCCGCTCCCGAGTCTGAGACTGTGCGGACCTGGTTGAAGGTACTAGGCCACTGTTCGGCGGAGTTGCGTTATCAATGAGTTTCAGGATCTCGATCACTCGGCCGGGGGTGGACTTTGACTGCAGCGTATTGTCCAGAAGCTCCTCCCATGTCACTCCGGCCACTTGCTCCCGCCACAGCTGGGGAAGCAAGAACTCCAAGGACTCCGGCACCCGCTGTACGGCTTTGATGAGCGTTTCGGCGCCATCGGGCGAGGTTCGAGCGTAACTGAGGAGCTCCTCGACGCGAGCGGGATTGTGTTTGAATCGATTAATGATCTTCTCCTGCCACATAGGCAGGGAGTCCTCGTATTCTCGTGGATCGAGGCCGAGCGACCTAAGCCAGTGTTCAGCCCGGGGCCCCCACTCCGAGGCAGGCGTCTGCATCGCAACCGTACGGAGAACATCGGTCACCAGTCCTTCGCGCAACTTCGAACCAGCAAGCTCCGACGGTGCGGGCTGTCCTGTCCTGACAGCCTCAACCTGCAAGTCCACCAAATAGTGGTAGAAGGACTCCTGGAAGACGACTCGCCATGCCGAGTCGTGAACTTCCCTGTGGGGATGAGTAAGCAACTGGTTCAGGCACCCGGGCTGCAGGTCGAGTAGGCGCAGGGTCGCGTCCTCGTCCCAGCGTTTGAAGACGGAAGAAGGGGCCTCGGAGTCGAGGACCCCGACCAGTTCATCGTCGGCCAGTGGGCGCAGATCCTCCAGGACCTCCCTCCACATCATCGTGCCCTGTTCCCACTGGGAGGCATTGGGGTCAATGAAGTTGAGCCTCGCCTTGTACTCCTTCTCGGCCTTCTGACGGGTGTCCGTCGCGGTGGGGCCCTGACAGATCAGTTGTGCGTACCAGCCCAGACTCCTCGGCACTTCGACGACCGGCATGGGCGATACGCGCGACATGGCGGACTTGTACTCGTCCGGATGACGCTGTGCGAGTTCATTGGGCCACAGACAGGTGACGATCTTATTATTCCTATTCCGATCGCTGTGGGGGTAGGCGGTCGACCAGCGTACTAGCCGCGCCAGATCCTCCGGTACTGCTCTCATAAGCGCCATGAGTGCCTGCTCGTCCTGCGCCCCCGGCACATCGAGCAGCGTGTAACGGTGTTCCTGATTCATCCTCAGCATGATGGCCAGAGTCTGTGCCAGTGCTCCCGGATCGACTCGTGAGGTCGAGTCCCGTGCGATCAAGCCCTTCCCATCACCGCTGAAAACTTCTGGTGAAAGCAGTGGTCTGTGTGACAGGGCTCCCAGTACCCAGCGTGCCACATCCACCAGAGACAGGCCCTCGGGCGCCAGCGCCGTCTGAATGGCACCGGTCTCGCCGTAATCACCGCCCGATCCGACGACGACGGCCCCCCAGCGGCCCGTCTTGTTATCGAAGACGAAAGTTGTCGAATGCAGAGCCTGCGGCTGCATGTACATATCGACGCTCAGCTGAGTGAACCCCTTGGAGATCTGATTCAGCGCATTCTGCTCCGCGAAGGTCATCTCGCTTGTGAGATCGAGATCCGTTCGGAATCCGCTCCCTGCAACCTGCCTCTTGACCTCGACCAACCAGCTCATGCGCGCACCTCATGCCCCAGGGACGGGGTCAAAATGTACCGGTAGAGCTGCAGGCATCCGGCATCCTCTTCAGAGTGGTCGTTCAATTCCTCGCCGTCCTCGTCCACACGAGTCCAGGCGCTCGTCAGGGCGAAATGCACCAACAATTCCGGATCCAGGAGCTGATCGACGACGTTCTTACCCACGATCGTTGACAGGAGCGCACTCACCACAACGGCGCTCAGCATATCACGCATCTGCAAGCGGTAGACGCCCAGACCGGCATTCCATGTGGCATTGCTAGTCGGTACGGTAAAGGTGTTCCCGTAAGTCATCATCGGCACGGGTATTGTGCCGCTGTGAGTCGGAGTCGTCGTCCGGCTGGGTGCCGTCGGGCGCCTTGTTGTCAGAGGAATGGTGGCAGGGATCACAAATTCCTCGTCGAAACTCAACTCGATGGTCTCCTCCTCGGAGTGGGCGAGGGCCCAGAAGGCCTGCGGGTCGGACAGCCGCGCGAGCATGCTTCGCACAACATTCATCCGTCGGTCACGAGGCAGTGCGGACACAGTATTCAGGAATTCCCATGTGCTGGGGTCCACGCCGTGCGCGTCCCAGGAAGCGCATCTATCGAACGCGGACAACGCGCAGTCCTCGAAAGCGCGGCGGGCACCCCGGGGGATGATGCCCGCCCATCGGCCGAGTTCTTCATCACTCTGCGTGGTTTTCTCAAGAATGACCCGGATGGCGTCGCACTTAGTGAGAACCAGAGTGGCATTCACCGAGGGATCCGTGGACAGGGTCTCGGTCATGACCGCGATCATGGCCTTGGTCGCGTTACGCGCCCGACGTCCGCGGGCGAACAATTCTTCCTGAGTCGGTGTCCCGGCTGGGCGCATGGACAGGCGTAGGGTAAGAGAGTCCTTCAGGTTCTTGAGACACCACCCCGCGGTGAGCGGGTCGACGACTGCGACGAAGTGCGCCGACCGGTACAGCTGCTTGACATCAGCGGAGGAACCCACGTAGTTCTTCGCATTGGGGTTCGTCCACGCATCGGTCGCCTCTCCCGGCAGGTCAACGAACGCGACCTCGAAGGCGTCGAAGTCCTTCCCCGCCCGGTTGCCCCGGCGATAGTCGACGTGAACCGACCGCAGGTACGGCGGACGCCCGCGGCCCCACTCCTCCAGCCACGTGTACAACTGGTCATCGGTGTAGACCTGGCCCTCGTTCGTGGCTCTGAGGGCGTTGTGAAGAACTGCCTCGAAGCCGGCGATGACGTCATCGGATGTTCCGAGTATGTTTTGAAGGTTCCGTTCGATCGTATCCCGCAGGTCATCTCCCGTCGTCGCCTGCGTTGCGCCGATGGACTCTCTGCTCTCTGCCGGAAGCGGGCTGAAGCGGCGCCCGATCGGTCCCAGTCTGACATTGGCGAAGGGGACTGCTTGGCCGCCCGAACCCGTCAGGCGCGGCGTCTGAATTTCCATGAGTGTTTCTCTGAGCTGGGATTTGCCGCCGTCAACGGGGCCCAGGAGACACACCTTGATACGATCTCCCGTGCGACCGGTCTCTCTGACGTGACCATGGGCGCACACATCATATGAGTGGGATGGGGCGACGCTCAGATCCGTTCCCGGAGACTGCCAGCAATTCTCCTCGTGATTGACTTCAAGAATTCGAATCGACTGACGATTCACTCCGAAACCGTCGCGCTCCTCGACCCGCAGCCATGCCCTCGGCGAACTGCAGAGATCGCAGTTCTCCGGCTCCTCGTCAGGAGGTTCCGGGGACACCGCGAATGAATTTGTGAACCATGTCATAATAGACTCCCGAATATGCAGATCAACAAGATGACGATCCCGCTGAGCGACAGCAAGAACATGATGTGCTTCGAGGTTTCGGACGCGTCGCGCTGGGCCTGTTTGCGCACTTCATCATCATAGCGTGCGATGTGCTCTCGCGCCAGCAGGGCGTTCTGGTCTTTGGCCAGACTCTTCACTTCACCATCCGTCAGCAGGAACTTGCCGGCGGAGTCGATGGCCCTGATGATCCGGGCTTCGAGCCACGAGCTTCGGAGGTAAAGAAAACGGCAGGCCGGGTGGCTGTGGTAAACCTCTTGCGCCGTCTTCCGGACGTGTCGCATCACGGCGGACTCGACCAGGGGCCCCCAGTCATGGGCGCTCCGGTGACTTGTGGCGCGATTGATGAGCTCGATGTACTTGTCGTCCGGGGGCGGCGGTTCATACGCGGGAGGAGGCAGGATGATATTATCGACCTCCGGACCCGGAGGGAAGGGTATGGTGCCACCCCGTTGCGGCGAGTAGTGGGGGGGATCGAATCGAGTGTCGGGACCAGAACCCCCATGATTCTGAGAATCTGTCTTCGGGCCCGGTCCACCGTCCTGGTTGGGAGGTGCAGAGGGATCGGACTCGAGAGGAACAGGCGCGGGGTATGACCCCAGGCTCAGAATGGGGCCATCCGGACGCAGAGCCACCCTGAAGTCGGTGCTTCCGACCAGTTCCAGTTCGCGGCTCATATCCCGCGTCTCTGAGTACCGCCGGCTCGGATCCATCATGAGCGCCCGATTGAGGATGCTATTGATCGCGTCGACCTGCTTCTGATGCTCGTCCTCCGGACAACTGAGGCCGCGAATTCGTACGTCCTCACCCCGTGGGAACTGGGGGATGCCATCGCCGAAGGGCTTGCGACCCGAGAGCATCTCGTAGAGCACGACGCCCGTAGCGAAAATGTCTGACCGCGCCGAGATGGCCTCGGGATCGAGACGCTGCTCGGGAGAGGCATAGGGCCATGTCGCCACCAGAGGGCCGCCAGCGGCCTCCGTGACCGTGGAGGAGATCCCGAAATCGATGAGGACGACGCGCTCCTCGGAAGTTTCAGGATTTCTCACCATAATATTCTCTGGCTTGATGTCCCGGTGGACAAGTCCGCGCAGGGCCTCTTCTCGGGGTCTGTGGAGGACATCGAGTCCCTGGAGGATGCTGTGCGCGAGTTTGATCGCTCGAGCGGCCGTAAGACGACCTCCCGATTTATTGAGAATATCCCGCAGAGACTGCCCCTCAACGAAGCGGGTGACGATATACGTACCACTGACCTCGATCGGTTCGGCCACACTGGCGTCCCACCAGTTGGTGATGGTGGCGCGCAGGAGGTCGTACTCATTCTGCGCCGCGGCGGCGTCCGTCGGTGAGACCACCTTGACGACCACCCGGTCTCTTCTATGCAGGCCGAGATCGGGAACGTCGTAGACGGCTACGGCATCGTACACATGCCTGCCAGCGCCCATGTTGTGGTACATGGAGGCATTGACGCTGTAGCGTCCTAGAATCAACTCGCCCGTTTGGAATATATGGGGGAAGGGGGGGTGCTGCTCACCCTCGCTCATTCGAACATCCTCTCTCAGATCGTGGTCAGCAATTAGGTGGTCGGTAAGGCGAGTGGGGCGGCGGCGATAGTCCCCGAGGCGTCAATGAGGTTCTCATGCCGCCACCGCCTTCACGGTGGCGTTGAGGAATATCTCGAGGGAGTCCTTGAGCACTGCGCTGCGACCGCTCACTGCGGCGAAGGCGTCAAGCCCCGCCATGAGGGGGACGATGGCGGCGCACCGGGCGTCCAGATCCGCCGCGCAGGTCCTCCTTCTGCGGCCATCGCCCCGACCGGAGCCGTTCGCACCGCCGTCGACGCCTCGACCGCTGCCGGCCCCCGCCTCGGCGAGGACGCCCGAGGCGAGGAAGGAGGCCCAAGCATCCTCCGCCTGGACGGGAAGACCGCCGACGGGGTGTCCGTGTCCGACGGCGAGGGCCATGCAGGTCCCGAGAATGAAGTCGCAGCGGGCGAGCTTGACCTTGGCCGCGGGCGTCCAGACCGCTCTCGGCTCGAGGTGGAAGCGGGCGCGGTGGGCCATTTTCATGGTGCTTCTCAGCACGTCGGCGTCGAGATCGGCGTCGTGATGCTCATCGCGGGCCAACCGGAAGGAGTACTCAGTGAGTTCCAGAAGCATGTCCGCCGTCATCGCGGGATCCGCTTCGCCGTCGTCGAGCCGGGGGTAGTGCGTCTCGACGATCGAACGCAGGTCGTCGACTCTGGTCAGGCACGCGCCCTGATACGGCTCACCGTCCGGCACCGTGTTCACGAGCCCGCGGGCGGTCTGCGCCGCCGCGTCGGCCTCAATGGACCTGCCGAGTGCGGTGTAGGTTGTCGACAGGCCGTGGCTGCACGCCGCCCGGGCGAGTTCGGCGCCTGCGATCCCGGTCCACAGCGGACGGGTCATGGCGTACAGGAGAAGGGCGTCGGCGTGGTTGCCGATTTCGGTCTGCTTCAGCGCGATCCCCGCCAGGGCGAGCGCCGCATCCAGCCGGGCCCGCTCGGTCTCGCTGAGGGTGATGCCCGCGGTCCTCCTCCTGGCCTCGTCGGTCTCGCACATCTCGTTCAGTGGCAGGATCCTCGGGTCGCGGATCGCAGCGAGGGACTTCGTGCCGGGGGGAGGAACCGGTCGCGGGCCGCGCCACGAGTCTCCAGATGTCGCCGTGGTTGTCGTGTCTTGAAAGGACCCGGTGGAGCGACCGGTGCTGCCGCCTGACGTCGGCCTTAAGCGCTGGACGACGGTCTGGGCGGGCCCAGCGTCTCCGCCCCCGGCTATGGGGCTCGAAAGATTGTGTTTGGCGAACTCGGCGAGCAGGCGGCACTCCTCGGCCCAGTCCGGCTCCCTCGTCTCGACGAACGCCCGATGCGCCTTCTCCGCGAAGTCCGTGGCCTCGATCCAGCGTCCATCCGTGGCGCGCTGCTCGGCCAGGCGCAGCAGGAGCCGTGCTCGGCGCGATAACCAGTTTTTCTTGTGCTTCAAGAACCGCTGCCCGACGCACCCGGGTTTGACCCTTTCGACATCCTCGAGCGCTGCAAGGAGAGATTGGGCGGCCCGCCTCCTGAAATCCGTCTGCTCGTTGGCCAGCTCATGGAGCTCGGCCAGGGCGATCCAGCACTCCGCCTTCGCCTCGGGGACCGTGGTCACCACCGTCATGGTCCGGCTGACCAGGCTCAGGCACCTCCGGCGCACCATTTCCGGATCCGCTTCCGCGGCGTCAATCCCTCCGAGGTCCTGGCGGATTGATGCGGCCTCCCCGTACAGCAGGTCGGCCTCGCGCCAACTCGCCGCCTCCTCGAGTCGGCCCGCCAGCTGGAGCGTCGCCCGAACGGCGTGCCGCACCGGCGGGTCATCGGCGTCGGCCGGGAAGGGAACGGTGTTGGTCATCAAGGGTCCTCAACTGGGAAGGGGGCGGAAGATGTATCGCTTCGTTCGTCGACCATCGCCGCCGGTGTGGATCGTACGTCATCCATGACGGACACGCTCAATCCCGCGGAGATTGTCTAAGAACTAATACTTAGTCTTGTCTTAGTGATCTAAGTCACTTGCAAGGATGTGCGGTGAGCCTCACGGGAGCCCGGAGCGGCGGGGCGACCGGCGTTGGGGCAGTCAGTCGCCCCGCCGCGGTTCCCATGAACAAGGCGGAAGGGGCCTACTACCGCGGGCCCGCTCCGGGCGCCGCATCCTCGCCGGGCAGATCCTGGGTGAGGGTGCGGATGCTGCGCAGCAGATCCGCCGCCTCGGCGGAGGTCGGCGCTGAGCCGAGAGAGCTCAGCCGATCGAAGAGGCTGTTCACCTCGTCGAGGCGGCCCTTCAACTCCCTGCGGTGGACCTCCAGGACGCTGATCTCGTCGCTCTTCCGGCGGACCCGCTCGGTCAGCTCGTTGACCTCGGCCTGCGCGCGGCTGCGCTCGGCTCCGACCTCGCCGACCTGCCCGACGAGGCGGTCCCGCCGTTCCTCGAGCTCGGCCCTCTCCCGCTTGGCGGTGGCGAGTGCCTTCTCCTGCCGGGCGATGTCGGCGACGATCTCCTTCTCCGCGGTCCGCGCTGCGATGAGCTCGCGCCGCATCTCCTCCAACCGGGCCCGTTCCGCGGACAGCCCGACGCCGGCCAGTTCGTCCGCCTCCCGCTGGAGCTGGATCGCCTCATCCTGGATGGCGAGGAGCGCCCGGTAGCGCTCGCTGAGATGGTCGGCGTCGCGGGAGGCCGACGGCGAGCCCATGGAGCCGATCCGGGCACCCAGTTCCAGGGCCGCGAGTTGAGAGCCGTCGGGGAGCAGACCGAGGTCGGCCGGCTGCTCAAAGGGGCGAGCCGGGGCGACGGGGCGCTCGACCGGGCGCTCGACCGGGCGCTCAGTGATCTCGCCGACGCCGCCGAGATTTGAGGCGAGCATCGTCTGGGACCGCTCGGTCCAGTGGGAGAGAGTCTGGTCGAGTATGATCTGCATCTGCTCGGCGACGTGCTCGTTGGCGCTCTTCCCGAGATCGATCTCGCGCTGGAGCATATCCTCGCCGATCTCCCTGATCCTGCGCGCTTCCCGGTCGATCCGATCCCGCTCCTGGGCGGTATGAGCCTCCACTTTCTCCAGCTCGGACTCCTGGAGCTTGCGGAAGACCCGGTCGTACTGGGACTCTCCGCGCACCGCCAGCATGGTCTTGAGCAGCACGGGGAACAGCTCGATAATGATGAAGAGCAGCGCGACGGCGGCGTGGGAGATGAACCCCATCGGGCTATCGAGACTTGCGTGCCACAGGGCGGTGATCTGCGCCAGGAGACCATTGTTACTCCGGATGGTCTCTCCGCCGCTCAGCATGGTGTTAACGGTCTCTTCCAGGTAGTGAAGCTTCCCTTGATAGCCGCCCTCGCAACCAGGCCCGTACGCGCTCGGGTCGGAGTCTTTCGGAGCGGCTGGTCCGCAAAGATTGTCATGCGCCTGTTCTATTTGCTTCTTCTGGCTCTCCTCGCGCAGTTTTTCGTGATTGGCCTTGGCCGCGTCCAACGCGGTCTTGGCATCATCTCTCTTCTTATCCGCTTCATCCGCTTTCCGCTGCGCCTGCTCACTCGCCTTCGCGAGAGCCTCCGCCTCGGGCCCATTTCCCGGGACTCCCGTGGTGGTGAAACTCTCACAAGTAGAGTCATTCGGGTTGATTTCGCAGATCCTCTGCTGTTCCGCGGTCTGAGCGGCATTATGTGCGTCTTCCGCCGATTTCTGAGCTTCATCATAATCGGCCTGGGCCTGGGCGAGGGCAAGATCCTCGGGGTCATCGAATTTGTCTCCCCTGTAGATCGCCAGCGCATTCTCGACTTCGCTCCTCATTTTTTCGAGGTCTTTTGTGACATCGTTGTTGTTGACGATTTCTTCATACGAGTCGAAGCTGGTGACCTGGAGCTCTTTCATTTTGACGGCGATTTCGCTCCGGAAGATTTGTAGCGTGAAGGGCGTGGAAACGACCAGGCCAATAATAAGGGCGAGTAAAAGTCTGGGGATGGCGTACCTAAATGCCCGCTTGAGGCCATGAACGCCCTGCATGGTCTTGATCATGGCCCGGTCCACAACCAGAATGAACGCGCCCCACAGAAGTCCGAATATGATGGATATCACGAGATTAGCCATCGGCTGCTGCTCCGCTCGCTGTCCGGTGCTCGGGTCGGATACGACCAGTACGGCGTTGTACAGGGCGAATACCATGGATAGGGCCGCGACCGAGGCCGTTCCGAGCATGACCGCGCCGATGCCGACGAAGATGCTTCGTTCCGAGCCGACGTGCTCGAGGATCTCAGTATCCGCTCCACCGAGGACGGAGAAGAAGTTGGATACCCTCTTCTTGGGGGGTCTGTTCAGGGTCTTATTCCTCATGGGGAAGATAATCTTTCTATACGGGTTGGGGAAAAGATAGTAGTGGAATGACGATGATTCGTCGGCGGCGCTCTAGAGCGCAGTGAATCATTCGGTTCTGCGTGTACGGCAATCCTGGCGATCCGGGTCTTCACTTCGGGAGACCTCGGCTCGGATTCTTCTCCGCTCATCGGTGCGACCGCATAATTAAAACTTCTTGTCGGCCTCGTCCGCAGGAAGTCCTCGGGCGAGGGCGCGGATGCTGCGCAGCAGACGCTCCGCCTCGACCGAGGACGGGGCGTGACTGAGCTCGCTCAACTCGGCGAAGAGCCCCTCCGCCTCGGTCAATTGCTTTTTGGTCTGAGCCTGTCGCTCCTTCAATTCCTCGGTCTCTTTTTTCTTCCGGCTGATGGCGTCCTCGAGCCTCTCGAACTCTTTCTGAGCACGATCTCGCTCAGCCGTGGCCTCGCGCTCCTCCGTCGTCAGTCGGGCGCATTCGGCGCTGAGTTCGGTGGTCTCCTGTCTCATCGCGGCCAGCGTTTTCTTCTTCTCCTTGATAGAATCAAGAACATCACTCCTCTGCTTTTGCGTGTCGGCGATGTTCTGATTCAGCCGCGCCACGCGATTCCGCTCGGCGGTCAGATCGACGTCACCGAGTTCCTCGGCCGCGTGACGCAACCGAATCTCCTCCTCCCGTAGGGCGAGGAGATCGGAGTACTTTCCCTTGACGTCATCGGCTCGGAAGACCGCCACTCGCCCCTCTAGCTCGGCGATCTTCGCCTCGATATCCAGCTCCGAAACCCTCGTATCATCCAGAATGAGACCGAGGCCTTCCAAACGCTGTTGCAGATTTCGGAGCCGCTGGACGTTGCGTCCGGCCGCCTCGGAGGCGTCGTCAAGAAAGAGCTCTCGAGCCGGTCCGTAGGTGGGCAGTGACTCGGAGTCCGCGATGGCGAGTTGGAGCAGGGCGTCAGTGCAGGCGTTGGGGTTCTCGTGGAAGTGTCGGACGGCGCGCAGCTGCGCTTGCCCGCTGAGCCTCGCCCAGGCGTTCTTCCAGGAGTCGGGGGATTGTGCCTCGGTGATGAGCGGGAGCCATGCTGTCCAGGGGACCGGGTTCATGGAGGAGGCGAGCTCGGTCAGGAAGTCACTCAACATCATGGGCGCTCATCATCCCCTGTTCAGGCCAAAACGGCGAAGCAGGTCCTTCTCGCCGATGATGTCCTTGAGTTTCCGACTCATAGCGCTCAGCCTGCCGGAGTCGTGCTTCAGGGTGGACTGAAGATCACTGGTGAACCTCGTCAAGTCGTCTGCCATGGTGCGGAGCTGCTCAAGGCGATCCTCGAGATTGCGTATCTGTGTGCGGACTTCTTGCAGATGAGTCTGCTCCTGGTCCCATTCGCGCTGCACCTCAGCAAGTTCCTTCTCGGCATCGAGCCTGTCTTTGCGCGCCTGTCGAATCGTATCCTCGAGTTCATTTTTTTCGACTCTCAATGACTCTGTTTCGTCGACAAGGTGTTGATGCTCGGCCCGTCGTTCGTCCCAATCGCGACTGAGCAGACTCTCTCTGTAGGTGCGCAGCCGATGAATATTCTCCTCAAGACTGCGCCGCTCCGCGAACTCGGGATTATGAGCGATCTCCTCTCTCAAACGTTGCGCCTCACTGCGGAGTTCCTCGATCGTAGTGTAATCTTTGAGCACCAAGAGGGCCTGCACATCGCTCTCGGCTACTCTTTTGAGCTCACTGAGCCGTTCGAGTTGTCTGTCCGTCGCATCAGCCGCATCGTCAAGAGCCGATTCAAGAATCGGGTCGTCGGAATCCGTCGGTGTGTCGCGCATGATGCTGCGCAGGACATGGTCGGACAGAGGGCCGGCATCCTTGCGGAGAAGAGTGATGAGAGCCTTGCGATCGGCAGAATCGAGACTCGCCCAGGCTTCGCGCCACTGCCCGGGCTCCTTGTGCGCGGCGAGAACGAGGGTGAACCATTCGTCCCAGTCCAGCGTTATCTGGGATCGCGCGAACTGCGCGAGCATCGTCTGAAGAGTCATTATTTCAGCTTTCCGGTCGTGTAGTAGTGGAGGTTCTGATGTGAACAGCGGATGACTCCGATCCGCCGTCCACGGCGGCCTTGGCCTCGACGATCTGCCGCGGGGTTCTGATCTTGAGGGGAGGATGTGTCGGCTCTTCGCGGAAGCTGAGCCCTCCCGTATGAGGCCGGCGCGGTCTGTGGAGTTGCTCCTGAGCATCGACGAGTCCACCTCCGGTGCTGCCAACGATGA
>ERZ772874.1436-NODE-1436-length-12302-cov-5.272720_pt1 | contig 12302 bp, 13 predicted proteins | sample MGYA00580586_ERZ772874 | MGnify/ENA primary metagenome ERZ772874 (study PRJEB29015, sample SAMEA2737952) | human oral metagenome | biome: human oral; feature: human-associated habitat; material: dental | place: China | collected 2154 ... | reverse complement strand
GCAGTGGCTTAAGAGAAAAAGAAGAGTTAACTTTTAGGAAGGTGAAAATATATGAGGGTATACACAACTATTCAAGGTCAAACATGGGACCAGATTGCATATGAGGTGACAAACTATAAACAGTCAAGTACTTTTTGAAAAAAATTAGTTTGGTAGAAATATGCATGACAAATAAGCCATCTGAACACACCGTATTTCAGATGGTGCAGCAGAAAGGATTATTGTTGTCAGCGAAGAGCAGTCGCTACAAAGTCAGTGTTTTGCCTCTCCAATGCAAAAATGACCCTGACTAACTTCTTCGTGACGTGTGAAATAGCAACCCGATGAGGCTTGCCCTCGGAACGCTTCTTGGCATAGTAAGTTGCGAAGGTTACATCAAATCGGATCAATGGAAGGGCGCAGTTCATAAGCGTATATCTCAGTTGTGAAGAACCTCGCTTTACCATACGTCCTTTATGGGATTCCGTTCCTGATTCGCTGATGCCGGGTTCCAGACCTGCAAAGGCAAGCATTTGTGCTGGTGATGAAAAATTTGACATATCGCCATACTCAGCGTAGATCACAGCTGCCGATATGGGACCGATACCGGGGATGGACATATAGTGTGGATGAACATCCACGATGAGCTCAGTTATTTGTTCTTCAAGAACAGAAATTTGCTTGGCAACTTCTTTGTAAAGAATTAAAAGGCAAGTCAACTCTGTATCAAAGATAGAGTTGTTTACACCAACAGTATTTGATGCGAGAGCCTTTAACTGTAGGAACTTCTGAGGCGTAAATTTACCACGAGAGATACGCCTGAGGTTGTCATAGGATGTGGAGTTCATACGAGCCATCTTTTCCGCAGAACCATAGTTCTCGAGGAGATACAAAGCAGTCTTGCTAAAACGTTCCTGAAAGAACGGTTTGAACTCTGGAAAGGTATGATCCAGAACATTGGTAATCTTAACGAGATAGAACGAGCGCTGACGAATAAGACGATCACGTAAACGTGTTAATGACTTTAAGGAGTAAGAGTGATAAAATCCCTTTGAATGGGGTTTGTACTCTACGGTCATTAACCAACGGGCAATGGATTCGCAATCAACAGAATCCGTCTTTGTCCGCCTCAGAGAAGTAGACTTCTTGTACTCGCTGATGAGAACCGGATTAACTTCCATAAAGCTGTGGTGGGCTTTCTCAAGGAAGAGTTCAAGGTTGAGGGCATAATGGGCTGTAGATTCAAACCCTATTCTTATGTCCTCGGGTGTTGAGAGGGACTGGAGAGAAGTAAGTAGTTCGTTGAAGCCATCCTTATCGTTCTTGATAGTAAACTTGGCAACGATGATTTGGTCTGCCGCATTGATGATACAGCAGTCGTGTTTGTACTTTGAGATGTCTATTCCGACAAAGTACATGGACATAGTGCTACCTCCTTAAATATAAGATTTTGGCGCTGTTGTCTTCCACAGAGAATCCGGCTGTGTAATCACGTAAATAGAAACGTCGATGCGTTAACAAACTGATTAACAGTAATAGACGAAAAGCTGTGGTCTGAGTCACCTCCAACCAGTCAAAGCTGTATGAAAATAGGTACAGATCCACAGCGCCTTATAAAATATATCAGACAGAGATTAGATTACCCAGTAGAACCTGGGAGAAAGGAAAAAATCCAATCATCAACTGATAATTGGATTATACGTGAAATATGACTTTAAAAAAGGAAAACTACGAAACTTTGAGAGACATTGCCCAATTCAGTTTTGAAGAATGCTACGTTGGCTTGAATACCCTTTTATATAACGAGCCGAATTTCAGAGCCTTTGTCGAACGAAAATACCGCTTAAAAGCCTATAAAGAAGAGGGGGAATTTTACATGACGGCAAATGAACGCTTTTTTCATACCATAGGCTTTATAGACGCGGTAATATGGTTAGAGCGTTCCGGATATATTTTACAGGATAACCCTTATGTATGTAAAACACTTCAAGACAATGGTGTAGGCTCTCCCGCATGGAAAATGCTCAACGGATTAGCTAATATAGTTGAATACGGCGATGATGAATAGTAAAATTAAATTATTGATTTGAAAAGGAGTTGCTTTTATGGAAAATCATAGCGGTAAAATATTAAAAATACTATTATTTTTTGGCGTATTCGGATATCTGCTATATTATGATTATAATCGTGGTGCTTTCAAACTTGGCACTATCACAGGCGGGTTAATGATGGCTTCGGCAGTATATTTGATTGTGTCCCTCTTTGGAATAATCTTAAATCTATCCAGAAACTATATAATAGCTATTTTCGGAACAGGCGCACTTGCTTTATTCCTTGCTTTTAAACTGGACGAAATCATCTCCAAGGTCTCTTGGCTTAACGAAACGATTGTTGCGGTTATACTGATAATTTTCACAATACTGTGCATTGCTAAAGATTTTTCTATCCTTAAGCCTAAGCAGACTATTTCGCCATATTCACCAAGTAATTTTGCTGATACAAGTACACCTTTGGACGAAGCAGATCCAATCCAAACTATGCGTGCGAATATGAAAGCAGATCCTCAATCTGTTCTCAATCTATCCAATATGTTAGAAGAACAATGGGGACGTAAGCCCACCTATGATGAAGTCATGGACTTTATTGACCATTTAGCTATTCCTGAAAATGAGAAAGAATATGAAAGCGAGGATAGATAACACTTTATGCATAAAAATATAATTGATGTCCGCAAGGACACTCCGCAGGAGATAAAGTGCAAGAATTGTGGTAGTGTTGATATGGTTTTTTGGAAAGATATTTATGAGCGTTTCCCCCATTTTTGGCAATGTCGCACTTGTGGTGGTTTGTTTAATACAAATATGACGGGTACGCTGTCTATTGAGTATTTACCACAAGATATTAAAATAAGAATTCTTAAAGATATTGAAAGATGATAGGTGATGAAATAGGCGTAACGAAACACAGCATTACCCTTTTTTTGATATGAAAAAGGTAAAGAAAATGTATTGATAATCTTGTTCTTCTCCCATATTGCAAATTCCTTTCAAAACAAAAAACTGTAATCACGGTGATTATTCTGCACGAATTTTAGTTTTATATTTCGTCTTGATATGGCGAAATAATTAGTGGAGGTATTAGGGGGTGAAACCCCAATTTTTGCAAAACTTGTTTTTGTAAAAATGCCTAACAAGCGGGCAATGTCACAACACGAAGTGTGGTCACATTTCCCTATGCTTGCTATAGTATATAAAGCTACAATTTCTATTTTCTGTTATTGCTTATTTTTTAAGCGGTAAAAGAAGAAATATTTTATATTTCAATGTTTGAAATGAACAACGCAACGCCTCAATTGTTAATAGATATTTTGTGGTGTTATGTTCTTCTTTTTATTACATTTTCCACAACAACGAAGCGATATCTTTTATAGATATTACACCTAACTCTTATTTAATACTGTTCTTTTTTGATGTTACTATTTTTTTCTTTTACTGCTTGTTATTTAGTAGTAAAAAGAAAAAGCATCTTATAAATGCGATTAATGAAGATGGCAACACCGCAAAGGTGGGGGGATTTTTGCGGTCTTCCCCCCACCTTTTGCGGTGTTACCTTGTTCTTTTTTACTACATTTTCCAAAGCCATGTTGCACCGTATTTTATAGATTTAACTCCAAGTTCTCTTTTAACATTTTCTAGTGTTCTTTTCGATACTCCAATTGCCTTTGCCTGCATTATTACAGTTGATACTGGAACCTCTTTTCCATCACTCAATATCTTATTTAGTAAATCTTTTGCCACCTTATGTTTGTCTCCATTTAAAGATCCCGCAAGAAGTTCATCAACAGAAACATCGTACTCTCCAATCCAATTAACACCAGTTTCATCCAATCGAAATGCCATAGTACTTCCCTCTACTGCAAGATTACATTTAATCTGTGCCACTGCTCGAAGTGTGCTATCATCTGGAACTCTTGCCACTAATAGTACACTTCTTGCTATTGCAAAGAAATCAATTGATCCAATACCACGATACGCTGCCTTTACTCCACTCCCCTTATTCATGTGTCCAATCAAAATAACTGCACATCCTGTTCTCTCTGCCATAGCCCCCAATTTCTTTGTCATTTCTCTTGCTTCATTTGCACGGTTCATATCTACTCTATCACCTAAATAAGCTTGTAAAGGGTCTAGTATAAGCAACTTTGCACCTGTTTCTTTCAATGCCATTTCTAGTCGTTCATCGTCCATACATAGAGATTTCTCGCTATCATCTATTACCTTCACCTTTGAGCAATCTGCACCTGCAGCCAATAATCGAGGCTTTACAGTATCTGCCAATCCATCTTCTGCCGTCTGATAAACAACATTGACTGGATCAATATGAATTATGTTTCCGTTTTCATCAAATCCTTTGCCTTGTGTAAGCAATGAAACAACCCAAAGAGCAAACGAAGTCTTTCCTTCTCCTGGGTCTCCTTCTATAATTGTCAATTTCCCATAAGGAATGTACGGTTTCCATAACCATTGAACTTCCTCTACCTGTATATTCTCCATACTTATTATTACTAATTTACTCTTCATTTTGGACCTCCATTTTTTATTGTATTTAGAAGCCCACTATGATAGGATATAAATTGTAAGAGATCTATATCCATTATAGTGGATGGCTCTTGTATTTACAGATACAAGAGCTTTATTTTTTTGTTCTAAAATCGTCTCTATCAGCTGTATATGCTGATTTTTCTCTTTCCATTAATCCTAAAAGCTGTGATAAAAGTGCTTTACAATCCATTAGGGTTCTAACTGTATTGTCATCTATGAAATTATCTATCTTTTCTATTTGATCTCTTAATCTTCGAATTTCAATACTTAAACGGTCACTTTGATATTTGCCTACCACAATATTAATCTGTTGATGTAGAAGTGATTGTATATAATACTCCCCTTTTGGCATACCACTAACCTTTATCCTTGCTTCAATGTTTCTCCTCTCTTCTAGAGTCGTGCGAAAACATACCGTTTGATTTCGTAAGCGATCTTTGTCTAATCCACTCATTGGAGTCCCTCCTTATACTCTATATCAAGCCTTTCTGCAAGCTTTTCCTGCTTGTTTGGATATAAATGAGAATATGTGTTAAGAGTTGTTTCGATTTTCTCATGCCCCAATCGGTCTGCTATCTCTAACGGTGAAAATCCCATTTCTACAAGCATTGAGGAATGACTATGACGCAAATCGTGTATTCGTATGCGCTTTACCCCACTCTCTTTAATACCTCGTTGCATTTCATGTTCCAAATAATACTTTGTTATAGGAAATAACCTATCGTTACTCTCCGGCTCATATATACCTCTTATATAGTCTTGTAAATCTATTACTAGAAACTGCGGTATAGTAATAATTCTCTTACCTTTAGGTGTTTTAGGCTCTGTAATTATATCTTTTCCGCTCAATCGTTGATAAGATTTACTAATACTTATAGTACACTTTTCAAAATCCACATCTCCTATCGTAAGAGCCAGTAACTCACCTAGACGCATTCCTGTCCAATATAATGTCATAAATGCATGTATGACTGATGTTTATTCATAATGCTATCAATAAAGCTGGAGAACTCTTCATGAGTCCAAAATTGCATTTCGTCTGCTTTGCTTTTACCGATACTCCCTGCTTTTCTACACGGATTATTGGGTAGGTCATAATACTTAACAGCATAATTAAATATTGCCGCTAATTGATTGTTTATTGTCTTTAGGTATGTTGCAGAATATCCTTGTTTCATAAGCTCATTCTGCCACTTTCTAATATATGGAGCTTTTATCTCATTCATTTTAAGTTTTCCAAAATACGGAAGAACTTTTAAATCAATTATATACTTTTTTGTGCGCATGGTGTGTTCTCTTAGTCTAGTCTCCATATCTGCATAATAGATTTTCAAAAAATCCGCAAAACACATTTTTAAATTCGCCTGCTGATTTACGAGGAACTGCCGTAACCACTCTTCAGCTTCTCTTTTTGTATCAAATCCACGCTTCATCGACTTTTTCCTATTACCTTGCCAATCTGTATATCGGTACTGTATAAGCCACTTTCCTGTTTTCTGGTCTTTTTCTGCTTTTGCAGCCATTAACTATTTCTCCTTTACACTCCAAACCCATACCACTTCTTTTCCATATAACGCCTAGGACATTTACCCGCAACTGTGATATAGCCTTTGGCTTTCAATTCAGAATTAAGTTCACGAATAATTTTATATGCCTGCCCTACAGATATTCCTAATTTTTCAGAAAGTTCATTTGCAGTAATATAAGTTTTTTCTTGTGTATTCATATTATCCTCCTTTTGTTTTATATTAAACATTTTTGCTTGCAATTCTGTTTGAGCATATTATAACTACTCATATATGATGTGTCAATAATTTTTATTAACTTTATTTGCTTTATTATTATCTTTTTGGTATATTATTAACAGTGTACATATATTGTCAAGTTTTAATAGGAGTATTTACCATGCAAATAAATGAACGTATTAGAAAAGTTCGAGAATATAGAGATATAACTCAAAAAGATTTAGGTATAGAGCTTGGATTTCCAGATAAAAGTGCCGCTGTTCGTATTGCACAATACGAAAACGGTACAAGATTACCAAAAAAAGAGACGGCAATTGCAATCTCTAAGGCTCTAAATTGTAATTTTATCAACTTTTATGATGGCCCAGATTTGGGAGAAGCTGAACGCACAATGATGAATTTCTTTTGGTTAGAGGAAAGTCTTAGTGGTTCAATGTATATATTCCAACTACAGCGATACAACGACAAAAACGACTTAAGAGTTGCTTATGGAATGTTCAATGACTATCAGCTTAACAGTGTATATCCACCAGTTGCCCTTGCCTTTGATTACAATTTAATCAATGATTTCATGCGTGAGTGGGCATATCATTTTAACGAGCGACAAAAGAAACAAATATCCAATAATGAATACTTTGAATGGAAACTAAATTGGCCTTATACATGTGATGACGGTGGAAGATTTCAACCGTCAATTCATTGGAGAAAAAGCTGATAGAAAATAATGTATAGGAAAAAGAAAGAGAGAGGGATGTATGAAAATAAATATTGATTTTTTTAATGATGATTTTATTAATGCTATAGGTGCAGGTGTATATGAAATCATTGTATCAATAGGAGAAAAATCCAGAAGTTTATATATAGGTGAATCCTGTTGGATTATTGTACGCTGCGCAACCCACTTATATAGATTAAAAAAGAAACCAGAATATTTTGGCTTTACAAGCGAAACAATTGATAGAACAGACATAACAGTAAGTTTTAAACTAATTAAATTAATTGACGATAAAGGTAAAAGAAAGTCAAATGAGCAAGAACTTATTGAAAAAAACAAACCTCTAAGTCAAAGTGGAATAAGTGATAGACAGAAGTGCATTGAAGATAAAATCCACGCACTCAATCAATTCATAAATAGCGATTAAAATATTTCGCTATCTTTCCTGTACTCATTTTGTACTCAATCCACATATAAAAACGCCACAAACCCTTGTATTTAAAGGATTTGTGGCGTTATTTTATTTACTCCAGCTCAATCGTCCCCGGTGGCTTGCTGGTTATATCATAAAGCACTCTATTTACATGGTCTACTTCATTGATAATTCTGTTGGTCACCTTTTCAAGTACTTCCCAGGGAAGTCTTGCAGCTTCGGCTGTCATAAAGTCTATTGTTTTTACGGCACGGAGGGCTATAGCGTAGTCATAGGTTCTGTAATCACCCATTACTCCTACGCTTCTCATATTGGTGAGGGCTGCAAAGTACTGGTTGATTTCTGTTGAAAGCCCTGCCTTATCTATCTCCTCACGGTATATAGCATCTGCATCCTGTACTATCTTTACCTTTTCGGCGGTTACTTCGCCGATAATTCTTATGCCAAGGCCCGGTCCCGGGAATGGTTGACGGAACACAAGTCTTTCAGGAATACCAAGTTCGAGTCCGGCTTTTCTTACTTCATCCTTAAAAAGATCTCTAAGCGGCTCTATAATTTCTTTAAAATCTACATAGTCGGGGAGTCCTCCTACATTGTGATGGGATTTTATTACTACACTCTCACCGCCAAGACCGGATTCTACTACATCCGGATAGATGGTCCCCTGTACGAGGAAATCTACTTTACCGATTTTTTTGGCTTCCTCTTCAAATACACGGATAAACTCCTCGCCTATTATCTTTCTCTTCTTTTCAGGCTCGCTTACACCTGCAAGCTTATCATAAAATCTTTTGGCCGCATTTACTCTGATGAAGTTTAACTTATAGTTTCCGCCGAGGCCGAATACCGCCTCTACCTCATCACCCTCGTTTTTTCTAAGAAGACCGTGATCTACAAATACACAGGTCAGGTTTTCACCTACAGCCTTACTTAGCATTACCGCCGCTACTGATGAATCCACTCCGCCTGACAGGGCACATAAAGCCTTGCCGTTTCCGACCTTTTCTTTAATAGCCTTTATACTGCTTTCTACAAAGGCGTCCATCTTCCAGTTGCATTCACATTTACAAACGTTCTTTATAAAATTTCCAAGCATAACCGAACCGTACTCTGAATGTAATACCTCAGGATGGAACTGTATGCCGTATAGTCTTTTCTCTTTATTTTCAAATGAAGCTACAGGACAGTCATTTGTATGAGAGGTTATTTCAAAGCCTTCTCCCACCTTGCTTATATAATCAAAATGGCTCATCCAACATATTGTAGGTGAATCTATACCTTTAAATATAGGACTTGATGTATTGTCAATAAATACCTCCGTCTTGCCGTATTCCCTTATCTGCGCAGGTCCTACGCTTCCTCCAAGTAGGTGCATCATAAGCTGTGCACCGTAACATAATCCAAGTACGGGTATTCCCATAGAAAAAAGTTCCGTGCTGTAAGTCGCAGCATTTTTGTCATAACAGCTGCTAGGGCCTCCTGTAAGTATAATCCCCTTTGGAGAAAGCTTTCTTATAACATCAAGCTCCGTCCTGTATGAAAAAATCTCACAATATACATTATTCTCTCGTACTCTCCTTGCGATAAGCTGGTTATACTGCCCGCCAAAATCCAAAACCACCACTACTTCTCTCTTTAATTCCAAGACTTTTTCCTCCATTGACTTATATTTAATTTATTTTAACTCTTTAATTTTAATCCCTTTTTTATATACTTTCCGGTATATGAAATTTTCGACACGGCAACTTCCTCAGGGGTACCCTCTGCAATTACCCTGCCGCCTCCTTCTCCACCCTCAGGTCCCATATCTATAATATAATCTGCACATCTTATTACGTCAAGATTATGTTCTATAACTACAACTGTATTTCCACTTTCTGAAAGTCTCCTTAATATATCTGTAAGTTTGTGAACATCAGCAAAATGAAGACCTGTGGTGGGTTCATCAAGTATATATATAGTTTTTCCGGTAGCCCGTTTTGAAAGTTCCGATGCAAGCTTGATTCTTTGTGCCTCGCCCCCGCTTAATTCTGTTGAAGGCTGACCAAGTCTTATATATGAAAGTCCTACATCATAAAGGGTCTGCATCTTTCTGCTTACAGTAGGTATGTTTTCAAAAAAATCAAGAGCCTCCTCAACTGTCATATTAAGTACATCATAGATAGATTTTCCTTTATATTTTACATCAAGGGTTTCACGATTGTAACGCTTTCCTCGGCATACCTCACAGGGTACATACACATCAGGCAGAAAATGCATCTCTATCTTTATTATACCATCTCCGCTGCATGCCTCACACCGTCCTCCTTTTACATTAAAACTGAAACGTCCTTTTTTATATCCCTTTGCCTTTGCCTCCTGAGTTGCGGCAAAAAGATCACGTATCATATCAAATACTCCTGTGTAGGTCGCAGGATTTGACCTTGGGGTTCGTCCTATAGGCGACTGATCTATCGCTATCACCTTATCAAGCTGATTTATACCATCTATGCCTTTATGCTTTCCTGCTATTGTATATGCACGATTCAGTTTTTTTGCAAGGCTTTTATACAAAATTTCATTTACAAGTGAAGACTTGCCTGAACCTGAAACTCCCGTTACACAGGTCATTATACCAAGAGGTATATCAACATCTATATTCTTAAGATTATTTTCCTCTGCCCCCTTTACTTTAAGCCATCCGGCAGGTTCTCTTCTTGTCTGAGGAACCGGGATTTTCAGCTCTCCTGACAGATATTTTCCTGTAATTGACTCAGGATTTTTCATAATCTCCCCGGCATTTCCGCATGCCACTACTCTGCCGCCATGTTCACCCGCACCCGGACCTATATCAACTATATAATCCGCCTCTCTGATAGTATCCTCATCATGTTCAACCACAAGTACGGAATTGCCAAGATCCCTCAGATGCTTAAGTGTTGCAAGAAGTTTATCATTATCTCTCTGGTGAAGTCCTATACTGGGCTCATCAAGTATATAGGCGACACCCACAAGCCCTGAACCGATCTGAGTTGCAAGCCTTATCCTCTGTGCCTCTCCACCGCTTAAAGTTCCTGTCGCTCTGGTAAGGCTCAAATAATCAAGTCCCACATCTATAAGAAAAGAAAGTCTTGCCTTTATTTCCTTTATAACAAGTGAACCTATTGCCTGCTGCATCTCAGTCAGTATAAGTCCGTCCATAAATTCTTTAAACTTTACTATTGAAACATTTATGGCATCATATATGTTTTTTCCGCCTATTGTTACTGCCAGTGCCTCTTTCTTAAGTCTTTTTCCATTACAGCTTTTGCAGGGCGATATCCTCATATACTGTTCATATTCTGCCTTTGAACTCTCTGAAAATGTTTCCTTATAACGCCTTTCAACATTTCTTATAAGCCCCTCAAATACGGTAGGATATACTCCTGTTCCTCTTTGCCCTGAGTAATGTACATCAACCTCCCTGTCAGTACCGTATATAAGCATGTCATGGATATTTTGCGGATATTCTTCAAAAGGTGTATCAAGATCAAAGTTAAATTCCCTGCATAATGCCCTCAGCATAGCATTTGTATAGCTTTTTTTATCATTGCAGCTCTGCCAGCCAAGAACTGTTATCGCCCCTTCATTTATACTGAGACTTTTGTCAGGTATCATAAGATCCTCATCAAATTCCATAGTATAACCGAGACCTATACAGTCAGGACAGGCGCCAAATGGATTGTTAAATGAAAACGTCCTAGGTTCGACCTCCTCTATGGATATGCCGCAATCAGGACAGGCGAAATTCTGTGAAAAGCTTATCCTCTCACCATCTGTTATATCAGCTGCCGCATACCCCTCTCCAAGTACAAGTGCCGCCTCAAGCGAGTCAGTAAGCCTCTTTTCAATGCCTTCCTTTATAACAAGCCTGTCAACCACTATATCTATACTGTGTTTTATATTTTTGTCTAATGATATATCTTCAGTAAGTTCATACATGCTGTTATCTATAATAGCTCTTACATATCCGCTTTTTCGTGCCTGTGAAAGCACCTTTTCATGCCTGCCTTTTTTTCCTTTTACCACAGGAGCAAGCAACTGAAATTTTGTTTTAGAAGGAAGTTCCATAATCCTGTCAACCATCTGATCTATACTCTGTTTATATATCTCTTTTCCGCATTTTGGACAGTGGATAATACCTATCCTTGCATATAAAAGTCTAAGATAATCATATATTTCGGTAACAGTACCGACTGTAGATCTGGGATTTCTGTTTGTTGATTTTTGATCTATTGAAATAGCCGGTGAAAGTCCTTCTATACTCTCAACATCAGGCTTTTCCATCTGCCCTAAAAACATTCTCGCATATGAGGAAAGAGATTCCATATATCTTCTCTGTCCCTCAGCATAGATTGTATCAAAAGCAAGTGAGGACTTTCCGGAACCTGAAAGCCCTGTAAGTACAACCAATTCACCTCTTGGTATGTCCAGTGATACATTTTTTAAATTATGCTCATTTGCACCCCTGATTTTAATATATTTTTTTTCCACCTGTATTATAACTCCATATTTTTAGATTTAATAAACAAGTTATGCTCTCTCCAATCATTCAGATTCAGCTTTTATTTTTTATTTAACCTTCTTTTTAAAACAGCTGTTTATTCCTCGTTTATAGAAGAATTTAAAGAGATATCTGTTGATAGTTTTTTCCGGATAGCTGTTGTTACAGACATCTATTTTTCCTGATATACTTTTTCCAGATATCCGTTTATTCCTCACTTTTGGGAAAGAGCCTTGATATACCGCATCATATTATAACACAGTAAATATTAAAGTTCAGTATGTTTTATTATAAAACCAAAACATAC
>ERZ772874.1434-NODE-1434-length-12308-cov-4.224761_pt1 | contig 12308 bp, 16 predicted proteins | sample MGYA00580586_ERZ772874 | MGnify/ENA primary metagenome ERZ772874 (study PRJEB29015, sample SAMEA2737952) | human oral metagenome | biome: human oral; feature: human-associated habitat; material: dental | place: China | collected 2154 ... | reverse complement strand
TAAAAAGAGAATATCTAAATATAAAAAGATACGGAAATGACACTGTAGATAATGCAGTGCCGCCGTATTTTTTTGTTGAAATAGTGCCGTATGAGACAAGCCGAGAAAGTCAAAATATACTTAAAAAGTCGTGTTCAGTCAAGATCACATTTGTGCAGAAAATAGCTAAACAGGTTGAAGCGCTAGAAGTAATAGAACGAATATTTGAAGTTTTAGGTATGACGCTGAAAATAAAAGATAGAAAGCTTTTAGTAAAGGACTATTCGCATGACTACATAGAAGATCACGGCAATATCCCACAAATATCCTTTTTGTTGGACTGGTACGAGAGTACAGAATATCACGACGGCGAACCTATTACGAATATATCTTTGACTATAGAAAAGAAAGGAAATGAATAGATGAGTAAATTGACATCACCTAGCATCACAATTGTTTTTACAGAGCAGGGTGCAAGTGCAATCACAAGAGGCGAACGTGGCATAGTTGCCTTAGTCCTTAAAGGCTCAAAGCAACAGTCGTTTAAGGTAGCAAGTATTAGTGACATTCCCATAGGTGTTTTAAGCGAAGAGAATGAACAGTATGTAAAAGATGCGCTTATTGGCTATTCGCATGCGCCGAAATATGTGTTTGTTTATGTCATGCCAAGCGGTGCAGACTTGACAAAGCCATATAAAGACATGTTGCAGTTTTTTGAGAATGAGAACTTCACATACTTAGCTGTACCGTCTGTAAAGACGGATAGCAAGCTGCAGGACATTGCAACATGGGTTAAGAAGCAAAGAAGCGAGCGTAAGCTTGTAAAAGCTATATTGCCCGAAGTTGCAGGAGATAACGAGGGAATAATTAACTGGAACTCAACCTTGTACAGGACAAAAGAAAAAGTACTTACACCGGAGCAGGGTACACCACGAATAGCAGGATTACTCGCTGGTACAGGCTTTGGAGTATCGGGAACATATGCACCCTTGCAGGATTTTGTAGATGTAAACAGGCTTACAAAAGCGGAGCAGGATGCTGCAGTGGGCGATGGTAAACTCATTGCGATTTGGGATGGTGAGAAAGTAAAGCTTAATCGTGCGGTTACATCTTTGACAACCACTACCGCCGATAAGGGCGACAGCTTTAAGAAAATCAAACTTGTTGAGACTATGGATATGATGGAAGATGACATCAGAAAAACCATAGAAGATAATTATATCGGCAAGTTCTCAAATAGCTATGACAATAAGTGTTTGCTCATTACAGCTGTAAATGCTTATTTTATGGGTCTTATTAACGATGGACTTATCTCAGTCGGACAGTGTCAAATTGACATAGAGACGCAGAAACAATGGCTTAAAGCTCAGGGCAAAAAGGTTTTACTTGAGGACGGAAGCGAAAAGGGCATTGACGACTGCACAGACGAGGAAATTAAGAGAGCAAATACAGGTTCACAGGTCTTTTTAAGGGCTGTAGTGTCCTTGGTTGATGCTATCGAAGACGTAGAACTAAAGATTACAGTGTAGGAGGTATAGCATGAAACAATTTGTATCGAATCAGGTCATAAACGGCACTTGGGGTGAGTTGTGGGTAGACGATGAATATATCGGTGAGGTTATGTCTTGCAAGGGCGAAGTGAGCATATCCTATTCTGATATTTCTATGGTCAGAAGCCTTACATCAGGCAAAAAAATGACCAAGCTTGAAGGTAAAGGAAGTATTAAGCTGCACCACGTAAGATCAAATATCTCAAAGAGTATATCTGATAGAGTGAAGAGGGGAAAGACACCTGATTTTAAGGTTATAGCAAAGCTAGCAGATCCTGACGCTTTAGGAGCTGAAAGAATCGTATTTTACCATTGTAAATTTGACAAAGCAATCTTAATAGATTGGGAAATTCAAAAAAATACAGAGGAATCTTACAGCTTCACATTTGAGGACTGGGATTTCTTAGACCATATAAAAGCATAGGAGGATTAAAAAATGGCAAATTCATTAATGGAAAAGCTTATGAAGCTGGACAGGGATAAGCTTCTTGAGGTGCCCACCGCAAAAATAAAAGTAGAACACTTATCAAAAGCGGCAGGTGAGGACATAGAACTCACTGTAAAAGCCTTGTCAGGCAGCAGGTATACGGAGCTTATATCAAGCGCAACAGGGAAGGGCGGAAGCATAGACACAAGCAAGATGTATGACGCTCACGCCTTGATCGTTGCTGCGGGTTGTGTTGAACCCGATTTAAGAGATAAGGACCTGCAGACATACTACAAGACTGTTAGTTCTAAAGATTTGGCAAAAGTGCTTTTCCCTGGCGGTGAACTCATAAGGATTTCTGAAAAAATCGGAGCTTTGTCAGGATTTGGAAAAGATGATGGGTCGGGTGAAAGTCTTGACTATGAAGATGTAAAAAACTAATAGAGACTGACGCGGATTTTCAAGCGATGTATTACTTATTTGTAAATCACAACTGGAGCCCGTCAGTCTTTTTTGACGCACATTTTTCTGATAAGTTGCTAATAAAACACTTTATCAGAAAAGAAGTAGAGGAAGCAAAGGAAAGGAGCGGGGCGAATGGGTAGACAGGTAGATGTCGAATTTCGGTTCTTGGACAATTTCACAAGTAGTTTTAATAGTACAATCGGTACGCTCACAAGTGGAACTGCCGCCGCTTCTAGAGCGTGGAAAGGTGTTGAAAAGGCAGGGCAGAGCATAAGCAACTTAGGTGCAAGAATTACCACAAGCGTTACATTGCCCCTTGCCGCATTAGGTGCAACAAGTTTTAAAAGCTTTGGCGAAGTAGATAAGACACTGAAGCTTGTAAGCGAGACTATGGGAAGCACTGCTGAAGAGGCTAAAGTCCTTGAAAGTGCGATAAAAACCGCAGCATCTAACTCAACATTTGGCATGCAGGATGCGGCGGATGCTTCTTTAAACTTTGCGAGGCAAGGCTTTGATGCAGCTCAAGCAGCGTATATGATAACGCCTGCAATGAATTTAGCCGCAGGCACTGCTTCCGACTTGTCCATGGTAACGGGGGGACTTGGTAACACGCTAAAAGCGTTCGGAGCAGACGCAAGCGAAGCAAGTCATTATTCAGACATGCTAGCTAAAGCACAGGCGCAGGCAAATACAGATGTGCAAGGGCTTTTTGACGCCATGGGTATAGCCGGCTCAACCGCTAAAACAGTAGGATGGAGTTTTTCTGATTTAGCGGTGCTTACAGGTGTTTTTGGCGATCACAGTATATCTGCTTCAGAGGGCGCAACCGCTTTAAACACAGGACTCATGAGGTTGGCAAGCCCGACGGGGGAAGCAGCACAGAAGCTAAAGACATTAGGTATTAGCGTTTTTGACGCAAACGGCAGCTTAAAGAGCATGCCGGAGACAATCGGAGAGCTACAAAGAGGTTTTGCCGGGCTATCTGATCAAGAGCAGTTAGCCGCTGCAAGTGCGATCTTTGGAAAAAATCAAGCCGCTAAATGGATTACACTCATAAATGGCGATGGTGTGGAGGCACTACAAGGTTATAAAGACAGCATTGAGGGGGCAACGGGAGCTTCTCAAGCCTTGTCTGACGCTCTAATGAGTGGTTCGGGTGGCGCTATAGAAAGATTAGCGTCATCATTTGATGTTTTTAAATACAGCGCGGGAGAGGCTTTAGCTAGTGCAGTAACCCCTTTCATCGAAAAAATCACGGAGCTACTGGACAAATTTAATAACATAGACCCGGCGCAGCAAAAGCAGATAGTAAAGTGGGCAATGATGGCAGCGGCTGTCGGTCCTGCCTTGATGGTGTTTGGAAGTGTAGTAAGTATAGTCGGTAAGGTGGGCGGAGCGTTTACTAATTTAGGCAGGTTTGCAAAGCTTGCAACCACAGGTTTTAAGGGGCTCACAGCGGGAAGTAGTGCTTTGCGTATAGGTATTGCAGGGATTACAGCGCCTGCGGGCATAGTTATTGCCGTAATTGCGGCTATTATAGTAGTAGTTGTGGCGGTAGTAACACACTTTAATGCCTTTAAAGCTGCAATGAATACAACATCACCGACCATGCAAAAACTAAAGGTAAGCTTTGAAGAAATTAAATCAAAGATAGAGCCTTTTATACCTGTGTTACTACACGTAGGCAAAGTTGTATGGGATGTATTAGGAAACGGCATCGCTATGGCGGCAGGAATTGCAGTATCTACTTTTGCAGGAATGCTTAGCGGGATTACTGGAATAATAAGTGGACTTATAACGGTAATTCAGGGCATCATCACTTTCATAACGGGTGTGTTTACCGGAGACTGGGAAAAGGCATGGGAGGGAATAAAAAAAATCTTTGACGGTTTTGCGCAGGCGATTAATGGAGTCCTAAACACTATAAAAGGCGCTATAGGCGGCGTACTTGACGGAATCAAAGGTGCGACAAATTTTGTTACTGGTGCAGGTGGAGGAAAGACGACTCTTACTGCGATAAGAGGTTCCTTACCAGCCAGGGCAAGGGGAGATTATAACTGGTCAGGTGGTCTTGTTCAGGTGAGTGAAAAAGGCGGCGAGATTATCGACTTGCCACACGGAACAAGAATATATCCGCACGATGAAAGCGTGCGAATGGCTAGAGGATCAGGCGGAACAGTATTAAATATTCCTAAACTTGCCGATCAGATTATTATACGTGAAGATACTGATATTAACAAAATAGGAGACGCTATAGCAAAGAAAATTGTGGCGTCAAGAGGAAACAGGGGAGGCATGAGTTTTGATGCAAATATGGCTTAAAGGGATCAACACTATACGGTTTCCGGTACTTCCTCCAGAATACACAATACAAGGGAGCAGGGGAATTGAAACAGTTAATATAAATGCAATCGGGGAAGTGGATTTAGCTGGAATGAGGGGGCTGAGAACAGTCTCCTTTTCTTCCTTTTTCCCAAAACACCATGATCCAACTTACTGCCAATATCGCAAAATTAAAAATCCAATGAGATATGTAAAGCGAATAGAGCAAGTTATGGCAGGCGGTCCGGCAAAACTAATCATAACTGGAACATCAATAAATTTCCCTTGTCGAGTATCTTCTTTTGAATGGGGGGAAAATGATGGCACTGGCGATATAAGATTTTCTATAACTTTAAAAGAGCACCGGCAAATTGCAATAACTCAGTCTAGCGTGGTTGCTGAAGGTGCAAGCGCACAGCAGTCAACAAGCGAAGGTACAGCATCGAAAGATGTTATAAAGCGTGAGGATACAAGAGAAAAACCCAAGACTTACACAGTTAAGCGTGGCGACTGTTTAAGCTCTATAGCAAGAAAACTGACAGGTTCTGCAGATTGGCACGCTTTGTACGAGCAAAACAAGGGTGTTATCGGTAGCAATCCAAATTTTCTAAAAGACGGCACAGTTTTAATTATACCGTGAGGTGAATATATGAAGATAAATCTTATAAAAGATACGGGCACTATATACGACATAACGAATGCGTGTGCAAAAATATCCTGGAAAGGCTCAGCCAGTGAGGCGGCTAGAAGTGTAGATTTTGATTATATAAGTGCACCTTATGACAATACTGTAAACTTGCCAGGCATTTCCACGGGCGACTACATATCGCTCGAGGATACAAGAGTAGGTGAGATATTTTTGGGACAGATTTTCGGAATTGAAAAATCAAGTCAAACAGGGACTATCACATTTACAGCTTATGATATGATGAAGCATTTGCTTGAGTCGACAGGGCAATATAATTTTAAAAACCTCACAGCTGAGGCGATAACTTCTCAAGTATGTGCAGATATACAAGTTCCAATAAGGCACTTGCATCCGACAGGCGTTAATATCGCAAGTATGATATGCGATAAAATGAAGATGTACGACATTGTGATGGCTGCATACACAAGAGCACATCGCATCACGGGCGATAAGTACTTTGTGATGATATATAATCGTGGTCTTGGAGTATATAAAACTGAGTGGACTGTAAAAGGCTTTACACTTTCCGAAAATTCAAATATTTTTGTGAGCAGCATCACAGAAAGTATGGACGAAATAAAGAACAAAGTCTTAATTTTCGATGATAAGGGTAAGCAAATCGGAGAGGTCAAAGATGATGGAAGCATCAAGAAGTTCGGAATCTTTCAGGAAATTTATAGTAAAGAGGAAGGTATAGATGCGACAACCGGAGCAAAAAATCTTTTAAAAATACAACCAACACAGTCAATAAAAATATCAGCCATAGGAGATATAAATTGCTTGTCATGTTATTTTGTCAAAGTCAAAGATGTAGCCACAGGCTTGTCGGGTAAGTATTGGATATCTTCAGATAGTCATACTTTTGAAAATGGTACGCATAAGATGGAGTTGGAACTCAGATTTGATAGCATTATGACTGAAAAAGAAGCAAAAGAAGCAAAAGAAGAGGAGAATAAGTCATGAGTTGGACGGACGCTTTTATAGGTACAAACATCGAGGATTTATCTGATGGTATACAAGTAGCTGAAATGGTGAGCGCTAACTCATGTAGGGTTGGCGATTTGATACTGACAGCAGAGGATTTGCTTTTCAACGAGGGTTTAACTGTAAAACTTGCAAGTAAAGTGGCGGGGAATTGCCCAGAAGTTGGAGCTTTGCAGGATACAAGCACATACTTATCACCTTTAAAAGCAGGCGACAAGGTGGCTGTATATAAGGTCAAAGGAAGTGATCCAAACGACTACACCTCAACTCTTTACTTAGTGCTTGGAAAGTTGGTGAGATTATGAGCATATTACCAAGTTTTTTACAATCTTTAAGTGATGCAGGGGGAATAAAAGAAAGTAATGGCAAGGTGGTGAAGCTGCCAAAAGAGTATGGCATAAATTTTGAAACCGGACGGCTTACGGGCAAGATTGTCGAAGGTGTGGAAGCTATAAAAGTATGGATATGGCTATGCTTGCATACAGAAAGATTTAGACATGCGATATATTCAAGTGATTATGGCACATCTTTTGAGCAGTATATCGGTCATGTGCTTAGTGATGAGTATATAAATACCGATTGCGAGAGCGAGGTAACTGATGCACTTCTTATAAATGACTATATAGAGAGTATAGAAAATTTTGGAGCTGTAAAAGATGGCGAACATCTTAGAATCAGTTTTAGGGTAGTGACAAAATTTGGAAGTTTGGAGGTGGATGAGAGTGTACAAAGATAAGACTTATAAGAGTATATTAGCAGAGGCTAAAAATGACATAGGCGATGAAGTTATAAAAGTAGAAGGCAGTCTTGTACACAATGCTTTATCCGCCCTAGCCTATGAGATTGAAAAGCTGTACATACAAATGGACTACATTATAGAGCAAAGCCATGCCAGTACAGCAAATATTAAACATCTTGAAATGATAGCACTAGACCGTGCAATCATAAGAAAATCTGCTACTAATGCTTATGTAAAAGCAGAGTTCAATGTAGCTGTGCCAATCGGTAGCAGATACAGCCTTAAGGGGTATAACTACAAAGCTGTAGAAGTTATAAATGATAACTTACATCAATATAAGATGATAGTGGAAGAGACTGGAACGGGACCGAATAGCCTAAGAGGTGACCTTATACCAATTGACTATGTTGAGGGCTTAGAAAGTGCAAAGGTGACGGAGCTACTTGTCGCAGGTGATGATGAGGAGAGTAAAGAGTCTTTATATAAAAGATACATTGAAAGCTTCACATCTCAAAGCTTTGCAGGAAATATAGCAGCGTATAAAGAGAAATTTGCGACTATACAAGGTATAGGTGGAGCAAAGATATATCCTACTTGGAAAGGTGCAGGTACTGTAAAAGCGGTACTTATATCTTCAGATTATACAGCAGTCAGTGACTACCTTATCAATCAAATCAGATCTGAGGCTGTACCTGAAAAAGGTAGCGGATACGGATGGGCGCCGATAGGACATAATCTTATGATTGAATCAGTAAAAGAAGTAGTTATAAATGTAAGTACTCAAATCACATATGCGACAGGATACTCAAGCAGTAACTTATCTGAAAAGATAAAGGAGAAGATAAAGGAATATCTTAAGGATATAGCCAAAACTTGGAAAGATGGTGATGAGCATACAGAGGCTATTATATACATATCAAGGCTTGAAGCTGTAATACTTGATGTACAGGGTGTGCTTGATGTAAATAATACTACTTTAAATAAAAATAGCGGTAATTTGACTTTGCACAGTGATGAAGTTCCGAAGCTTGGAGAGGTAGGCTTAAAATGACAGAAGTTGATACAATCCAATACCTACCGCTTCATATAGCGGAGATAGAGGAATTTGAAAAAATAGCAAAAATTTATGACAAGTACTTAATACTTGTGTGGCAGTCACTAAAAAGAGAAGAACTTAACAGAGTTCTGCCTACTATGGATGAAAATGAGTGCAGTTACTGGGAAGAACTGCTGCATATAGTAGTACATCCGGCTGACACACTAGAGGATAGAATCAACCGCATAAGAGGCTACCATGTATCTGATTTACCATATACCTTTAATAAGTTGGATGAAGTGCTAAAAGTCGTATGCGGTGTGAATAACTATAAACTAAAAGTGGATAACTCAAAATATTTAGTTGATTGTGGTGTAAAGATTGTATCCATACCGATGATTGAAGTAGTAACCGACTTGATAAGAAAAAGAGTACCGGCAAATATGCTTGTGAATGTGTATGCACTTTTCAATCGGTGGGAAAGGTTTAAAACAATGAAATGGTCAGAACTAACCACATTAACATGGAATAGCTTTTATAGCGATAAAAAGTGGCAGGAGGGATAATAGTTGCAAAAGACAAGATATTTTCAATTAAATAAGCCGCAGTTAAGCGACTTTGCGAATATAGAAGAAGCTATAAATCCAAGCATGGATATCATAGATACAAAGTTGAAAGAGCTTTCTGATAGCAAGATAAATAGCAATGACGGAGCAATCGCAGATATTAACCTGCCTGCTGCATGGATAGAAAGCACGGTTATATCAGATCTAAATCAGATAGAAGTAAAACGAAGTATAAAAGGCATATTTAGTGCCTTAGTCGCAGGACTGAAATATGTGCATGGATATTTCAAATCTACAAAAGTAGTGCAGGTCAAGGCAAATGGCTTTAGTGGTATAGCACCTTATAGCTTGCGTGTCGATGTGGCAGGGTTAAAGGCGAATGATACGCCGATAATCAGTCATAAATTGCAGGACGGTTTAACGGATGCAGGGATAATAAAAGCGGCGTGGAAATCATATAGCTGTATTGATAGAATAGAAGTTTATGATGGTTATATGATAGTCAAATGCTACAGAAAAAAGCCACAGCAGGATATATGGTTGGCAGTGAAGGGAGGTTAATATGGCAGACGCAATTTTAATGCAGGGTGGTACAGGTGGAATAGATTCTGATGATGTAACAGCAAAAGCTGAGGATGTACTGCAGGGTAAAAAGACTGTTACAACAGATAGTAATGATGAAGTAATATCAGGTACAATGCCGCTTATTACTACTGACAATTTCGATGTAGAGTGGCATATGATGGCTTATAATAGAACTGACGAGATAGGGCAGGGTAGGGCTATTGATAGTCCTAAGTACGGTCGTGGGATAACAGTTTCTATAAAACCTCCTGATATGAAAAAATACGCATTGGATGAGAAGGCACACATGGTTTTTAAGCCTGAACCTCATTTGCAGCCATATAATATCAGATCTGGTGTCAACATTGCTGGAGTTCAGGGAGGAATCCCTGAATGGGGTCTTGCAGCTGGGGGATTAAACGATGTTTTATATGCCCCCGGCGATCAGGGCATGATGTATGATCTTGCGAATGGACTGCACGGAATAATGACAAAAATACCAGACGGCCACATCATAAAAGAGGCAAACTGGGTTTTTTTAAGGTCGGACAACCTCCGACCTCATAATATAAAATCAGGAGTAGACATAAACGGATGCCACGGCACAATGCACTGGATTGAAAAAAAGAATGATGAAGTCATTGGAACGCATAACATAGAGTTTACTACATCATATAAAGACCTTTACTTAGATGACCCTTATAAGACTTTTAATTGTGTATTTATAGCACTTGACATACGTGGAGACGTGCGAGGTTTTAGACACGATAAGGGGAATGGGTGGGTAACTTGCAATAACTTATCTGTACCGCTGCACTCTGACGACTTCTGTGTTGTCGTCCCAACGACTGGAGGAATACTTGAATTTAATTTGCATAGAGACGGAAATCTTGTAAAGGTAACGTACAGAGCAGATATCGCATGTACATATACCTTCAAATTCCTTGTCAATGGAGTGTCTTCGCTTTCACCACATGTTTAAGTAAATATGGAATTTCTTAAAAAATTAACAGTCGGGGAACTGATTCAATACATTGTTGCAACAGCAGCTATAGCAAGCGTATTGATAGAAAGAATCAAATCGATCCCATTTAATCCCTGGTCTGCGATTTTTTCGTGGTTAGGTGATAAATTGACATCAGACTTACAGGATGAGATAGTCAGCTTTACTCAAGAAGTCAGGCAGAATCAGAGCGATATGAACGATATGATTATTAAGATTAAAGAACTTGAAAAGCATATTGCTGAGATAGAAGCAGAGCGTTTAAGGTCAAGGATAATTGAATTTACAGAACAGTGCAGATTGGGTAAAAAACATACCCAGAAGCACTTCGAAAACATATTTAGAGATATTGATAAATATAATAAATATTGTTGTATTTACAGAATATCCAATAATTATATTAAAGCAGAAGTTAAATATTTGCAAAATATATTTGACGAATGCTTAAGAGAAAATAAATTTTTATAAAAAAGGAGACATATATCATGATTAATTGGAAAGTTAGAATAAAAAACAAAAACTTTTGGATTACACTTATTCCAGCAATGTTATTATTAACACAAGCAATAGCTGCAATATTTGGCTATTCTATAAAAATAGGTGATTTAAATGATAAGCTTTTAGCGGTTGTTAATGCTTCGTTTACCGTTTTAAGTATTTTAGGCATAATAATCGATCCAACCACGGCTGGTATTGAAGATTCTAAACAAGCTCTTAGTTATAATACACCTAAAAAGAATGCTTAATAAAAAATAGAGAGTTCGGATATGCACAATTGAGTGGACTGCAGTGTTAACAAGCATTGCGGGACTTCCTGAACTTAAAGAATAGTAATATTTTTTGTGGCAGCCAGAGCCGTTAAATCTGGCTTTTTTTATTTACAAGAAAGGAAATATGATTTATGAATGATTTACAAAAAAAATTTCAGGATACATATAAACAAATTTTAGGTAGAAATAAGTACAGTCAAAATCTCAGAAGTTTTGTATTTAAACCTTACAAGGGCGTATACTATTCTGACTGCAGCAGTTCTATTTGTGCATGCATGGACAGAATAGGCATTGAAATGCCATTATTAAACACAGCAGGAATGTACCATTCATGGAAGAAAGTTCCTGTGAAGATTACGAATGGGCATATACATGAAGAAGATATAAGGCTTCTTAATGTAGGAGATGCCTTATTATTCCGGGGGAATGATCCATCTCGTCCACTGCAGATCGGACATGTAGAAGCTATCTATAGCATTAACGAATACAAAGAATCAAAAATTATTTTGTGTGGGCATGGTTCGGGTACCCCTAGTCTTAAAAATATGCATGATTTTCTTTCTATGAGAGAAAGAAATAAAGCACAAAATGGAAAAACAAAAGGGATTGTGTGTGTAATACGCTGTATACCTGACACGAAAAAATATGCACTAGGTTGGCACAAGGGGGATAAGGGTTGGCGGTATGCTAATTCTGAAAATTCTTATGTACAAAATAAATGGATGCAGATAAAAAATAGATGGTATGTATTTGATGCCGCAGGTTACATGATCACTGGTTGGTTTAAGCAAGGCTCAGATTGGTATTACTTAAATCCTAACGACGGTGCTATGTTGTCTGAACAATGGCTAGAATATAAAGATAGATTCTACTATCTTACAGCTAGCGGAAGAATGGCAAGGAATCAATATATTAAATCAAAGACAAAAGATAAACAGTATTGGGTAGATAGCGATGGTGCATGGAATTCAGGAGTGAAATAGAGCAAGAGTTGAGAAAAGTGAAGTAGAGTTGAGAAAAGCGGAGTAAAGTTGAGAAAAAAGGGGAGGTGTTTTACCTCCCCTTTTATATTATGTCTTTAGCTTCAAGCTCATTTATAAAATTCCATTTTATCGTCTCCAGAAGCTCTTGTATTTCAGCTTCTGTTAATTCTTCTTGTTCCTCTTCAAGGGAACGTCCCACATCGATTTGGTCTAATAAATAGCTGAATTTAAA
>ERZ772874.1430-NODE-1430-length-12323-cov-20.246250_pt1 | contig 12323 bp, 12 predicted proteins | sample MGYA00580586_ERZ772874 | MGnify/ENA primary metagenome ERZ772874 (study PRJEB29015, sample SAMEA2737952) | human oral metagenome | biome: human oral; feature: human-associated habitat; material: dental | place: China | collected 2154 ... | reverse complement strand
TGGGCACGGTCGAGTTCTCCTCGGCCACCATGTACCGCTATGCCACCGTCAATCTCGACATGCTGGTCGAGAACCTCGGGGACGGCGACGCGGCACTGCGAGCGCTGGAGGTCTTCATCAAGGGTTTCTGCCTATCCATGCCCACCGGCAAGCAGAACACGTTCGCCAACCGGACCCTACCGGAGACCGTCGTTGTCTCCATACGTGGTGACCAGCCCGTCTCCCTCGTTGGTGCTTTCGAAGAGCCGGTATCGGAGGCCTCCGGCCGCGGTTACGTCGACCGTTCGGTGCGGGCACTTGCTCAGTACACCGAGACGATCGAGAAGAACTACGGGGTGACGCCGCTGAGCAGTTTCGTCGTTGCCCTCAAGGACTCAGATGCCGTCTCCTCGCTCGGTGAGCGCGTGTCCTTCGCCAACCTGCCCGACCGGGTCCGTCAGGTTGTGGCTCCCCGAGCGAGCCGTGAGGAGCGAGCCTGATGACCGTCCTCCTCCTGCGACTCGCAGGACCTTTGCAGGCCTGGGGGGTGAAGTCTCGCTTCACCGTCCGCTCCACCGAGCTCGCGCCGGCCAGGAGCGGCATCATCGGCATGCTGTCGGCCGCAATCGGCCGTCGCCGGACGGACCCGATCGAGGACCTCTTGTCCCTGCGGTTCGGGGTGCGGAAGGACCAGCCCGGTCGAGTCATCAGGGACTTCCACACGGCACGCTCGCTTGACGGCAAGGACTCCATGCCTCTGTCGAACCGGTACTACCTCGCCGACGCCGTCTTCCTCGCAGGTATCGAAGGTGATCGCCCCCTCCTGGAGGGCATTGACGAGGCGCTCCACCATCCGGCTTTCCCGCTATACCTCGGGAGGCGCTCCTGCCCGCCGACGCCTCCCGTGTCCCTGGGCCTTCGGGAGGCGGCGCTGCTCGATGTGCTTCGGACCGAGCCCTGGCTCGCTTCACCGTGGTTCCAGAAACGGCATCGCAGCCGTGTCTTCGACGCGGAGCTGCTGCTCGACCAGGAGGCCGTACCCGTAGGGGAGCGGGGTTCGGCCCGCGGCAGTCGTGATGTACCGGTTTCCTTCGATCCGCGACGCCGCGACTACGACTTCCGCCAGGTTGAACGGCTCATGGTGCAGGTCGGTGTGCCTAAAGCGGACGCGCATGATCCCATGCTTGCGCTGGAGGAGGCGAACCAGTGTTCCTAACGAAGATCGATCTGGCCCCGGAGCGCCGCCTTGCGCGCAAGTATCTGGGGTCGCCTCAGGCCATGCACGCCGTCGTCATGAGCGCCACCGGAGGTCATGACGGGAACGGGCCTGGACGCGTCCTGTGGCGGGTCGACCGAGGCGTGACAACGGCCCTGTACATACTGTCGCCGTTAGAACCTGACTGCTCTCAGCTCGTCGCAGAGGCGGGGACGGCCTGCACCCAGGCGCGGACCCTGGACTACTCCCCATTCCTCGCCTCGCTGGATGCCGGGCAGTTGTGGGCCTTCCGCCTCGCGGCGAACCCGTCCTACTCGGCTTCTCGGGGCCCAGGAGCGCGCGGACAGCGCTACGGACACGTGACCGTTGAACAGCAGCGACAGTGGCTCATGGACCGCGTCCCACGGTTCGGCTTCGAGCTCATGCCCGTGGACCATGCTGATGGTGAGGGGACTGAGGAGGCCGTCTTGGTCGCGTACCGGGAGCGTCCTGTTTTCAACCGGCGGAGACCAGGGGGTGAAGGATACGACCGCGTGACCATCAACCGCACCGTCTACGAAGGCGTTCTGCGTGTCACTGATCCTGAGCCCCTGCGCCGCGTGCTCATCGCCGGGATCGGCCGGTCCAAGGCCTACGGTTGTGGGCTCATGACGCTCGCCCGGGTGCGACAGGACTGACAATGGTCAGAATGCTGCCGGTTCCGGTGACGGCGCTGCCCCGTGTCCAGGACCGGATGTCCTTCCTCTACCTGGAGCACTGCGTGGTGCACCGGGAGGATGGTGCCCTGACCGCGCGCAACGACCAGGGCACCATCCGCGTCCCCGCTGCCTCTCTGGTGGCGGTCTTCCTCGGTCCGGGAACGTCGGTCAGTCACCAGGCGATGAGCCTGCTGGGCGAGTGCGGGACGACGGCGGTCTGGGTCGGTGAACGCGGCGTGCGCTACTACGCGCATGGCCGATCGCTGGCGACATCCACCCGTCTGCTGGTGGAGCAAGCGGCCAGGGTCTCCTCTCCCCAGAAGCGACTGCGGGTGGCGCGCGAGATGTACTGCATGCGCTTCAGCGGCGAAGATGTCGACGGGCTCACCATGCAGCAACTCAGAGGCCGGGAAGGCGCTCGGGTCCGCGAGGTGTACCGCGAGAACTCCAGGCGCACTGGGGATCCCTGGACCCGACGCGACTATCGTCCTGATGACTTCGAGGCATCGGATCCGATCAACCAGGCGCTCTCAGCCGCGCACGCAGCCCTGTACGGCGTCGTTCACGGAGTGATCGTCTCTCTGGGGTGCTCGCCGGGGCTCGGCTTCATTCACACGGGCCACGAGCGCTCCTTCGTCTACGACGTCGCCGACCTGTACAAGGCGGAAACGACGATACCGATTGCCTTCGACGTCGTCTCCGAGGGGATGGATGACCTCACTGGGACCACGCGACGGCGTGTTCGGGACAAGGTCTTCGAGCTCAGGATCATCGAGCGGACGGTCAAAGATATCTACCGCCTGCTTGAGGTTGATGATCTGGAGGACATGAGCGTCAACGTCGTCTCCTTGTGGGACTACCAGCAGCGTGCTGTGGCCGGCGGATCGAACTACGCTGGAGAGGATGCAGGAGGATGGTAGTTCTAGTTCTGTCCGCCGCCCCTGCCTCACTGCGGGGTTCCATGACTCGCTGGCTGCTCGAGGTCTCTCCCGGGGTCTTCGTCGGGTATCTTTCAGCCCGAGTACGAGAGCAGCTGTGGGAGTTGGTTCGCGCATACATCGGGGACGGTCGTGCACTGCTGATCTGGTCGGTGCGATCCGAGCAGCGGTTCGAGATCGCCTCTTTGGGGCACGAGCGTGAACCGGTCGATATCGAAGGGTGCCTCGTCATGCGTACCCCGTACCGGCAGATCGAGGGATCACAGGCGATCCCCGGCGCCGTCAAGCCTCCGAAGGAGGCCTGGTCGATCGCTGCGAGACGACGGCGCTATCGGAACTCTGCGGAGCGGGCGCTAGGTCGGCAGTGAAGGTGAACGCGGTCTGGTAGTGTGGCTCGTCGTTGGGATTCCAAGGATCCGCAAGTGTAAACCCCGCGCGAGCGGGGATGATCCCCCCGTCCGCCATGATGGCTGCATGCATCTGGTGTAAACCCCGCGCGAGCGGGGATGATCCGATCCAGGTTCAGACCGCTAAGAACGCGGAAATGTAAACCCCGCGCGAGCGGGGATGATCCCCAAATCACGGAGGGTCGACAATAGACGCCCAGGTAAACCCCGCGCGAGCGGGGATGATCCTGCGCCGGCCGCGATCTTCCCGACCTTCTGGAAGTAAACCCCGCGCGAGCGGGGATGATCCGCCGGCACTGACCGATTTCATGGGGACTGTCGCGTAAACCCCGCGCGAGCGGGAATGATCCTGTCATCGACGTCGGCGCGGGATTCACGTCCTGGGTAAACCCCGCGCGAGCGGGGATGATCCCGGGTTTCCGTGCGCGTCGGTAGCAACCCCAACGTAAACCCCGCGCGAGCGGGGATGATCCGTGGACAAGCGTCCCTGAGAAGAAATAGGAGACGTAAACCCCGCGCGAGCGGGGATGATCCGACGGTCCTCCCCCTGGGGGCGAGGCTGCCGGTGTAAACCCCGCGCGAGCGGGGATGATCCGCACACCGGCAACCGCGTCGGGACCATGTACGTGTAAACCCCGCGCGAGCGGGGATGATCCATGTCGGCAGGCTCTGGTACCCTGTCGTGGCATGTAAACCCCGCGCGAGCGGGGGCAATCCGCTGACCTCTTGGGCTGTGGAGTGGCGTGTTGTGCACGCCTGCACGCGAGGAGGCTCACTGAGGGTCGTTCACACTCCGGGAGCTTATTCATGAGGTCCGTCGTCGGATCTGCCGTTCTCCTTCGGTGTCTGAGTGACTCGGTGTCCGCGCGGAGGATATGACTGGCTCCGCAGTCAAAGTGTCCCAGAGAAGACCTTGGAATCCTGCGATTCTCGTTTGTGCTATGACGTTACTGCGGCGTTCGTGTCCGCAGTGTGGATACCAGTCGCCGCCCCTACCGATGGTCACCGCGACAAGCTCAGTGAATAAGCCCCTGGGAACGTCGTCGGGCTACTGAGAATGTCTGAGCCATCTATCTGTTCATCGCCGGCCGATACCGCGATAGGTCCAGCCGGCCGCTTTCCAGTCCTGCGCATCCAGGCAGTTGCGTCCGTCAATCACGTACCGGGTACGCGCCAGGCCAGCCGCCTGGGCAGGGTTGAGGTCCTGGTACTCCCGCCACTCGGTACCAATGATGATCAGGTCCGTGCCTTCCAGAGCAGACTGCGTGGAGGGGGCCACCTCATACGGGCGGTCCTCCTGCTTTGCAAGGATCGGGCCGGCGGCCGGATCGTGCACAACCACCCGCTTCGCCGGGCCCGACAGCTCCGTGGCAAGATCCAGGGCGGGGGAGTTGCGCATATCGTCGCTATCCGGCTTGAAGGCCGCCCCGAGCACCGTCACCGTGGCCCCGGCCAGGTTGTCACCAAGAAGCTCCTTCGCCGTCTGAACGACCCCGGCGCGCATGGTCTCATTCACCCGGTCGACCTCGGCGAGGAAGGCCGGGGCGTCGCCGACGCCGAGCTCGTCAGCACGGGCCTGGAACGCCCGGATGTCCTTGGGCAGGCAGCCTCCGCCGAAGCCGATACCGGCGCGTAGAAAACGACTGCCAATACGCTCGTCCATGCCGATCGCCTCGGCGAGAGCCGTTACGTTGGCCCCCGCGGCGTCGCAGACCTGGGACATGGCGTTAATGAAGGAGATCTTCGTGGCCAGGAACGCGTTCGCGCTGATCTTGACCAGCTCGGCAGTCGCGTAGTCCATGACCAGGCGCGGGGTGCCGGTGGCCAGGATCCGTTCATAGACAGCGTCCATCACCTCCTTCGCCCTGGCGGCGGTGCCGGGATCGTCCGGCAGACCGTAGACCATGCGGTCGGGGCGCAGAGTGTCCTGCACGGCGAAGCCCTCGCGCAGGAACTCCGGATTCCACACCAGCAGTGCCCCAGCCCGCTCGATCGTCTGGGCCAGGCGGGAGGCCGTGCCAACGGGCACCGTGGACTTGCCGGCGACCACCTCAGGGCCGGCGGTGCACCGCCCCAGGTGCGGAAGCATGGAATCAACCGCCACGTTGACGTAGCTCATGTCCGCCGCCCCGGACTCGGACTGTGGGGTGCCCACACTAATGAAATGCACCTGGGCGCCTTCAATGGCGGAGAAGTTCTCGCTGAAGATCAGACGTCCGGCGTCCACGTTGCGAGCCAGTAGTTCTTCCAGTTCGGGCTCGAAGAACGGCGCACGGCCGTCGCTTAGCAGGTCGACCTTGTGGGTGTCGATATCCACTCCCACCACATCATGTCCAAGCTCAGCCATCGACGCAGCATGAACAGCACCCAGATATCCGCAACCAATCACTGACAAACGCATAGCAAGGACCTAAGCAGGTATATGCGAGCCGCGTCCACCCCTGCACCCATAAGGTTCCCTGGTGAAATCCTTAAACAATTCGCCCCGCATAAGGGTGCCCTCATTGGGTTCTATTCCGCGGTCGGAATCCGATGCAGGGGTGAGGTGTGGGGGGGAGGTCTGAAACAGGATTGCTGCCTGTGTACCTCGGCGCCTCGTGCTGCGCCGCAACTGACGTCGTGGCCACTCAGGCTGTCGGGGCCGGAGGTGGACCCACGCCTCTGGGGCGTGCGGCGCGGTGGCTGCGCCGTCTCGGCTAGATTAAGACGGGGCGGGGTGCACGAGTGCCCGTCTGCCCAGACCGTCACGTCGAGTAAAGGATGGCGCAGTGCCCGCAGGCGACGACCCCAAGCAAACCAGTCCCGGTGCCGCCTTCGGCATCCCCGAGGGCGCCACGGGGGAGGAGGTCGTCGACGCCGTCTTCGGTGAGACCGGCGTCGACCCCGAGCTCCTGCCCTACCTGGAGGCCGCGGGCACCCCCAACCTTGCAGGCTCCGGCCCGACCGTCTCCGGTCTCCATGAGACCGAGGCCCAGCAAGAGGCTGACGCCGAGATCCAGGATCGTGAGGATCTCGAGGCCCTGCGCGAGCTCGTCGCCGCCAACATGATCCCCGGTGGCGATACTGACCGTCTCGAGGAGCTCCTCGCCGAGGTCGATGCCGACGACTCCGACGACTGGGAGTCCTGGGAGCCCCAGCTCCCCGATGCCCCTGAGGATGAGCACCTGAGCGAGCTGGAGGCCGCTGCCCGCGCCGTCGAGGTCTCCGCCCGCATGCGCGAGGTCGAGGCCGAGATCCTGTCGCGCGCCCCCGAGCACCAGGTCCAGCCCTCCCTGGAACGCGTCGAGGCTGTCCTCGACCTCCTGGGCAACCCCGAGCGCACCTACCGCACCGTCCATATCACCGGCACCAACGGCAAGACCTCCACGGCGCGCATGACTGAGCGCCTCCTGGCCGCCGGCGGTATGCGCACCGGCCGCTTCACCTCCCCGCACCTGGCCACCATCCGCGAGCGCATCAGCCTCGATGGTGAGTCGATCAGCGAGGAGGGATTCATCGCGGCCTGGGAGGACGTGGCCCCCTACGTCGCCATGGTCGACGAGCGCTCGCAGGCCGCCGGCGGGCCTCGCCTGTCCTTCTTCGAGGTCCTGGCCGTCATGGCCCTGGCCACCTTCGCCGACTACCCCGTCGACGTCGCCGTCATCGAGGTCGGCTTGGGCGGGCGCTGGGACGCCACGAACGTCATCGGCTCCGACGTCGCTGTCATCACTCCGATCGGACGCGACCACGAGCGCTGGCTCGGTTCCTCGATCACCGAGATCGCCCACGAGAAGGCCGGCATCATCAAGGACGGCTCCACCGTCATCGTCGCCCAGCAGGTCCCCGACGCCGCTGCCGAGATCGAGCAGGCCGCAGCCTCGCACCGGGCCGTCGTGCGCTGTGAGCGGAACCCGGAGGAGGATCCCACATCATCGGAGGCCGGCGTCCTGCAGGTCCTTGACCGTCAGCTCGCCGTCGGCGGTCAGATGGTCACCTTCGCCACCGCAGCGGCCGTCTACGAGGACGCCTTCGTTCCGCTGCACGGGGAGTACCAGGCCCGCAACGCCCTGCTGGCCCTGGCGGCCGCCGAGGCGGTCCACGGCGGGCGCCGGCTTCCCGCGCGTGTTGTCGAGGACGGCTTCGCGTCTGTCACCAGCCCCGGCCGCCTGGAGGTCCTGCGCTCCTCTCCCACGGTCCTGGTCGACGCCGCCCACAACCCCCACGGCATCGAGGCTCTCACTGAAGCCATCGAGGAGGCCTTCGGCTTCCAGCACCTCGTGGCGGTGCTGGGGGTCATGGCGGACAAGGACGCCGAAGGGATTCTTGCGGGCCTGGAGCCGGTGACTGATGCCGTTGTGTGCGTCCCCATCGACTCGCCGCGGGCCATGGACGTCGATGACCTGGGTGAGATCGCGCGAGAGGTCTACGGTGCCGACCGTGTGGTGGTGAGTCAGCGGCTCGGTGAGGGTGTGGAGCAGGCTGTCGCCCTGTCCGAGGGCCACGACGCCCCGCTGACCGCCTCGGGAATCCTCGTCGTCGGCTCCGTGGTCCTGGCCGCCGAGGCCCGCGCCCTGTTCGGCAGGCCCTGACCGTCCTGCTGCTGTGGTTCGTCAGTGGGCCGGCACCTCCGTGTCATTTTCGGCGGCACGCGTGTTCGGGCTGGTCACCGACCATTTGGTCGTCTCAGCGAGCGAGGCGGCAAGGTGCGTGAGAGGATGGAAACGCGAGTGGGCGGTGAGCACCTCGTCGGCCTGCTCTGGCGCGTCCCACGGACGTTCCCGGGATGCGTTGGGACCCATCGGGTCCGCGCAGGGCCCGATCAACGCCACATGGTCGTCCTTCACCCTCGGGTGCATGGCGGTCAGGCCTGGAACCAACACCTGCCAAGACCCGAGAAGGAAGCACCATGTCTTTGGATTCTGCCTGGGCGCTCGACTGGACCCGTCGCGCCGCCGTACTGATCGCTGAGAACCGCGCAGAGCTGACCGAGCTGGACCGTGCCATCGGGGACGCCGACCACGGAGACAACCTGAACCGTGGAATGGGGGCCATTGTCGCCAAGCTCGACGCCGCCGAGGAGACCGGAAACCTTCCAGCAACTCCTGGAGGTGTCCTCAAAGTTGTCGCCACCACTCTCATGGCCACTGTCGGTGGTGCTGGCGGACCGCTGCTGGGAACCGCCTTCCTTCGGGCCGCCCGCTCCTCCGACGCTCCTGCGTGGGGGGCCGCGGAGATCGTTCGCGCGCTCGAGGAGGCCACCTCGGGCCTAGAGGCCAGGGGGCACGCCACCAGCGGGGACAAGACCATGGCCGACGCCTGGCGCCCCGCCGCTGTCGCAGCCAAGGAGGCGGCGCAGATCGGAGAGGATGAGATCGGCATCCTCACTGCCGCCGCGCAGGCCGCCGCCAAGGGGGCCGAGGACACCGAGCCCCTCCAGGCCCGCCGCGGTCGGGCCTCCTTCCTGGGGGAGCGCTCCTGCGGACACCGTGACCCGGGCGCTCAGTCCTCCGCACTCATCCTTCAGGCCGCTGTCGACGCCGCCCGCGACCGCGTTCCGGCCGCGGCCTCGATCCTGGTGGTCGAGCAGGCCTGAACCCGGCTCCGCATGGCCTTGAGGGGCCTCGACCCGTTATGGTCCACCCGGTCCCTCATCCGCCGACCCAGCAAGGAGCCCCCATGGCCAGCACGTCCCAGACCGGCCGTATCCTCATCCTCATCAAGCCCGACGCCGTCGAACGCCGTCTGACCGGCGAGATCCTGCGCCGCATCGAGGCCAAGGGGTATGAGCTGACGGCCCTGAAGGTCCTGACCCCCACCGAGGAGATCCTCGCCGAGCACTACGCCGAGCACGTGGACAAGCCCTTCTACCCCGGTGTCGTGGAGTACATGACCTCCGGCAACGTAGTGGCCGCGGTGGCTGAGGGGCAGCGCGTTGTCGAGGGGGTGCGCAGCCTCATGGGGCCCACCGACCCCACCACGGCCGCCCCCGGAACCATTCGCGGTGACCTGGGCCGCGACTGGGGCACCCCCGCCATCCTCAACCTCGTCCACGGCTCCGACAGCGATGAGTCCGCAGCCCGCGAGATCACCATCTGGTTCCCCGAGCTGGCCGACTGAACCCTGACGACGATGGTGCACCTCCCCATGCAGGAGGTGCACCATCGTCGTCGGTGGAGGCGCTCAGGCCTGCCTGGCCCGTCCCAGAATCTCCTTGAGCGGTATCCGGGCGCCGGTGCGGGTGACGGCTCGGGTGTAGATCGCCGCCGCCCCGCGCACCAGCAGCGGCAGGAAGACGAGCGCGATCCCCAGGGCGATCAGTTGCTCGGCCCAGGAGGAGACCCCGAGCACCAGGCGTGCTGGCATCATGAAGGGTGCGAAGGGCGGAAGGTAGGACAGGATCCGGAAGATGGTGCTGTTGGGGTCGCCGGTGGCCATGGTGAAGCTCAGCATGTAGGGCACCATCGCCAGCAGGAGCAGGGGCATGCTCACCGAGTTGACGTCCTCCTGGCGGCTCACGAGTGAGGCGGCAGCGCCGTAGGCGACTGCGAAGATCGCGTAGCCCACGATCATCCACACGAGCATCGCCGCCAGTGCGCCGTCAAGGTTGAGGCTGGTGTCCGGCATGACGCCAGTCGCCTTCGCGGTGATGACCCCGGCGACGGCGACGAGCCCGGTGGTCATCACGGAGGCGACGCCGATCCCCAGGATCTTGCCGGCCAGCAGTGAGCTGGGCCGCACGCAGGCCAGGAGGATCTCCACGATCCGGCTCGACTTCTCCTCCACCACGCCCTGGGCGATGAACTGACCCCCGCCCATGATGGCGAACAGCAGCAGGACGTCCATCGCCATGAGGACCGTGTAGCGCTGACGGAAGTCGGCGGCGTCGCGCTTGGGCGCGTGAAGCACCGTGACCTCCGGCTTGGCGTCGCTCAGCTGGGTGGCCACCTGGGCGGGATCACCGCCCAGGGACGCGATCTGCTGACCCAGTGCCGACTGCTGGAGGAAGGCCGTGGCCCCGGAGACGACTGTCTCGTCGGCCTTCTCCTCCACGGTGATGGTGGGGGCGGAGCCGGAGACGTCGAGGACCATGTCCACGTGAGGCGTGCCCTCGGGGGCGTCGTCGGCCAGTACCTCCTTCGCCTCGTGGTCGGAGACGTCGACGAGCTCGATCGTCTCGCCGTTGGAGGCGACCACCTTGTCCAGCCCGGTGGCCTGGGAGGTCTCGATGCCCTTGAGGCCAAGCCGATAGGCCTTGTCCTGACCGGAGGTGTAGAGCTTGACGCCGATGATGCCGCCGATGGCGGCGGCGAGCAGCACCAGGGTCAGGATGATGGTGGACTTCTTCATCAGGTGCGCCCGCAGCTCGCGGCCGGCGACCAGGATGATCTCCTGACGGCGGGTGCTGGGGCTGGTCTGGGCGCTCATCGGTGCGCCTCCTTCTTCATGTCGGTCGAGTCAGTGGTCTGGCTGTGGGAAGCGGGGGTCGTCAGAACCTCCCGGAAGATATCGGTGAGCCGGTGGCGCACCGGGCCGAGCTCGCGCACCGTCCCCAGGTGCAGCGCGGTGCGCAGCAGCTTCTGCTCATCGGTGCCCGCGGCGGTGATGATCAGGCGGCCCTGGCCGTCGATCTGCGTCTCCGGGCTGGCCAGCGCACTCAGGGCGTCGGCCTCCAGCGGGGCGGCATCCTGAGGTGGCTCGACGACGATGCGCCAGCGAGGAGCCTCGGATGCCTGGAGCTCGGGAACCGTTCCGTCTGCCACGAGCCGGCCTGAGCGGATGATGATCACCCGGTCGCACAGGCGCTCAACGACGTCGAGCTGATGGGAGGAGAAGAGCGTGGGCACGCCCGCGGCCGCCCGCTCCAGGAGGACCTGGCTCATGACGTCCACGGCCACCGGGTCCAGACCGGAGAAGGGCTCGTCGAGAATGAGCAGCTCGGGATCACTCACCAGGGCGGCGGCCAGCTGGACGCGCTGCTGGTTGCCCAATGACAGGCTCTGCACCTCGTCGCCACGGCGCTCCTGGAGGCCCAGGCGCTCGGTCCACTGGTCCGCGGCCGCCTTGGCGGCGGAGGCGGACAGTCCGTGCAGGCGAGCCAGGTAGACGAGCTGCTCGGTCACCTTCATCCGGGGGTAGAGGCCGCGCTCCTCGGGCATGTAACCGATGGCGCGCCGGGTGGAGGCGTCCACGGGAGAGCCCTTCCAGGTCACAGAGCCGGAGTCAGCGGCGAGCACGCCCATGACGATGCGCATCGTGGTGGACTTGCCCGCTCCGTTGGCACCGACGAAGCCGACGATCTCGCCGGCATCCAGTGATAGGGAGAGGCGGTCGAGAGCCTGCAGGCTCCCGAAGCGTTTGGAGAGGTTGGACAGCGTGAGCATCGTGGCTCCTTGGGGCTCGGAGACGAGAGGTGGATGGGACCGGTGGAGCAGGTGCACACACGTGTGTCCAGCTCCCTTGACATGGAAAGTTTGCTTGTCCAACATGATGATGTCAAGTCCCTTTGTCGTTTCTGTCTCCGTCAGAGCATCCCGCGCTGTTAGGGTGGCACCCGTGCACCTCAAGACGTTGACGATCAAGGGATTCAAGTCCTTCGCCTCGTCAACCACCCTCCGTCTGGAGCCCGGAATCACCGCCGTGGTCGGCCCCAACGGGTCCGGCAAGTCCAACGTCGTCGACGCACTGACCTGGGTCATGGGGGAGCAGGGCGCCAAGAACCTGCGGGGCGGGTCCATGGCGGACGTCATCTTCGCCGGAGCCGGGTCGCGGCCGGCGCTCGGGCGAGCCGAGGTCTCCCTGACCATTGACAACACCGACGGCGCCCTGCCGATCGACTACACCGAGGTCACCATCTCACGCACCCTGTTCCGCGGGGGCGGCTCGGAGTACCAGATCAACGGCACCCCATGCCGCCTCCTCGACGTCCAGGAGCTCCTCAGTGACACGGGTCTGGGACGCCAGATGCACGTCATCGTCGGGCAGGGCCGGCTCGACGCCGTCCTGAGCGCCACCCCCGACGACCGCCGCGGCTTCATCGAGGAGGCCGCCGGCGTCCTCAAGCACCGCAAGCGCAAGGAGCGCGCCCTGCGCAAGCTCGAGTCCATGG
>ERZ772874.1425-NODE-1425-length-12355-cov-3.114634_pt1 | contig 12355 bp, 9 predicted proteins | sample MGYA00580586_ERZ772874 | MGnify/ENA primary metagenome ERZ772874 (study PRJEB29015, sample SAMEA2737952) | human oral metagenome | biome: human oral; feature: human-associated habitat; material: dental | place: China | collected 2154 ... | reverse complement strand
CACGAGTTAATATAGGTACATACGACTTGATCGTCACGAAAGCACACGGCGTCATGACCAAGCAATCACCTATGGACATTGAGTGCTCCAATGGAGCTTTTCTATCAATCGATGAGGTTATTGCTCCTAGCGGAAAAACTATGTCGCGCGATGACTTCTTGAGGGGCCATCCTCTATAAAACACCTACGGTATAGCGCTGACGCGTGTTTTTCATAAAGAGACAAGCCACTATACGGCTGCTGACGCTTGGCCCGAATCGACACCCAGAATTGCATCGCGATTCGCGACAATTTCGTCTTTGAGCTCAGCGATGGTTTGTGTAACTACATCTTTGTAGTCTGGTCGGTTTATCCCTAGCCACTTGAGAGACGCATACTCAGCAAGTATGACATTTTGAGGAATATTCTCTGGCGCGCCAGATCTTAACTGCTGATAAATCTTGTCATTTTGATAATCAGGTGCATTTTCAGCCAGCCAAGCATTCACTACGTCATCCTTACGTTCAATAAATGCCTCAAATTGCTCAATCTGGTCACCGCCGAGACCATCTGAAAGACGCGTACCAACCCTCAGCTCTAGCTGTTCTCGAAAATGAGCGAGAAACATTGCTTTTTGGTCTTCTGGCAAATCACCAAGCCCCACCTCTTGTAGAAATTTATCATCTAATTGAAACATATTTACTCCTTATTGATAATTATATCACCTAGGAGCTTTTCGTCTGCTCAGAAGAGGAGTTTACCTCAATCGAAGTGTCGTCCAACTGATCAATATCCGCTTCTATCTCACCCAAAAGATCATAAAGCGCCATACGCTTTTCCTCAGCATCCTCTATAGAGTTCGCTACTTCAAAAGCTTTATCATACAGATCATCTGTTCCTGCTCCCGCCCGAATTGCTGAAATAATCAACGAGAATCGCTCAGTTGGCTCACCTTCACCGTTCATAATTAACGGTAGCAGCAAGTCTAATACTTGCTGTCTCATCGCTACTAAATGTTCTCTATTCATATGTATTTACCTCTTAAATTATTTACGTAAACTAAGATTGTTTTGGACGGGCAAGTGGCGCCTGTTGCCTTGATCGACGAGTCCACCCACCGTAGTACTTCCTTTCTAACTGTTTTCCAAGTGAGCGATTACGCCCCTTATCATCTCTAATCATACTTCGCTTCAGCTGACTAATCCCGGCGTTAGTAAAATGAAACTCTACCCTACCACCAGACATTCTACGCAACTTCCACATCTCTTTAGGCTTCTCTACACTACGGTCACTAGGATGAAGCACCGACAATGTAAGTGACGCGAGGCTCATGTCGCCACCATACCAACGATTTATATATTCTGTATATTGTTGCTCAATACGCTCACGAATTGACTCAAAGTCTCGACCTATGTCCTCATCGGGCACCATAGTACTCTCGTCGGAGGATCCGCCGTCACGAGCCACCTGCTGATTAAAGTTCCTCCAAGCGTCTGGCATAAACTTTCCTTCGCGATAGCCCTGGTTAAGCAGCCTCTCTGGCGCACTATCAATTTCAGCACCCGCCACCGGACAGATAACTCGCCTTGAATGTCTAGAAGTCGATTGCTCGTCACCATTTCGTGCGGCCCAGAGCCTGTAACCCAGGACAGAATCAGCGCCAACTCCCATATCATTTTGGTCTTCACATCCACCAATAGCCGCATACGCCTTAACGCGAAAGGCCGAGTTTGGGCCAATCGTTGCTGGAGGCGTCTTAAAGCCGCGTGCCCCAGTAGAAAGCTCGTTGGCAAGTTGCTGATATCTTTGTGCGTAGTAGTATCCAGGATACCTCTCTGCCGCCTCAAGTCCCCAATGAATCCGCCCGATAAACCCATCTGAGCGCGGAGATCGATCCATCTGCTTAATATAGCGTTCTAGGTAATTCTTACTCATCCCCCTGGCGTCAGCATCATTGGTGATCATCAGAACCTCTTGGTCTTTAGGCATACGACCCTCCTTAATAGCACGACGAACACTAAATGCTGCAGTATCATAAAGTGTTTTTATAATTTCACCATACATTGCTTTATGGCGTACGTTTTCGTACCAATCATTAGACCACTCCTTAGTAAATTGCGCGATCTTTACCTCAGGGTGATCGTCCTTGAACCGCTCAATCTCATCAAGTGTCTTTTGTATACCTGCCGCTTTTTCTGGGTTATCTTTCTCACGATCAATCCAGTTCAGATTCATCAGAATAACTGATTGTGATTTCGACTCTTCGTCCTGTTGGGAATAGAGAGATAGTGTTTTATAAATATTATTGCTCTCTTCACTGGCATGAACAGGCATTACGACTATCGCTCGGGTATTTTTATCCATATCTCGTAGAACTTCATTGTCATCAATACGCTCATCAATTTCTGCTATATACTCTTTGCCGCGACTATTGATTTGTTGATTATAGTAAAAATCAAGCTCTTCCCCAGTCTCAAGTTCTGCATCCGGATCCTGCTGTAGACGAGGAGACCTCTCTTGATACCATCGACCACGCTTATTAGGATTATTATAGTTAAGGTTTCCATAACCCGCACTGTCACTATCATGATTTGTACTATTAGGTCTCAAAATGGATTCCCGAAGCCTTCTGAGCCTTTCTTTGACGGAGTCATCATAATCAGGTAGTCTCGATGCAGTCCTCTGGGTACGCTCCAGCGATCGGCGCGGAACAAACCCAGGCGCACCAAGTCCTTCAACCTCTTTTTCTGAGATCAAATGTTCTACTGCGGGTGGCGTTAGCTTGAGGCGTGGAACGTGTTCTACGGTTGTCTCTGTCGTCTCAGTCGCAATCGCCTTTATTGAGTTAGATCCTACCTCCGTAGCTAGAGGCCTAATGTGCGTTACACCTTCTCTGGTCTCATGAACTTCAGCCAACTCGGCATACGCACCACGAAACTCGGTCTGACCGCTAGCATCCACCGAGAAGAACTTTGCAGCAGGACTATCAGCAGGAATATCGATTGTACCATCTGGATTAACATCTACCATATACACCATGCTCTGCGTATCGCGAGAGGCGGAAATAGCCAGTTTTATCTTGCCCTCCTGCGCAGACTCAGACCAAGAAACATTGTGGCCATTATAGCGTGATCCGCCTTCGGTCATTGAGCTGACACTCATCTGAATTCCACCTTCTGGGCCCACGCCATTACCATTTGTGCCACCCCACCAAAGACCAAGCTCATTTTTGTCATACGGCGAAGTGCTATTATCATACCAAAAGTCACGCTTAACATGCGTAAGATCCTTTGCATGCTGTTGGTTATATTCATCAACAGACACCTCTTTTGTCACAGTTGAGGCATGTTCGATAACTTGGCCTAGATCAGTTGAAACAACACCCTTTTCTTGAAGCGCTCCTAAGCTTGAGGGTGTCAAATGGCCCTGATCGTCAAGCGTAAGACCGTCAGCAAGACGACTACCATCGGGTGCTTCAATACTAATTGTTCCATCAATATTTTCCGCTACGCTGTATCCCCTAGGAATTTCGATCTGACCTCCAGATGAACCAATCGTATGACTTTCATATACAGCAGAAGGTTCTGTGCGTTCTATAGAGCCAGGTTGTGCATTTACCAGCCCTTCCAAAAGTGTTTGCCGACCATCCGTAGACGACGTCTCAGGATCCACAACACGCTCTAAGATACCGTCGTAGCTCGGATCGGCAAAGGCAGCTGCCTCTTGTATACCAACCCCGACAGCAAGGCTTGTTGCTGCGCCGACTGCGGCAGCCTTTGCGACTCGACGACGACGCAAACTGCGAAATGCCCTATCTTTTGCGTCAATATCACTGTTAAGCTCAACCACTGGACCAGTAAACTGCTCGAGCGCCTCATCAACCGACATCTCCTCTGTGATACCCAGCTGATCGCGATACTCCTTAGAAAGATTATCGATACGAGAGCCCAACATGATCTTAGCCCTTGCACGTGCAACATCAAGCCGCTGCCTCTCTAGCTCAATCTCCGTCACAGATGAATAAGAAATGAGGTCAATATTTCTCTTATCTGAAAGTTGGATACGCGCCTCCACCGATGCAATTGTCTCATACGCATTTTGTGCATTTTCTGCCCCCTCTTCATCTGACTCGTTAACGACCAGAAGATCCTCCAGCATCCTACTCAACGCATTCGCCTCTATCGTCTCATACCGCGTCGCCTCCATCTCCTCACGACGCACACCCAACTCATATCTCTTGCCCTGCGCCATCTCGCGAGAGTGAATAGTCCTCTCTTGCTTTACCCTTGCATGTTCACGAAAAGCTGAAAATATTCCGCCAAGCACCCCCGGAGCCAGAGTCACACCTGCAGCGCGCATTAAGGTGCCACGTCCGGCTCGCGCCATACCAAGCGCAACCGCGGCAGATAAGCCAATTACCTCTGGACTCACTAAGCTACCAACTTTAGTTCGCTTCAAGCGCTCTATCACACGCTCAGTCTTACTTAGCTCCGACTCAGAGCGGACATTAGAGCGCGATTCACCGACATACACATTCATACCCCCAAGAACACGATCAAGACTCTCGCCATGATCAACCATGGCCTTTACCTGCTCAGAAATATCAAGCAAGTTATCAATTCGAACCTTGCCCTCACCGATAGCTTCCTTACCCTCAGAGTCACTTAACTCCTGGAGTAAGCGACCCCTCTCCTCTTCAAGCGCCTCAGGGTCTGTGATTTCATCCTCTACGTAGCGTCTTATAAGATCCTTCACTCCACCCGAAAACTTTGAGCTATCATCAAGCTTAGTACGCCTCTCACCAGCATCGGTATGAATAGACTCCTCATATTCTGACTGAAACCGATAAATTGTCGCTAGTTGAGCCTGTCTACGTCCGTCCTCGTCTGATACATGCGCCAATACATCATTCTCTTGGGAGATCGTCTCAAGCGCCTCTTTCTTATACTTCTCTAAATAGTATGCCCCGAAAACACCATTTTCACCCATCCAGATTCTCTTTAGAAATCGTTTTAAACGACCGCCCTCCTGGAGCTCATCTCGTCTTCTAGACTCAGCGGCATCGCGAGCTGCGGCAATTGCATCATGAGTCTGATCTATAAACGTCAAAGTCAGGTCATGCTCTAGAGGCCGAGCTCCCCGCGTAGCTATTCGTCTACCTGGACCCGAGACACTAGGTGTAATATTGCCGCCAGCTGACTGTCCGCTATTCTGATTATTAACCTGATTTGAGGTATTGCCTCCCGCCGTCGTCTGTTCATCATCAGCCGACTGGCTACCTTGACTCTCATTTGCCTCGATCTCCTCAAGCTCTTTCCTGGCATCGGCAAGAAAATGATCGATATCAGAGATATTCATATCATATATAGTCCTAAAACCAAGCAGGTCAGAAAGTGCCGTTCGCTTATCAGCATAAGTTAACTTGCTGTCTACGGCATCTAGTATATGCCGCAGCTCTTGTTTACGCGCATTACGTTGCGCTAAATGACGCGCCTCTAGCGTCTCGCGCGCCGAAGAAGCTATAGCTCTTAGCTCTAGGTTATTTGTATTATACTTTGAGGTAAAATCAAATAATTTACTCTGTGACATAGCCTCACAGAGATCTGCCATAGGAGTATTACTATTCCTTAGATCATCCCAGGCTCCAGCAATCATCTCTAACTGCTCGTCCGACAAAGATTCGGCCGTCAGCTTTTTATTCGCCTCTTTTCCGTCATTGGGCTGACGAACATCCTGCCTATTAGCATCATCTACCATAGCGTCCTCTACCTACCTTTTGAGCCCAGGTACAGATCGCGAAACCGTAACATTGTCTCCAGCGTAATACGACGTACATCAACGCCGCAATCGGCAATATAACGCTGGACTTCCTCATCTGGGGCCTCTCGGTCTAACAACCCATTCAACCCATCTATACGATCTTCGGGCATCGCCTCAATAACCGATCGATTTACCTGATCAGTTAGACGATTTTTTAGGTCACTTTCCAGCTGTCTGCGTACGTCACCATCAACCGCAGTGTTCCACTGCTTTGCGTTTAACATATCTTTGATAAATGTGTCAAACGAATCATCCACGGTACTTTTCCTCTTATTTTTGCTTTTTGATGACATACATACTGTATTCTACAGTAAAGCATACCATAAGCGTTATGCCGCTGCAAATAGTAAGAAAGACTAGCTAAGCGTACGCTTAACAAGCTCGCGGGTAAAGAACTCCAACTTATCACCCTCTTCAACGATAAGCTTCTTGACAGTCTTCAGACTGAGGCCACACATTTCTCCCTCAAACACCTCTTTCGCCTCTTGCTGCTGTCTCTGGACATTAGTCACTTCCACCTCGGCAATCTGCTCTCCACCCCTCAGAACACGAGCAAGCACATTAGGCATCACCTTTCCAGATGTAACCTCACCACCACATATAACCTCTTCTTTCATCGTGCGGAAAACGCCTTTTACCGTAAGTTTTCCAACCTCTGTTTCTACAACCTCTGGTGCAAGCATCTGCTCCATACTCTGGCGTGCGTCATCAAGCAGTTCGTAGATAACACGATAAAGCCTAATCTGAACCTTGTCACGCATCGCGAGACGCTTAACTGCTGGAGGAAGTTCGATATTAAATCCATATATGATAGCATCTGAACTCTCCGCAAGCCGCACGTCGCTTTCATTTACATTACCAACTCCGCTACCGATAATTCGAAGCGTGATCTGGCCCTTGGTGTCAACCAACCGAAGACTGTCCATTACTGATGTAAGAGAGCCTTGTACGTCCGCCTTTACGATGACATTTAGATCTTGCGTATCGTGTTTTTGCGTCATCATCTTAAGGATATCTGCGCCCGTGACATTGGTACTGGCCGCATTCCTCTCTGCCTCTATCTTTGTACGCTCAACCATCAATCGAGCCTCTTTTTCATTTTTCACAATAGTAAACACATCACCAAACTGAGGCAACTCCTTGAATCCCGTCACAGTCACTGGCGTCGACGGCCCCGCCTCCTTTAGTGTCTTACCGGCAAAATCAACTAGCGTGCGCACCTTGCCATATGCCGTACCAGCAACAAGAAAGTGCCCCGGCTTAAGCATGCCCTGCTCAACAAGGAGATTTACAACTGACCCCTTGCCTTTTTCCATGTGTGCTTCAATCACCAGTCCCTCAGCTGGCACATCAGTATCGGCTTTTAGCTCTTCCATATCGGCCACGAGCAGAACCATATCAAGTAGCTTATCAATTCCCTCGTTCATCTTAGCGCTAATCGGCACCATAATAGTATCACCGCCCCATTCTTCTGGATTAAGCTGATGCTCACTAGCAAGCTGAGCCTTGACCATGTCTGGATTAGCTCCCTCTTTATCCATCTTGTTGATCGCGACGACAATACGTGCATTTGCACTGCGGGCAAAACGAATCGCCTCAACTGTCTGTGGCATCACTCCATCATCAGCTGCCACGACAATTATTACCACGTCTGTTAGTGCTGCACCATGCTGGCGAAGAGCCGCGAACGCTTCATGCCCAGGCGTATCCAGTAACGTGATCGGTCGACCATTGCGAATAGTTTGGTACGCACTAATATGCTGAGTGATCCCCCCAGCCTCACCGGTTACCGTTTTTGTACCAAGAATCGTATCAAGTAGAGTCGTCTTACCATGGTCAACGTGACCCATCACCGCAACGATTGGAGGCCTTTCAGATGCAGCCTCCGAAGGCTTATGAAGTCTCTGTATGGATGCAGTTTCCGCTTCCTTACGCCTCAACTCTACATCAAGCCCAAGCTCCTCCACGATAATCTCTGCCGTTTCAAAATCAATTCGTTGATTAATCGTCGCCACGATACCGTTCTTGAATAATTCCCCGACAAGCTGCGTCACTGGAAGGTTGAGTGTCTCAGCGAGCTCACCGACAGTAATCGAATCTGCGATAACCAGTACTTTCTTTTCTGCCTGACTCATCTGATTACTCCTTTCTCCCGACAGCTTGCCGGATCAACTATTCACGAATTAACGCGTGTCTATTTCTTTTTGTCAGCTAAACTGAGGCTGATTTTACGATTTTCCTTGTCGATGTCTAGGACAACAAACTCTTTACGTTCGTTCAGGGTAAAGACTTTCTCTGGATCAACGTCATTACCGCTACCAAGCTCAGAGATATGGACCAACGCCTCAACCGCTGGACTAATCTGGACAAATGCACCAAACGGCGTGATACGCGTTACGGTTCCCTCAACCTTTTCGCCCTTTTTAAATTTCTCGACTTCATCAAGCCACGGGTCTTGAGTGAGCTGTTTCATACTAAGGCTGAGACGTTCCTTATCAATGCTAATGATTTTCGCCTCCACGGTCTGGCCAACCTTAACGTAATCGCTTGGATTATTAACACGCTCCCAGCTAATCTCTGAGATATGCACAAGCCCTTCAATTCCATCGACATTAACAAATGCACCAAAGTCGACCACCCCAGTAACAATACCGCTAACCGTATCACCGACCTTAAGTTGCTCAAATCGCTCTGCTAGACCGTCTTTTACTGCCTCTTTTTCGCTAAAGATCAACTTATTAGCCTTGCGATCGCAATCAAGAATACGGACCTTGAGCGTCTGACCTACCAACGCGTTCAGTCGAGCAAGAATCTCATCCTTGTCAGCACTGCCAACACGTGGATAGTGTTCAGCAGAAAGCTGTGAAACTGGCAAGAAACCTCGCACACCTTCGTATTCAACAAGCATACCGCCGCGATTTGCGTCATAAGGTGCAACCTCAATGATCTCGGCAGCATCCATCTTCGCCTGGACTTCTTCCCAACCGCGATCTTTTGCAGCTTTGCGAAGGCTCAAAAGACTATATCCGTTCTCAAGTTCTGTATCAACAACACTTGCCGTCACTTCATCACCAACGTTCAGCTGACGGCCAAGGCCGACCTCACGACGCGGAACATATCCGACGCCCTGTGCTCCTAGGTCGATTAATACTTCGTGTTTTTTCACGCTCAAAACGTGACCGGTGACAACCTCACCTGCAACAATCTGCTTAACGCTATCGCTAGCGAGCAGTTCGTCCATTGTAATTGTGGCTTTTGCCATATAAGTTTATCGGCAAGCTAGTGCAAGTAATAACACTTAAACTCGCCAAAACTCCTCTCTTAAATTTGATATTTCTTGGCGCACTCAAATAGAATGAGCCCAGACTAACGTCTATTGTACACTAGTAGACGTATTTAGTCTATACAAGACGGCGAGATTGCCTGTAGGCCAGGCCAACACCGACTAGAGAGGTAGCTCCGACTATAGGTATTACTACATCGCCAGGACCGGTCGCAGGAAGCGTTGACGAGACCGCAGGAGAATTAGCTGGCAATGTCTCACCGGTAGATGCTGGCGCAGTAGCCTTTGTCGCCGAGGATGCCTCTTGGGCGGCACGCTGCTCCTGAGCCTTCTTTTCCTCGGCTGCCTGTTGCGTAGAAAGTGCGTCTTTTAACTTATCACCATTTGATGAGCCGGCTTTTTCTGATTGATTTGGTTGTTTTTTATCCGACGACGCCTCGGGCGTTGACGGAGCCTCTGCGTTCGACGCCATATCACCGTTACTATTATTTGTCAGTTGGTTACGGGCAAACCAAACCCCACCTACCAACAAGGTAGCTAAAACTGCTCCCACCAGCACAAATCCAAGTACGTTTCCCTGTTCACTTCGACGTGCCATTATAGCTCTACTTTCCTCTCAAATTACTTACTTGATATTATAACCCTTTTCACCCCAGAAATCAATTCACAGTATGTGATAACATAAGGGCATGATAGTTACAATTGATACTGGTGGTACAAAAACGCTTGTATCGTCATTCGGAGTGAATGGCAAAATAGGCGAATCAATTAAGTTCCCCACTCCCAAAGATCCAGATGAGTACGTCAAACAATTGAAAGAGGTCGTCGACTCACAATTTAGGAATAAAGAAGTTGATGTAATTGTTCTCGCCATTCCCGGCGTCATCAATCACGGCGTAGTCAAGTGGTGCGGCAACTTACCATGGCGCAATATTGATTTCGGAAGACGTCTCAAAGATATGATCCCAGGCGTGCCAATTTTTATAGAAAACGACGCCAAGCTTGCGGCTCTCGGCGAGACGCGAATCCTCTCAACAACTCCCGTGTCATCACTCTACGTAACCATCAGCACGGGTATTGGCGGTGGACTAGTCGTTAATGGGCAAATTGATCGCGGCCTACGCTTTAGTGAAATAGGCCACATACCTCTTGAGTTTGATGGCAAAGTCCGCATATGGGAGTCATTTGCAAGCGGTCGCGCAATAGTTGATGTTTACAAAAAATTTGCCCGTGACATTACCAGTCCTCGCACCTGGAGACAGATTGCCGATCGTATGAGTAGAGGATTCCTGGTCATTATCCCGACGATCCAGCCCGATGTGATTATTATTGGCGGCAGTGTCGGCACATATTTTGATAGATACGCCGATTTTTTACGAGATACCCTGCGTGAACGCCTCCCAGAACATATCGAGTTGCCAAAAATTATTCAGGCACGTCACCCAGAAGAAGCAGTTGTTTACGGCTGTTACTACTATGGAAAAGATTACCTTTCTAGTAAAAAAGCTACAAAGTAGCGCCTCCAGCAACCCTAATTTGACCGACCTGACCTTCCTAAAAGGAGAGTTTTTTAGCTGGGACCACACCACCCACACGATAACCTTCAATCCTTCCGATCCGCTTGCAAACGCCTACTTATTGCATGAATTTGGCCATGCCCTGCTTGGCCACGCTGACTACAGCCATGACATTGAGCTACTTCAGATAGAGCGAGCCGCCTGGGACAAGGCTGTCAAAATTGCCAAAGAATACGAAGTCAGCCTAGACAGCGACACAGTGGAGGACTCGCTTGACACCTACCGAGACTGGCTCCATGATCGTTCGCTGTGCCCAAAGTGTAGCGCGACAGGCATCCAAATTGGCGCTCTGGTATATCGATGCGTTGCCTGCAATACATCGTGGCGGGTTAACGAAGCCCGTAATTGCGCCCTTCGACGCTACTCTACTAAAAAACGCTCCCTATAGGGAGCGTTTTTTAAAATACCTCGTTGATCGCCTACTTGTCGGCTTTTTTTGTTCGGCGTGAGATACGACCACCCTTTGCGCCTGCAATGCGCGCAAGCTCAGGATTGGCAGCGAAACCGCCAGTATGACCGTTACGACCACCTTTTGCGCCGATCTTCGCATAAAAATTTGGGTCTTTTTGAAGGTTCTTTTGTGCAGCCTTAAGGCCGCCCGCTTTTGTTCCTGCCATTACTAGCATTCTCCCTGCTCTTTTAGAGCTTAATAAAAAGGGTTCAGTTCATCTACCGACAGTAGATGAACCGGGACCCTCTCTGTTACCTCACATATGCTATGTGTACGATTTTATATTAGCACAAACATAACAAAATGTCAATGGTTACAATCATCATTATTATGGTATAAAAAGTATTGCACTTATGCATTCTGTGCGATAATATAGATATGCACCTGTTTGAACTCTTTTAAAAAATTACGAGTTCACCACAAAAATAATTCTCGTTTTCTGCGAGATCCGAGAATATATCATAAATCTGCCTCACTAGAGGCAGATTTATTTAGAGTCAATAGCTAAACTTGTATAGCTCAAAACAGCAAGCTGCGCCTATTCACAAAAGCTTTGCAAAAATCACCATATAGCTATAGGGAGTAGGCGTATTCAGACAAAATAAAAACCCTCCTATTCGGAGGGCTTTTATATAATTCGGCACCGTGCTAGTTTCCCACTTGTGGCAGTATAATCGCCGCTGATGAGCTTGACTTCTGTGTTCGGAATGAGAACAGGTATTTCCTCATCGCCATGGGCACCGAAGGAGGGGGTTTAAAGCGCTTGGTCCCGTATAAATCTCCACGGTGGGCCAAACCCCTTTCTTCGATGTCGATGGCAGCACGTCCTTGAAAAGATCAACGATCTTGGTGTAATGAACACCAATCACTAGTTAAGTCTACCTTATTTTGCGCTACTATCATAGTGATATTGACACAAAATAAGAACATAAAAAGGCAATGGGACTATTAGTATGCTTCGGCTCCATACGTTACCGCACTTCCACCTTGCACCTATCAAACAGATAGTCTCTCTGTGTCCTCATAGGGAAATCTAATCTTGAGGCTAGTTTCGCGCTTAATATGCTTTCAGCGCTTATCTATTCCGTACATAGCTACCGGACAATGCAGCAGGTGGCTACAATCCGTACACCAGAGGTACGTCCACCCCGGTCCTCTCGTACTAGGGGCAGATCCTCTCAAATTTCCTAACGTCCATACCGGATATAAACCGAACTGTCTCACGACGTTCTGAACCCAGCTCGC
>ERZ772874.1416-NODE-1416-length-12402-cov-4.885397_pt1 | contig 12402 bp, 10 predicted proteins | sample MGYA00580586_ERZ772874 | MGnify/ENA primary metagenome ERZ772874 (study PRJEB29015, sample SAMEA2737952) | human oral metagenome | biome: human oral; feature: human-associated habitat; material: dental | place: China | collected 2154 ... | reverse complement strand
AAGAAATGTTTCCTAAAGTGATACCGATTGCTAACCAAGCAAGTGGTGAGCTTAAATCAGCTAAGTAAGTAAGAGCTTTAAACAACCATGGTGCTGTCTTATCAATACGTAAGAAAGCATACATCATTTCTTTTGTTTCTTCACCGACTTTAACTTGAACTGCTACTTGTGGTAAAGAAGCTTGGAAAATCCAAATTAATAATCCAGCAAATGTTGCAATAACAATAATGTTTCCAAAAATCATTTTTAAGTTTTTCTTTTCGAATTTTAATCCGCTCATACGAATTAATCCGTAAGAATATAAGAATACACGGTAAGCTAGGTTGAAGATGTTGGCATATAAAGTACCAGTTGCACCTAACAATCCGTTAATAATTGGAATTCCAAAGAAAGTAGTTGAACCGAAAGTTGTTAAAACTGATAAAGTAGTTTTACGGTCACCTTTCTCTTTCATGAAGAATAATTCTCCTAAAAGAATTAAAATTACATAAGCGATAAAACCAAAAATAAATACGTTTAACCCAGTTGTGAATGTTTTGTCGTTAATGTCAACCATGAAGGCTTTGAACGCTAACGCAGGAATCGCAACTGATAGTAAAACGTTAGATAAGACTTTACCACTGTTTGCATCAACAATATTTTTCTTACGGATGAAATAACCCACTAAGATAATTGAAATTGTTGAGAAGATAGCAGACACAAATGTTGGTGCTGTTAAGATCTTAACGATATTTTCCATTGGATAGATATCCCCTTTTCTTTTCTTTTATTTTTGTGCATTTGAAATGCCATAAGATATAATAACACATTCTTTAAGAAATGTTTAACAATAACTCTTATTTTCAAAAAAATTCATTTTGATTTTCATCAATCAAAAATGCTTGGAAAACGTTATTTCCAAAAAATTTCCCTTGATGCGTCAAAACAAAACCATCAGGAGTTGTTGTAATAAGTTTATCTTCCAATAATTCGTCTATTACTTCTCCATAGATTTTTTCCATTGAAATTCCAAATCTTTCAAAGAATTCTTTTTTCGACACTCCAGAAAACTTTCTTAATCCTAAAAACATAAATTCTTCAATCAGCTGTTTTTTAGATAGTTTTGTTTCTGAAAAGATAGGAAGTTTCTTCTCTCTCAAAGGAGTAAGATATTGTTGAATAGGACCATTATTCTGATAACGGACTTCGTTCACATACCCATGAGCTCCAGCACCGAAAGCAAGGTATTCATCCGCATTCCAATAATGGAGGTTATGTCTCGATTCATATCCATCAAGTGCATAATTACTAATTTCATAATGATGTCTGCCAAACTCCTCCATTGTTTTCATGGCGAGTTCAAACATATCCGCTTCTTCATCCTGCGTTGGCAAAGGAAGTTTTCCTTGTCTCATTAGATTATAGAAAACAGTCTTCTGCTCTAAAATAAGCGAGTAAATGGAATAATGAGGCAAGTCTAGCACCATCGCCATTTTTAGACTCTCTTCAAAATCTTCAATCGTTTGTTTTGGAAGTCTGAAAATTAAATCGATACTCATGTTCTCAAATCCGACTTTTCGTGCATTTTCAATCGTTCGAATGGCTGTCTCTTTTGTATGCTTGCGACCAATCGCTTTCAATAAATCATTATTAAAGGTTTGGACACCCATACTGAGACGATTCACTCCTCCTTGTTTCATTACGCTGAGCAGTTCAGGCGTACCGTCATCAGGATTCAATTCCATCGAGAACTCCGCACCTTTTTGTAGTGGTAAATATTGATGGATGCCATCCAATAATCGCTCCATCTGTTGTGGAGTTAAAGAAGACGGCGTTCCTCCACCCACATATAGCGTTTCAAGTGGTTCAATTTTATATTTTTTCCCAGTCAGTTCCATTTCTCTAATCAATAATTCGATATATTCATCAACCGGCTGTCCTTCAATAAATACTTTGTTAAAATCGCAATAATAACAAATATGCGAACAAAAAGGGATATGAATATATGCTGCCTTTGGTGACATTATTCATCTCCCTCCTTTCTAAAAAATGGCTCCCTCTTGAACCTTAATATCTTCATCTTTTAAATAATCACGGATTGTCTCAATCGCAATCTGTAAAGCTTTAGTGCTCTCTTCAAGCGGTAGAGACGGTTTATCCGTTGTTTGTTCTGGAATAAACGGAATATGCATAAATCCCGCTTTAAAAGGTTTCTCGGCCTTTGTTGAAGTAAATAATGCTTGGTACATAATGTGGTTACACACAAATGTCCCAGCGGAATTTGATACTTCAACTGGAATTCCCGCTTCACGAATCGCTTTTACAATTCGTTTGATTGGTAAAGTTGAAAAATAAGCAGCTGCCCCTTTTGTTTGAATTGTTTCATCAATTGGTTGTTGGCTGATATTGTCTGGAATTCTAGCATCATCTACATTGATTGCAATACGCTCCATTGTAATTCCAGGTCTTCCCCCTGCTTGGCCAACGCTTAATACTGCATCTGGTTTCACTTCATTAATGACTTCATTCAAACGCTTTGCTGATTCCTTAAATACAGTCGGTAATTCTACGCGAAAGAGCTCCACTCCCTCAATTTCTGGAAGAGCTTTGACACATTCAATCGATGGATTAATCTTTTCCCCTCCAAAAGGGTCAAATCCTGTCACAATAATTTTCATAACATCCCTCTATTTCGGTTTATTATTTCTTAACGCTTCAACCTTTACTGGATCTGGCGTAATATAAGTATTTTGTTGGCCTTCGTAGACTACAAAACCTGGTTTAGCTCCATTTGGTTTACGAATTTTCGATACTTGAACATAATCCACAGGAACCGTCCCAGAAAGTCGATATTTCGAGTAGTATGCCGCAAGCATCGCGCCTTCACCAATTGTTTCTTCGGCTGGATTACTGGATTCGATAATAACGTGCGATCCTGGAATATTTTGCGCATGAAGCCATAAGTATTCCTTCTTCGCTTGTCGAAGTGTCAATTGGTCATTTTGTAAATTGTTACGTCCAACTAGAATTCGCGTGCCATCAGTTGCGTAGAACACATGTGGTTTTGCGCTTCCTTGTTTCTTGATGCCTTTTTTCAAAGTAGAACGTTTTAAGTAGCCACTCTCAACAAGTTCTTCTCGAATCGCTTCTAAGTTAAATACATCCGCTTCTTCGATTTGGTAAATTACACTCTCTAAGTAATCCATCTCATTTTTCGTTGCTTCTTGTTGCTCATGAATATGAGTTACCGCATTTCTAAGTTTTTGGTATTTTTTAAAATACGCCTGCGCATTTTGAGAAGCCGTTAATAATGGATTTAATGGAATTGTTACTTCTTCGTAGTCTTGATAGAAGTTTTGAACCGCAACACTACTTGCACCTTTTTCAATTTGGTGTTGGTATGTGTTAATCAAATCTCCATATACACGATAATGATTCGCATCTTCTGTTCGGGCTAAATCTTCATCGAGTTTTACCATCTTTTCGCGGTTCTTGCGAAGTTCAGATTTCAACATTTGCAATAAATGTCCTGCTAATTGCTGAATCTTCTCTTCTTGAATCTTCTGAACATAGTATGCACTTAACAATTCAGAAAGAGTTTCAAAGTTTTGTGATTCACCCGTCTTACTTATATACGGAAACGGTAAGAAGTAGGTCTTCCCGTCCGTTGATTTCGTAAGCGTCGGTTGTATATCGGTATTTCCTTCTTCGAGATAATGATGCAAGGCCTCAGCTAAGCTTTGGTCCTCTCTTTCACTACGTTCCACAATTTCATGAGCTGACTGTTTACTAATCCCTTGAAAGACATTCATCAACGTTCTTTCTCCAGGTTCTCCAATAAATGGATGAAGTAAACTGTCTAATTCAAAGAGCGAATACTCAAAAGGATTTTTCTTCTGCGTTTGAGGAGGCATTACATAGGCAGCACCTGGCTGTAAGGTACGGTAACTATTTTGCCCAAGAGAAACACGTTTCACACAATCGATAATCGAGTTATCCTCCTGATTCACTAAGAATAAATTACTATGACGGCCCATCATCTCAATGGTGAATCGATATCCAGCCTTATCCCCAAGCTCATCACGTGTAGACACATCCATGTTTAAAATGCGGTCATTTTCTACTTGAGTGAACGATTGAATAATAGATCCTTCTAAATACTTACGCAGAATCATACAAAAGTTAGGAGCAACTTCTGGATTCTCTGGTTTCTCAGAAATAAATTGTACACGAGCCATCATTGGGTGTGCCGAACAAACAAGTAAGTAGTTCTTACGGTTGGCACGAATGGTGAATTGTACATCGTATGGTAATGGCTGATGAATCTTTGTAATACGTCCTCCTACTAATTGAGGCGCTACTTCGTCCATCATCCATTTGGTGAAAATACCATCAAATGTCATGAACTCACTCCTTTCTTTTTATTGTCTAAAATTATAATGCTGCTAAACGAGCGATTTCGATAATCACTTGTGTTGCTTTTTCCATTGATTCCACAGCAACATATTCATAACGTCCATGCATATTTTCGCCACCTGCAAAAATGTTTGGAGTTGGTAATCCCATGAATGAAATCTTAGAACCATCTGTACCACCACGGATTGGTTTAATGATTGGAACGATATCTAAGTTTTCTAATGCTTGTTTTGCTACGTCCACACAACGGAAATCTTTCTCGATGATTTCAGCCATGTTGTAGTATTCATCGTGTAAATCAACCGTAATACGATCTGTATCTAATTCTTTATTCATTCGAGAAGCAATACGTAACATCATGTCTTTCTTCGCATTGAATAACTCACGGCTATGGTCACGTAAAATGTAGACTAATTTAGCTTCTTCTACAACCCCTTCAGCTGCTACTAAGTGGTAGAATCCTTCACGCCCTGTAGTATGTTCAGGAACTTCGAACTCTGGAAGAGCATTTTGGAATTTACGTGCTAATTCGAGTGCGCTCACCATTGTATCTTTCGCTGTACCTGGGTGAACGTTCTTTCCTTGAATACGAACTGTGGCACGGCAAGCGTTAAAGCTTTCATATTCTAATTCACCAACAGGTCCACCATCCATAGTATAAGCAAAATCACATGCAAAATGATCTACATCGAATAAATCAGCACCACGTCCGATTTCTTCGTCTGGACCAAAAGCTACACGAATTTTTCCGTGTTTGATTTCAGGATGTTGTAATAAATAAGCACCTGCTGTAACGATTTCTGTCACACCAGATTTGTCGTCAGCACCTAGTAAAGTTTTACCATTTGTTGTAATTAATGTTTGTCCAACATAGTTCTTTAAGTTCGGGAAGTCTTTAGGATCTAATACGAATTTTCCTTCTTCGTCTAAAACGATTGCTTCGCCATTATAGTTTTCGTGAATTTGAGGTTGAATATTTCTTGCTTCAAAGTCAGCTGTATCCACGTGAGCAATGAAGCCAATAGTTGGAACTTCATGGTCAACATTTGAAGGGACTGTAGCTGTTAAGAAGCTGTTTTTAGGATTTAAATATACTTCTTGGAATCCTAATTCATTTAATTCTTGTTCTAAGTCCTTTAAAAACGCTGTTTGAGATGGCGTTGTTGGGACTGTTTGACTTGTTTCGTCAGATCTTGTTTCTTTCTTTGCGTAACGGATAAAACGTTCTGTTAATTCTTTATGCATTTTCTTCACCTGCTTTATAAAATTCAAATGGGTCTGTAAAAGTTTCACTTTCAAGTACTGTTACATCCCAATTATTTTCTTCTTTCCAGTCATTAACCCATTTGGCTAATTGTTTTCGACATACAACTTCGATATGATGCCCAGCATCGACTAGGAATAATGGAGTCTCTTCTATATCATGCGCTGTATGGTAGAAAATATCACCGGTTACAAAGGCATCTGCACCGTTTTTTAGTGCATCCATGTAATAGTTTCCGCCCGAACCGCCCATCACAGCGACTCTAGAGATGAGTCCGTCTGGATTTACACGAGATGGAACGTAACGGAGCCCTTTCAAATTGAAACGCCCAGTAACAAAAGCGATAAATTCTTCCCCAGTCATTTCTTTAGGAAGATTACCAACTCGTCCAAATCCTAAGGTCTTTCCTGCATTCTTCAATGAGAAGACGTCGATTGCTGGTTCTTCATAAGGATGTGAAGCTCTTAAGTTTTTTAAAACATCACTTAATACTTCTTCAGAACAAACAACCTCTAGTTTCACTTCTTCTACAAATTCTGGTTTATTTAACGAACCAATTGCAGGATTTGCGCCTTTAACGGGTGTAAATTGTCCAACTCCTGAAGTTTGAAACGCACAGTCTTTATAGTTGTCACCAATTGTCCCAGCACCAGCTTCAAACAGCGCTTCTAAAACTTTCTCTGCACTATCTTTTGGAACATAAGTAACAACTTTGACAGATGGGATTGTTGTCGTTGGCGACATTACTGTTACATCAGATAATGACAACTCCTGTGCCAACCAATCATTCACTCCACCTTCCACTACGTCAAGGTTTGTATGCGCGGCATATACTGCGATATCATGTTTTAAAATTTGTTGAAACATCTTGTTTTGCGGAACGGTTAAGTCAAATAACGCAACCGGTCTAAAGATTGGTGGATGATGCGCGATAATTAAATCAACGTTTTTAGCAATCGCTTCCTCAATGACACTTGGACGAATATCCAAAGTTGTCATGATTACTTTCACTTCTTGATTCCAATCTCCAAAATGAAGTCCAATTGGATCTTTTGGAACGGATAGACTCTTTGGTACACGCTTTTCAAAACGACTTACCACATCTCTAACTGTTGGCACGATCAATCACTCCTTGCAATTCATTAAATGCTTTTTCAAACTGCTCAATTTTTTCATGTTGAGGTGTCTTGCTCTTTTGTAATTGTTCCAAAATCTCTTTGTTTTTACGGTTCGTACGTTTCCATTTTGCAACAGATAATTCTGATGGTTCTTTTAGTAAAATCGGACCGTATTTTAATTCTAATTCTGTGTACTCTACTTGTTCATTTGATGGTTCTGCAACGATAATTTCATACAAGCGATGGTTATCACTAACAACTGTTTCTTCAACAATTTGATAAGAATGATTCATTAACCATTCACGCACAAAATGTTCAGCGACGTTTGGTTGAAGAATGAGTCTTTCACGTCCGTTTAGATGACTACCACTGTATCCAGCTTCAAGAATCCTGGAAATGAGTTCTCCGCCCATTCCACAAATTGTAACGGCCGTAACTTCGTCTTCTTTGGACAAAATTTGAAGTCCGTCCCCAAAGCGAACTTCGATGTGGTCTTCCATTCGATAATCACGAACTGTTTGCTTTGCTGACAAAAACGGGCCTTCGACCACTTCTCCTGCAATGGCTGAAGTAATCTGGTTATTTTGGATTAAATATACTGGTAAATACGCATGGTCACTACCAACATCACATACCTTTGAATCCTTTGGAACAAAATTAGCAACTTTAGTTAATCGTTCTCCTAATTCAATCATTTTATACCTCTACATTCTTTTTCTTACGAAATAAATATGACTTTGATACCAATGCTCTTTAGATAAGCAACAGTCTCAGGATCTGCTGAATGGTCTGTAATTAAATGAGTAATCATATTACAGTCAGCAGTATGGAAGTTTGAATCACGCCCCACTTTAAATCCTTCCGTAACGATAATGCGATGTCCTGTTGTCCGTTCTAAAATCACACGGTTCACCGCAGTCTCTGGAAGTGCATAGGTTGAAATTCCATTTTTACTAATTCCACCGACCCCTAAGAAGCAAATATCAGCTCTAGCTTTTGAGAATGAGTTAATCGCAAAATCCCCAACAAGAGATTTTTTCTGTTCGAAAATTTCCCCACCACTAATCACAACAGATGCTTTCGTAGATGGCTTTTTGAAGATGGAACGACCATTATTCGTTAAAATCGTTACATTTGCATCCGCTAGAAAATTTAATAATAAAAAGGCAGTAGAGCCTGAGTTAATAAAGACCATATTATGATCTCGTACTAATCCCGCGGCTCTTCTTGCGATGTTTTTTTTCATGGAATTATATTGGATTTGTTCCACATTCTCTTGTTTAATTTTTCCAGCAAGGTAGCGGGCGCCTCCGTAGAAGCGCTCGATAACTCCTTGATCTTCAAATTGTTGTAAATCTCTTCGAATGGTGATTTCAGAAACTTCTAACTCTTTCGATAAGTCTTCAACAGACATTTCATGGTTTTCTTGTAAAAGTTGTAAGATACGTTGCTGTCTTTTAAAAACAACACCTTTACTACTCTTCAAAGTTTCTTCCTCCTTTTAAAATTCCATTCAGGTCTTACTTAATTTTTAATGAAAGCTCATCTAGTTGTTTTGCGGACACTTCACTTGGAGCTTGAGTCATTGGGTCTACTGCTGAGCTGTTCTTAGGAAACGCGATGACTTCACGGATGTTGTCTTCACCAGCAAGTAACATTACTAAACGGTCTAAACCAAGCGCGATTCCTCCGTGTGGTGGGAATCCGTAATCTAGGGCATCTAACAAGAATCCAAATTGACTTTCAGCAGATTCTTTTGTAAATCCTAATACCTCAAACATCGCTTCTTGCATGTCGCGACGGTAAATACGTAATGAACCTCCACCTAATTCATAACCGTTTAATACGATATCGTAGGCTTGTGCTTTCGCTCCTGAAGGATTATCGATTAATACTTGGAAGTCTTCATTTACTGGACGAGTGAATGGATGGTGCATTGCAACATAACGGTCTTCTTCAGCATCATGTTCTAATAATGGCCAATCAACAACCCATAAGAAGTTAAATTTGTTTGTATCGATTAAGTTATGTTTCTTACCAAAGTGTAAACGTAATTCAGATAATGATTGAGCCACTACTGACGGCTTGTCCGCACAGAAGAATACGATATCTCCTACTTCAGCATTGATACGTTCACGAAAAGCTGCTTCTTGGTTCACGATGAATTTCGCGATTGGTCCTTTTAGACCATCTTCTTCTACTTTAATCCATGCTAAACCTTTAGCACCAAATTTCGCTACAAAGTCCGCTAAGCTATCTGCATCTTTACGAGAGTACTCTGAAGCTAGCCCTTTTAAGTTAAGCACTTTAACTTCTCCGCCGTTTTCGACACATGAGCTGAACACTTTAAGGTCTGAATCTTTCATGATGTCGCTCACGTCGATTAACTCTAACTCAAAACGAGTGTCTGGTTTATCGTTCCCATAACGAGCCATCGCTTCAGCAAATGAAATACGTGGGAATGGCGTTTGAACATCCACATTTAATGTGTCTTTCATTACTTTCTTTAATAAGCCTTCCATCATTTCTTGAATTTCTTCTGCTGATAGGAAACTTGTTTCGATATCGACTTGTGTAAATTCTGGCTGACGGTCTCCACGCAAGTCTTCGTCACGGAAGCAACGAACGATTTGGTAGTAACGGTCTAATCCGGCACCCATTAACAATTGTTTAAATGTTTGTGGTGATTGAGGTAATGCATAGAAACTACCTTCGTGAACACGGGATGGTACTAAGTAGTCACGCGCTCCTTCTGGTGTCGATTTTGCTAAAATTGGTGTTTCAACGTCTATATACCCCTCACCATCTAAATACTCACGAATAGATTTAGTTGTTTTATGACGTAAGCGTAAATTCTCTAGTACTGGACGACGACGAATATCTAAATAACGATATTTCAAACGTAATTCTTCTGATGGTTTTTGTTCGTCATCTATATAAATTGGAGAAGTTTTCGCCTTAGAGAATACTTCTACTTCGTCTACTAATAATTCATATTTACCCGTTTTAAGATTTGGGTTTTCTAACCCTTCACCACGAAACGCTACTTCACCTGTAACTTGAATCACGTATTCAGAACGTAATTTTTCAGCGATTTCAAACGCTTCTTGGTTACGTGCTGGGTTAAAGACTACTTGCATAATGCCTTCGCGGTCGCGTAAGTCGATGAAAATAACTCCACCATGGTCACGACGTTTTGCCACCCAACCATCTAATGTCACTGTTTGTCCCACCAATTTTTCACTAATGAATCCGCAATATTCTGTTCTTCTTTTCATATCCATCCCTCTTTCTATTTACCGAAGTACTCGTCAATAGCTGTTGTATCCATTGTGATTTGACGATAAATACTATCAAAATCACTATATAGCTCTTGTAAATCAACTTTCACTTCTTTACCAGTCTTCATGACTTTCACTGGTACTTGTTTTGTTTCTAATTCTTCTTCACCTAGTGTGATAACCACTTTTGCGCCATATTTTTGAGCGTTCTTGAATTGTGGTTTTGCTTTACGTCCAAAGAAATCACGGTCTACCGAGTACCCTTGTTGACGAAGTGAAATAGAAAGTTTTAATACTTCCTCTTCTGTTGTTTCACCAAGACCTACCACATAAACATCTAATTCTTGTAATTCAGGAACTTCAACTTGTTCATCTTTCATTAATAAGACAAGCCGTTCCAATCCAATACCGAAACCAAATCCTGGTGTTTCAGGTCCATCGAGTTCTTGAACAAGACCATCGTAACGTCCACCACCACAAATCGTAGTCTTTGCTCCGAATGATTTTGAATCCGTCATGATTTCAAAAATCGTATCTTGATAGTAATCAAGTCCACGAACCATTGTTTCATCAATTTCATATGGAATCTCTAGAGCATTTAAGTATTGTTGTACTTTTTCAAAGTGCGTGCGTGCTTCATCTGATAAGAATTCTAAGATACGTGGCGCATTCTTCACTATTTCAATATCACGTTTATCTTTACTATCTAAGACACGTAACGGATTTTTGTGAAGACGATTTTTAGAATCTTCACTGAGTTTATCTGCAAAAGGTTCTAAGTAACTAATTAACGCTTCGCGATATTGAATACGGTCTGCAGTTTTCCCTAATGAATTAATCACTAAGCGCATATTCGATAACCCTAGTTCTTTTAATAAATCCCAAGCCATCGCGATTGTTTCAACATCTGTAGCAGGATTTGTAGACCCAAAAACCTCAACTCCTAATTGGTGGAATTGACGAAGACGACCTGCTTGAGGACGTTCGTAACGGAACATTGGCGCCATATAATACACTTTATAAGGTTTCTTATGTTCTGGTCCGAATAATTTGTTTTCTACATAGGCACGTACAATTGCTGCAGTTCCTTCTGGACGAAGTGTAATGTGACGATCTCCTTTATCGTAGAAATCATACATCTCTTTTGAAACGATATCGCTTGTATCCCCAACACCACGGCTAAATAAATCGTAGCTTTCAAACATTGGTGTACGCATTTCTTCAAATTGATAATCGCCTAAAATAATGCGTGCTGTTTCTTCGATATAGTGCCAAATTTTAAGTTCTTCAGGTAATAAATCGGCTGTTCCTTTTGGTTTTTGAATCATATGAATCATCCTTTCTTTCGATAAAAATAAAAAAATCCCAACTTCAATAGAAGTCAGGACGAAAATTTCGTGGTACCACCTTAGTTTGGAAAGAGCTCTTTCCCTCTTAATGATAACGGAATTACCGGAATAACTTTGCATTATTCTCCTCAAGAGTGTCTTCCCTTGTACGGTTAGAAGCTTTCAGCCACGGCTTCCATCTCTTTAGTGTACGTCTTATGTCTCTGTCTAAGGATTTGTATTGTTGCTATAAAGAATACTAAAGGAATGCGTATTTGTCAAGAAAATCTAATTATTTTTTAATCTCAAACTCTACTAAAAATGAAAAAGGAAAATTTGACAAGCAATTTTACAAAAATAAATTATTTATCAGCAGTTGGAGTCGCATTAATCGGAATTTTGGAAATTGTAAAAGTGGATCAATATATGAATATAGTAAAAAATCCACTTGCAGCTGGAATGTCAATGATGAGCAATCAGCAGGAAATACCAAATCCAAATCCGAAACTATGGATATTTTTTTCAGTGCTGTTCCTAATCCTAGCAGTTATTTCTACAACAACAAACTATTTCAAGGCATTTAAAAGCAAGGACTTTGAAATGGCGGATGTGCAAGCAGGAATCCAAACTGCCAAAGAAAAATACAACAAGATGGATTCAGGACAAAAGAAAAAAATTGGAATTATAGCGGCTGTAATCGTAGGAGCATTGGTACTTTACAATATTGGCGTAAATTATATATTTTTAGATAATGTCGATTTTAGCAAAGCTTATGCTGTCAGAGTCACTGGAGATTCAGAAAATGCCTCAATATCATCTATTTTATAATTTGAACTCGTATTTTCTTTAAAAATGCTATTATCTGATTTATCATATTTTTTTCTAATGACAACGCATATCAAAACATTCACTACCATTGGACTTTTGGGCTATGAGATTCTCGTAGAGGCTGATAGTAATAGAGCTTTGCCAAATATTGAGATTATTGGGCTACCCGATGCGAGTATTAAGGAGGC
>ERZ772874.1415-NODE-1415-length-12403-cov-41.938937_pt1 | contig 12403 bp, 18 predicted proteins | sample MGYA00580586_ERZ772874 | MGnify/ENA primary metagenome ERZ772874 (study PRJEB29015, sample SAMEA2737952) | human oral metagenome | biome: human oral; feature: human-associated habitat; material: dental | place: China | collected 2154 ... | reverse complement strand
AAAAAATCGCCTTCCTCCGCGCGGCCTCGCACGAGCTGAAAACGCCATTGGCAGCTCTCAGGGTTATGCTCGAAAATATGCAGCTGAACATCGGTGAGTATAAAAATCGTGATCAGTACCTGGCGGAATCGGTGGCGCAGGTTGACCGCTTGGCAGCGATGGTGAATGATGTCTTGCGCTCTGGAAACGTGGCCGAACAGGCTTTGCGTCAGGAAAAGCGGCTGAGGATTGACAGGCTGGTCGCTGAGGTAGTCGACGATTATGTGTTGCTAGCAAAAACTCACAACATGACTTTCACGGTTAACACAGAGCCGACGACCATTCGTGCCAACCGCGACATGATGCGCCACGTCATCTCCAACCTGGTGTCAAATGCGGTGCGCCACGGCGACGCCGGGAGCGTGATAACAATCACCTGCGACCAGCATGAGCTGGCCATCGAAAACGCCTGCAAACCACTGACTAAACGACAACTCCAACGCGTCTTTGACCCGTTTTATAGGAGCCCTGGCACCACGAAGCAACACACCGACAGCAGCGGCATCGGCCTCTACACCGTGAAAATGCTACTCGACGCCAAAGGACTGGACTATGACTTCACGCCGCATGGGCAGGGTATGCGGTTTGTGGTGAGGTTTGTCTGAGACAGATAGTGTTAAACTATAATTATGGACTTAATTTACGCGACGACTAATAAACACAAACTTGCCGGCGCTAAACAGGCGCTGGCAGGAACGGACATTAACTTGATCGTACTAGATAAAACCTTGCCTGACGTGCCAGAAATCCAGTCCGACGATCAAGCGGCTGTCTCAATTGATAAGGCTCTGAAATATTATAAATTATTAAAGCGTCCGCTGGTGGTGATGGATTCAGGTCTGTTCATCGACGAATTGAACGGCTTTCCCGGCGTTTACACCAAATATGCGCTTGACACCATCGGTATTGACAGGATAATTCAGCTGCTCGGCGCCGGCGCTCGGGCGTACACGCAGCGCATGATTACTTACTTTGACGGCAACAAACCGCAAACCTTTACCTTAAAACTACGCGGCGCGTTATTAAAAGAACCGCGCGGCAACAACGGGCGCAATTACGATAAGTACTTCTTGCCAGACGATAAAAATAAAACGCTCGCTGAAATGGCTGATGATGAAAAGGCGGAATTGACTGCGGAAGTTTGGCGAGAGTTGGCGGCGTGGCTACAAAAAAGGCAGTAAATAAGACTTATATACTTAAATAAGCGGAGAAGCACCACTTATCATCAAACAAACCCCAGCTCCCGCCACCCCATACGACACGCCCACCGCCAAAAGCATATCCTGCTAAAGCGCCAGCTATCTGTGCTACAATTAAATCATGAAGATTATTGATGACTCGACCCAGCGATACGCCAGCAAATCATCGATATCATCGCCGGAGTCGTCCGTGAGTGAACATGTTTTTGACCGAGAGAAGTGGCAGAGTTTAACGATATTCGAGCAAATGGGCAACATCGGCTCAGAGGTCGGGCGAGCCTTTGCCGCCCGGCGCCGCGGCGATACGGCTGCGATGACTAGCGCCTGGCGGCGCGGCTTGGACTTATTGGACGCCACCGCCGAGCAGCTTGCCCGCCAAAAGTCGCCAAAACTCCGCGAAGTCCTGCGCGCCCGCGAACTATTCGCCGGCATGGAGGACGAATCATTGGAGGATTACTTTATGTGGTTTGCGGTGGCGGCGCGTAAAGACAGGTAGACACAGCAGCAGATTTTCTCTCACACAGAGACAATTGTATATTTGCGCTCCTATATCTCATCTGTTACAATAACAGTGCTAAACTTCTACAAAGAAGCATATACAAATAATGCTTCGAAACGCTGATGCGGCCATATGCGCAGATAGGTTTCGAAGCTTATTTGTAGAAGTTTAGCGACTAGCATGTGGTCGCTTTTTTGATGACCAAATGTACATAATATAATACGAAAAGAGTGTATTATGCAGGATAATCAAAATAAACTTTCTATTGTTGATCAAGATTCAACGTTGCGTATCTATAATCTTGACTTACGCCATAAAGTCAGAGGTCTTTGGGATGAAAATATACCTCTTATCAACCATACGGTTATCGAGGCTCGGGGTCTGCCTGATGAGTTTCTTAATTCTTCAAAATTATTAAAAGACGCTTGCGATGCTTTCTGTAGAGATACTGGTCTTAGTGTAGTTGAGCGACGAATCCATCAGTTTGAACCTATAGGTAAAACGGTATTTTATGTCCTAGAAGAGAGCCATCTATCAATGCACACGTGGCCAGAAAGTGGATATTTACATATGGATTTGGTAACATGTACTAAAAAAGAAAAAGAACCGCTAGATGTTGCAGCAATTTTTAATAGGCATTTCCAACCATCACACATACGCTATATAAAGTTAAAATACTAAAAGCGAGGAGTTTATGAGCCAAAACAGAGATATTCTATGTAGCGCACTAGAGCTAAACAAGTTACGTCCAGAAGCTGATATGAGCATTGAGCAGTACCTTATGACTTCTGAAAGTATGGCACGACAGGTTGATATGATGAGGCCTGTACTTAATGGTAAGAAGGTTTTGTTCCTTGGGGATGACGATCATCTATCGGTATTATTTGGTAAATATTTGAACGTTTCGCCAGTTGTAGTTGAATACGATGCGCGAATACGTCGTAGTTTGCGAGATAATTACGCAAAGAACAACATTAATAGTTACATAATTGAAGAATACGATGCGAGGAATGCTTTGCCTCAACATATCAAGGCTGACGCATTTTATATAAATCCACCATATTCCTCAAAGAATCGCGGCAAAGGCGCAAAGGTTTGGTTAAGCCGAGTAGCTGGTGCAGTGCCTGTTGGCTCGGTCTCCGTGCTAGTCTATCCGATAGACGAAGACCTACAATGGACACTTGATTGTACACATGAGATTCTACAATATGCATACGACTGTGGTTTAATGGTTGCTAATATAGACAAGGATGTTCACACGTACGGTCATCTGCCAAAAGACCCAGGACTACTTTCGTCAAATATATATTTGTATAAATACAAAGATTGCGTTGCCAAAGAAAATGAGGATATAGACGGTGGCTCACTCTATCGATAAGCCGGGCGACCTATTGGTTGTCTGCGGACTATCAGGGTCAGGTAAGAGTACGCTTGCACGCCATGCTTTACGAATGTTCCCGCAAGAATTGAAGTACATGAATACACTAACCACACGCCCACGCCGCCAAGATGAAGACGATATCGAGTATACTTTTGTTGACGTAGGTACGTATCGTCAAATGAAAGCAGCGGCTAATCGGTGGGACGAGTCGTTAATCTATGGAAACTACTACGGACTAAACCCAGATGATTATATTGCTCAACTAGAGCAGGGTACAAATCTTATCGTATGTTCCACGCCTTCAGATAAAGTTGTCGGAGATATGTCGGACATATACGGCGACTCACTAAAGAGCATACTCGTTAAAACCACGCCAGCCACTTCAGCAGAAAGATTACGCCAAAGAAATATCATGCACGACATGTCTCGAGTTGCTCTTGATGCTGTGATGCTAGATGATGGATTTACGGCGGATTTCTCATTTGATCCATCTGGTAGATTAGAAATAGATACGGCAAACTTTGTAGTGTTAATAGAAAGGATTATTCATGACAAAAAGTAAAACGATTTACTTCATCACCTCCAACCATCGGAAATTCACCAGTCTCCAGAAACTTCTGCAGCCGCTTGGCATTGACCTGCAGAGACTTGACTATGATTTTAATGAGGGGCGAGGACTAGACATTCAGACAATCGCCAAAAGCAAGCTGGCGCAAGCTAAAAAAGCCTTTCCAGACAAGCGCCTGATTGTCGATGACCGCGGCTTTTTCATCCCGGCGCTGAAAGGCTTTCCGGGGCCGTTCGTTAAATTATTACTGGACAGCTTTAGTTATTCCGGAATCATCAAATTGATGCAAGGCGAGACCGATCGCCGGGCTATCTTTTCTTTTGCGGTGGGTTATTTTGACGGCGAAAAAGACCACGTTTTCGTGGCTGATGAAGAGGGCTTTATCATCGATGAACCGCGCGGCGACAACCTGCACGGCTGGACGGAATTATTATATATTTACGGGCATCCGCGCTTTCCCGGGCGCAGCCTGGCAGAATTGAACGACGAGGAATGGAAAAAGTACTTGGCGGCAATTGAAACGGTAGATGGGTTTGTGATGGTGAGGGATTATCTAGCAGAAACACAAAACGAGACAAACAAATGAAAATCTCTCGCTTTTCCCGCCCGCCCATGCTAAAATAAAACCATAACCAACATCCGCGCGCTGCCATCAGCAAGGGGGTGTTTGTAATCCGAAAGGAGGTGGGCCGATGACATAGCTTGCGATAAGCTAGTGTGCCAGCGCGGTGTTTTAGCCGCCTCCAAGTACTAATCTGCGGATTATTGCCTGCGGTTTTAAGAGGTGGCTCTCGCCAGACTAAAACCAACGTGGTACTTTTCGAAAAGTACCGTGATAGTTTTGGAAAACCAACGTGGTGGCTTAGAAAAAGTACCGTGGTACTTTGAAAATTTTGCTATAGTACGTTAATTAACTAACGAAAAGGATAATCAAATGACATTGAAGTATAAATCTGTCAAACTAAAAAATCCAGCCAAACCAACCGAACCAGCTAAATATTATGCCCGCGAGTCGGAGTCCGGCCGCATCGACCTCCCCGAGCTCGCCGATAACATCGCCCGCCATTCTACCACTGTTAGCAAAACAGATATCCAAGCAGTCTTGACCATCCTGGGCGAGGAATTGTCATCATTGCTGGCTAAAGGGCACAGCGTCCACTTGGGCGAATTGGGCTACTTCCATGTCACACTCAAATCCAAAGGCGTAGCCGAAGAAAAAGACGTCAATCCCAACCTCATCGAGGAGGCCAAAGTCCGCTTCGTGGCAGGCTCCGTCCTAGAAAAAGAAATCAAGAACGCCAAATTCGAAAAGGCCGCCGAGCCAAAGAAAGAGGCGCCAAAACCAAAACCGGGAGCATAGGTCGTCCGGGAATAATGGATAGGTTAGGGCGCGGGGCAGTGAATGCTTCGCGCCCTTTCGTGTGTTTTATGGTGATGGAATAGATAATGATGAGTAGCGTAATAATACATAAGCTTAAAGAGTGGGTAGAAACAACCCCTCTAAGAAGTAAAATCAAAAAGCAGGCAGCGATAGCTCGCCAAAATAAAATGAAAAAGATTCTAGAGGATCCGAAGAAGATTCGTTCCGCCGCCCAAGGTGCCGTTAGGCGGCAGCAGAAATTGGCCGGAATTAGGTAGGTAAATTTTGTATCTCAAAGAAGAGTTAGTCAACCTCAACCTACTAGCCGCATACCACAGCAGGATGTATAATAAACCTAACAATAAATCATAAACAGAGGAATATATATGGAAATCAAACCCCTAGACATCGTATCTATGATAGGTATTATTATCGTAGTATCAAGTAGCGCTCTCTCTATGCATATTGCCGTAAAAGCAAGCAAGAAGCAAAAAGCTCAGCAAGAAAAAGACGCTAAAACTAAAAAGGTAGAACCAAACAGCCCCGCAGCAAACACCAGCGAACTCCGCGCCGAACTGGATGATTTGAAGAAACGGGTTGCAGTGCTTGAGAAGAAATAGCCAGATAACCCCACCCATTTCACATTCCCTTCACATTCGCCTGCTACACTGACATAGAACCAAGAAAGGAGATCTATGTCATTTATACAACGTGCCTGGTTGTATATCACCAGGAAAAAACTCAAAACGCTGATTTTGCTGGCGATTTTGCTGTGTATGTCGACGATTATGCTGAGTGGATTTGCCATCAAGCATTCGACCGACGCGGCGGCGCAGTCGCTAGACAAAACGCTCAAGGCCGGCTTTACGCTGGGCAATAATCCGCGCACCAATCCGGGAACAGCCCGCGGTTCAGGAACGGTGTCGAACAAAGACATCGACGCGGTCAAGAATCTGGAGGGCGTGACGGATTATGTCAAGCGCCAGAACGCCACGGTCGATTTTATCAATACCAAACTGGTGCCACTACCGAGCGGTGGCAGCGGCTATGATGCCGAGAAAGACAAACAGTTTGGCAACGCTGCGACCATCATCGGCGTCAATAAATCTGAGTCCGAGAAGAAGTTCCGCGCTGAGTCGCTCAAGCTCATCGCTGGCCGGCACATCACCGAAAACGATTCGCACAAGATTTTGGTGCACGAAGATTTTGCCAAGGCAAATAACCTGAAGCTTGGCAGTAAAATTAAGCTGAAGGCCAATCAATACGACACCGATAACGAGCATCCATCCAAGGACGAGGTGGAAGTGGAAATCGTCGGTATATTTAACGGCAAGAACCCAAAGCAGGCGACCTATCAGGTGGAGCTGTTCGAGAATTTATTCCTGACTGACCTCGCGACGACTCGCCAGTTGAATGCCTATACCGAGCAAAATGAGATTTACCAGGACGCCACGTTCTTCACTAAAGGCACCAAGCAGCTGGACGAGGTGATGGCGCGGGCGAATAAATTGCCAGTTGATTGGCAAAAGTATCAATTGAATAAGAATAGCCAGGAGCTGGCTGGTGTGACTGGTGCGGTGAATGGCGTGTACGGCCTGATCGACGGTATGCTGTGGGTAACGGCGCTGGTTGGCGTCGCAGTGATCGGCATGGTGCTGTACTTATGGATGAATGAGCGCAAGCGCGAAGCAGGCGTGCTCTTGGCGACGGGCGTGCCGCAGTCCAAGATTGTGCTGCAATATATCGCTGAGCTGGTGATGATCGCGGTGTTGAGTTTCGGTGCGTCGTACTTTACCGCCGGGCTGATTGCCCAACAAATGGGCGATCACGTAGTGTCGCAGGCGGCGCAGAATGCTACACGTCAGGCTGGCAGTTCGCTGAACGGTGCGTCGCTCGGTGCTGATGCTGACTCGGTGACGTCATCGCGCACGCTGGATAAGGTGACGGTTGGCGTGCAACCGACAGATCTGCTGGCGGTGTGGGGCGCCGGACTGGCGGTGATTATCATTGCGGTGCTGCTGGCTTCGCGGCCGATTACCCAGTCAACGCCAAAAGAATTACTAACTGAAGTGGACTAGGGACGAATGATGACGATTATCAAACGAGCCTGGACGGCTGTGGCGCGCAAACGGCGTCGCAGCCTGACCATCGCCCTGATCATGACGCTGATTTTCACGCTGCTCATCGGCACACTGACGGTGCAGCAGACGATGGCGCAGCTGAAGCAATCGGTCGAGCGGAACATCCGCGCCGGCTTTAGCATCGCCAGCAAGCAACCGTCGGGCGAAGTGCCGATGGACATCGCGCAGCGAGTGCAGCGCCTGGACAAGGTCAAAGCACACAATTTCCAGGCAGAGACCACTGCGGGACTGCCGGGCAAGCAATTAATCGACACGGCAGGCAGCGGCGTGCAGCTGGACGCTAACGTGGCTGGCGAAGCAAAAGTTACGGGCGCGACACAGAGCGATCTGCTCGGCGAGTTCACCGGTAAATTTTACCAACTGGAGCAGGGTAGACACTTGACCGAGCGCGACCAAAATGCGGCCCTGATTCATAAAACATTCGCCGAGAAAAACGATATCAAGCCAGGCGACAAGCTGGACATCACCAAAGACGGCCGGCGGGTGACGGTGACTGTCATGGGTATCTTCAGCGGCAAAGGCGAAAAGCCGGCGGTCTTGCAGTCCGACATGGCGGAGAATCATCTCATCACCAACTTGGCTGCGGCGCAGCAGCTGACAGGTAGCCAGCAGTTGACGCGGGCGACGTATTTCGCCGAAAATCCGCACCAGCTGAAGCCGCTAACGGACCGCGTCAAAAGTCTACCAAACGTCGACTGGCAAAAATTCAGCCTAACTGACAACGGGGCGGTGTTTGCTGGGGTTCTCCAGAATATCGCTGGTATTCAAAATATCTTGACGATTGCCACCATCGGCGCAGCCGCGGCAGGGTTGGCGGTGTTGTCGCTGGTACTGGTGTTCTGGGTGCGCGGCCGCTTGCATGAAATTGGCATCTTGCTGTCCATCGGTACGTCAAAGCGGCAGATTATCGGGCAGTTCTTGGCGGAACTCGCGATCATCGCTACAGTCAGTTCGGTGTTTGCGCTCGCCATCGGTTCGGTCGCCTCGTCGCAGATTTCTACTGCCCTGACAGCGCAAACTGACCAAAGCCAGCGCGTAGAAAAAACCGTGGTGCAAGCCGCGCCAATAGCGACCTACCTGCAGGCTTTCGCCTTCGGCTACATGGTCGTTCTGCTGTCAGCCATCGCAGCCACCGCGCCAATCATGCGCCAATCACCAAAGCAAATTTTAGCAAAATTAAGTTAGGAGTTATTATGTCAATACTTACGTTACGCGATATCATTTACTCATACGCCGACGGCACCAGCAATGTGCTCAACGGCATCAATTATCAATTTGAAAAAGGCAAGTTCTACGCCATCGTTGGTAGTTCTGGCGCTGGTAAATCGACACTGCTGGGGCTACTAGCAGGACTGGACACGCCGACTGGCGGGCAGATTTTGTTCGACGATGAAGACATCGCCGAGCAAGGTTACTCGCATCATCGCAAGCACAATATCTCGCTGGTGTTTCAGAATTATAACCTGATCGATTATCTGACGCCACTGGAAAACTTGAAATTGGTTAATTCCAAGGCCACCAACGAAACGTTGCATGCCATGGGCCTGGACGACGATCACATTCACCGCAACGTCATGAAACTTTCCGGCGGACAGCAGCAGCGCGTGGCAATCGGTCGAGCACTGGTGTCCTCCGCACCGATTATCTTGGCGGACGAGCCGACCGGTAACCTTGACGAAACCACCGCCGCCGACATCATCGACATCCTGCGTCGGGCTGCCCACGAAAACGACAAATGTGTCATCGTCGTCACCCACAGCAAGCAGCTGGCCAAAGAGGCGGATGTGGTGTTGAAACTGAAGGATAAGAAGCTGAAGGGATAATGCTGATATAATATTAAGCATGCATAAGATTTAACCTCTGCATAAAGGAAAGCTCGGCGTTTATGCAATTGGTCGCAAAGCTATAAATAACAAGCACAAACCCGCCGTCTAAATAAAGTAGGAGCACCATGAAACTCATCTTCCAAACCACGAAAAACCATAAAAAGCACTTTACAGCGACTGGTTATACTGTAAATAAAGACCGGACTAAGATGCTGCTTATTCACCACAAGGGTTTGGGCAAGTGGCTGCCGCCGGGTGGGCATATTGAGAAGAATGAAGTACCGCACGAAGCAGCTATCCGCGAGGTTTACGAAGAGACGGGCATAAGCGCCGCGCCAATCCTTGAAGACGAACATGATTTGCAGCTAAAAAACATCACAGAAGCCCAAATTCCGCGCCCGTACGCGCTGATGTATCAGATCATTCCAGAGAGTAAAAAGGATGTCGAGCATATCCATCTGGACATGGTGTTTTTACTGGAAGCCGATGACACTGCAGAATTAATTGTTCAAACCAAAGAAGTCCATGACGTCAGGTGGGTAGCGAAAAGCAAACTGTTGAGCGGATATGATACGTTTGATGCGGTAAAGAACTTTGCCAGGGAAGTGCTGATGGATAGTTAAGGTTAAAATCGTGCGCCTTGTTTTGCTAAAAACTCGCGCCCTCTTGGATAGCAGGGTAGCGCTCGCGCTGGTAGGCTGGCAGGTCGTTGGCGCGAATGGCGACGGCGATACGGCGAGTAATAGGGTTCATAAGTTAAGGATAGGATAATTTGCCATGCTGTGCAACGGCCTAGTAATGCTAGCCTTCAACGACCTACATTCAGTCGAGCCCTTTGCTCAGCCCAATCATCTCATCCAACTTACCAAATTTTCCTATCTCGACCAAACTCATCGCTTCCACCTCTGTCGCTAAGTCCCATATCTCATACAGCGGGCGGTCGTCTTCGGTAATATCATAATGCGCCATTAGGTTAACAATTTTATATGCCATGTCATGAGCCGGCCACATCTTCATGTAATTGTCTGACAAAATCACTTTAATATATTTGACAACATTTGACCTAGACGTTAGATTTATGTCTATTTTGTTAATCTCTTTCTCATAACCAACCATTCCTGCTATCTGCCGCCAAAGCTCTAAGCTCGTATTCTCATCGTGTTCATTACAAATTAACTTCGCCAGAGCGGTTATTTCAGAAACCAGTGGCTGCGCTTCCGTAATATCTACGTACTGAAGCTGTAAGATAGCCTCAGCAATTGACGTATCATAATCAATACCGAGTAACGGCAGATACTCGCACACAAACAACCGCACATCGGCCTCACTACGAATTAAACCTAGCCTATTTGACCAGAACATGTCGATGTCGTTGCGGATGAGATTATTGAGCGGTGTGTCCATACAAAACAGTTTAGACTATTTCAGGTAAGATGGACAGTTTTATGACTTGTCCAGGTCTGGGGACTAGAGGCTTATCTGTACCTTTTGCTAAAATAACAGCAATGGAGAGCGCGCCGAATGTAATCATATCTTGAAAAGAAAGGAGCTCAAATGAAAAATCTTGAAAAACTCGAAGAAGATATAATAAAGTATTGGAATGCTTGCAAAACCCCTGAAGAAGCTCTTGAAATAGTTAACTATATTATCTCTCATCCGTCCGCGAAATGGGAACCTCTCATTCATGCTAGCTGGGGAGGAGCTGAAATAAAGAGTAAGCAAGCATTTGAAGCTCATTATGATGAAATTATGAGCAGTTGGGCGACAGCTTCTGCTGATGAAGACGGACTGGTCTATGTACCTGAGGAGTGAGAGCTGCCAGAGGACTATTTTGTGTGTTACGCGACGGCAGCACGCATAGAGAAGTAGGGCAAAATCTAATAATCATCAATGAGTTTGCGTATCGGCAATGCCAAGATCTCTTCTGAACTTGTTCCTCTATTTATCTCAGTTAGTGCATCGCTAATATAATCATTTAATTCAATCAAACTAAGATTCTCAACTTCAAACTCAGAACAAAACAAATCAAACGTAACTTCTCGCAGCAGTCTCAGACCTTCAACGTCTTTTCTCTTCACTAGAAAATCGGTTAGAGCTAATAATTTATCTCTCATAGCGTATACCCCTCTATTAAATAAATTATATCAGGATAAGTGAGCAGTTTTATGTCTTGCTCGGGACGATGTGTGGTCAGCCGCTGTACTTACCGTAGTCCCCGAAGGACTCGCCGTGCGGACCGTAGTGGTCGTGTCCCTTCTCGTCGGCGTCCGCGTCGCGGTGGTAGAACTCACTACCGCTGACGTGACCATCGGCGATCAAGGTGTGACCGGTACGACCGCCCTGTCCGAAGGAGACCGTGACCGGTCTCCCATCGGCGGTAGTGGCATGGACCGGCGGCGTCCAGCTGTTGTCACCTCCGATCTCTCCGTTGCCGAAGCTGGTACTAGTCTGCGGGTTAACCATGATAACTCCTTCTGGAGTCGGGCGGAGAAAAGCTATTCTCCGCGAAGTGGGGGCGTCTCAAGCCCGATTGACTCGGGCGAAACGCCGACCTCTGCGGATGCAAAGGCTGATATATATATCAATACTGGAATACTTTGTCAAGCAATTTTACGAAAATTGCAACAAACCTATGGTAACTTCCCGCCCGCCCATGCTAAAATAAAACCATAACCGCATCCGCGCGCTGCCATCAGCAAGGGGATGCTTATAATCTGAAAGAGGTGACTTTTATTAAATCCATCATCTGCAAAGACGTCTTCGGCAATCAATACACCGTTCCCGTTGACGAACTAAATATTCGCGTTGGCGTGTACGCGGTTATTATTGAGGATAATAAGATTCTTTTGACTAGACAATGGGACGGTTATAGCTTGATTGGCGGCGGTGTCGAAAAAGGCGAAACGATTGAGGAATCAATTGTCCGTGAAGTCAAGGAGGAGACTGGACTGACCATCATGCCGGATAAAATCATTCACCAGGCAACTACTTTTTTCAAGCGCAACGCTGAGGCGAAAGCTAACCAGTCAATCCAGCTATATTTCACCCACAGCCAGCTGCACGGGCAAATCAATAACGACAACATAACCGACAGCGAGAAAACTTACACCAACGGCACGCCGGAGTGGGTTGATCTGGATAAGATTGACGTCATGAACTTCCGGCATAGCGTGAGTTTGAGGGAGATTTTAGGGGCATATGGTGAAGCGAAGGGCTAAAATGTTACAATACATCTATAGAACTGAGAATAGCCCGTGATTGTAATCGAATCCAAGCTTAAACTACCGTATCAGAAGTCTACATAACGACGCCAAATATCGTATACTTAACAATATAACCATCCCCGTAAAATCAAAGGAGGCCGCATGACAGCAGTAAAACAAACTATCG
>ERZ772874.1413-NODE-1413-length-12415-cov-4.770955_pt1 | contig 12415 bp, 10 predicted proteins | sample MGYA00580586_ERZ772874 | MGnify/ENA primary metagenome ERZ772874 (study PRJEB29015, sample SAMEA2737952) | human oral metagenome | biome: human oral; feature: human-associated habitat; material: dental | place: China | collected 2154 ... | reverse complement strand
GTCAGATTGCTTGACCTCAGATTGTTAGAAGAGCTGGCCGTTGTACTGCTCGACGGGCCGGAGGCCAGCGTAAAATCGGCGTTCGACAAGGTGGCCGAGTCCAATAGCGAGCGGTTGGACGGCAAGTCGGGGAAAGGAGCGTTAGCGCCGATCGTGGACACGCCTGCCTTGGACGCGCCGCCAGACGCGGTGTTGTGATTGCGGGGGAGGGCGAAAGTTGATCCGCGCTCGCGATTGACGTGGGTGGCGAGTTCCTTGAAGAACGGGTTTGCCGAACGCCAGTCATTCGAGACGAATTTTGGCGAGAGAAACTCTTCGGCGAGGGTGTCGGTCGGCCCGGCCGAGACAACGACGGTCTCGAAACCTGTGAGCTCGGGCTTGAGCTGGGGAACTTCGCGGCGGGAGGCGCCGTCGTCCCACGTGTGGATCGTGCCGGTGAACGCGTCTCTCGGATCGCGCAGGCGCGAAAGCCTGCGCGCGCGTTCGACGACGTTGCCGGCCAGAATTTCGCGGACGACGGCGGCCTTGCCCGTGCCCGGCGCGCCGTTGACCGCGAGAATCCCTCCCCTGTCGGAGAGCTCGTGCATGGCGCGATTGACCGCAAACTGCTGGTTGCGCGAGAGGTGCAGGGCAGGGTCGGCGGGCCATCTGCCGGCCGGAATGCGGGTGGCGCTGAGCCGTGCGTCGATGGCCGCGCTGCGCTTGCGCATGTCGTGCCGGCGGGCGGTGTTGACCGCTCTGTCGGGCGAAAGGAAGCGCGAGAGCGCCGTTCCGGCGTCGTCTCGGCGAATGAGGTCGCTGGCAAGGGCGATCTCGTCGAGGAAGGGGCTGTTGAGGCTGTCCTCCTCGCCCACGTCGGGGGGAAGGCCGTGCGCTCCGGGAGCGCCGGGTTCGCGGACTCTGACGCTCTTGATCCGCACGGCGGGCCGTGCCAGCGAAGGAATTCGCGTCACGCCGGCGGCCGATTGGGCGATGGCGACCAGTTCTGCGAGCGAATTCGATGTTTGCGGGGACGGGTGGCCGTCCGGCGAACGCCGAGCCTCAAACGTCCGAATCGAATTGACAAGCTCCTTCGAGCCGGCGTCGAAACCGAGGAACCACCAGGGGACGATCGGCCCGGGGTCGCGGGCCCGCCCCACGCCCCACGCGGCGGAGGACAGCACGGCGGTTTCCGGCAGGACGCGGCCGAGGGAATCGAGCTGAACCGTGGCGCACGCGCTCATTCCGCGGGCGACGGCCAAATTGTCGGTCGAATCGACGAAGATCGATTCGAGCTCGCGAGCGATGTTCTCAGCGGTGAAGCAGCCCAGATAGACGGTGTGACGCCATTCTCCCTCGAATGCGTCGGCGTCGGCGATCTCCTGCCAGGGAAGCATCATTCCCGGGCGCAGATCAAGAACCTGATAGTCGGGGAGGGGCGCCTGGACGCCGGTGCGGCTCTTGCCGCGGCGTGACTCCGCCCCTTGGTAGCGGTGGAAGCGAACGGGCAGATCGGCGTCTTCCGCGGCGTCTTCCGGCGTCTCGCCCAGTGCGGAGGAGGGCAGCTCGAGCTGGGCGCGCCAATCCTCGCCCTGGCGCCGCCGACCATTGCGCCGCGACCTCCGTTTGCGTCCGGTCGGCTCGGGAATGGGCTCGGGGCTGAACTGCTCGATCAGGTTCCACGTAGCGAGGACGCTCAGCTGCTCGTCCTTGAATCCGTGCATCCCTTCTGACATACCTCAGCCTATCTTCCGCCGCGCGAGAATCCGCGCGGCCCTAGGGGAAATCTTACTTTGCGTCACGCCAAAAGCGCGGGCTGAGGCTTTCTAGGCCGGTATGGGTTGCAGCAACCCTGTTCGACTGGGGTAAACACGATCGTGTCCTTCCAATTTTGCGTGATGTGACGGTGATGCCGCCTCCTGATACACCATGATAATAAACGCTTGCGGCAAGCGCGTGAAGCGACCCGCTAGTCTACAGAGACGGCTGTCGTTTTGGTGCCGCAGGTAGCGATGGTGTTATCTGTGTCTTTCACCTCAGCGTACCAGCTAAATGGGCGAGTGATTCCCGGAATACGGGTGTATGACTCCACAATCGTCAAATATCCGCGCTCGATGACCACAAAATTGTCGTCCTCGACGGGAAAGACCTTCTTTCCGTTGAGGTGCCCGGCTGAAAGGACTCCGCTCGCCCCGTCCTCGCCGAAAAGCGTGACGACGTAGCCGAGGGTGTCCGGCGGCGTCCCGACGCCGTCCTCGTACACGAAACGCGCCGAGTACTTCGTTCCGTTGCCTCGAAAGACGACCTTGGAGACCGGGGAGTCGGAGCCCGAGACGGGCGTGCACTCGACCGACGTCGTGAACGCCCCCGTGGATTGCGACGACGGCGATTCGCTCGGGCTCTGGCGGGCTCGGGCGCGCGAGGACGACGGCTCCGGGGTCGATGTCGGGCCTTCGGTCGTCTCGGCGGAGGGGGGCGCCGACGTCGCGGCCCTGGATTCGCTCGATGTGGGGGCCGTCGACGGCGCCGAGGAGACCGAAGGCGACGCCGTTCCGCGGGCTTGGGGCGAGGCGGCGGTCGAAGCGATCTGCGTCGGCGTTTGTGATTGACTTTTCTTGCCGTTGGACGATCCTGACGATTCGCATGCGGTGAGCGCCGCCAATAAGGCCGCCACGGTGACCGCTCTTGCCAGTCTCTTCGGCATGTTCCCTCCTTCGTGGCGTTGCTTTTTGCCTCCGCGTGTTCAAGCGCCACTCCTCAATATTGTTACCGCCAAGGAGACATTGTGTCATGGGTACTATTGCCCAGACTGGGTGTGTGTGAGGGTTATTCCGCGAGATGGCGCGGAAAAAAAGAAGGAGTGTTAGCTCCGCCAAACTGGGGGTGAATTGCGCGGGTTCGCCCCCTTCATGATAGTGTAGCTCGATTGCGGAATCCCCGAAAAGAAGGTCAGCAGTCCCGGCGTCGGCCGCTCAGCCAGCCGGTGAGCTTCGATCCCGCTCCTTTTGCGAGGCTTTTCGCCCCCTTTTTGAGATGCCCCTGGGTTTCCTCTCGATGCGCGGCCAGCAGCTCGGCAATCCTCGCCCACGGGATGGTTCTGCGAATGGCGGAACACTGGCTGGTCAGGCGTTTGCGGCGGTTCGCCTCCTCGACCGCCTCGTTGAGGGTGGCGGCGTCTTCGCCCAGAGCTTCGGCGATCCACAGCATTCCCTGCGGCGACGTCGAACGATTCCATCCGACCCGGGCTTCGAGCGAGCGCCTCTTGTGGGCGGCGCCGTCGGGGGCCTCTAAATCTTCGTACCAGCTGACCATCGACTGTTTGGGGCTGGAATACCAGTGCTCTTCCGCAAGCAGGCGGTCGGAGCCGGATCTGCGCGCGTCATATCCGTCCGATATGGGCAGCCTTTCGGGCAGTTTGGACAGCACGCGTGAAAAGTCCACAGCGCTGAGGTTCTCATCGCTCATTATTTTCACCCTAACGGAAGATTGTCGTCCAATTGGACTTTTGTGTGCGTGATAGTTTTGTCTTCGTCGGCGTTTGTATTTTACGTCATTTGGCATCGATAGGTCCACAATTTTCACGTCTGTCCGCATGGGCATCATTGTCCGACGCCTGACGAAAAGAAATTGCCCGAATTGCCGGGGAGAAAACTCGCACGACGGCGCCTTCCGCCCGTTGTCGGCCGCGCCCGTCTCCAATTCGTCCGCAGCGGCCGCGTTCGGCTGCTGGTAGGCTGGCTGAATCCCACGGCGCGGGGGCGGCCTCCGCCAGGGGGGCGATAGGCGGCTTTTGCGGTGAGACTGCAAACGCCTGAGCGGCGACGCTCAGGAAGACTCGGGCGAGGCAACGCCCGGGAGGACACGGGCGGCGACGCCCAGAAGGACTGGAGGGAAAATGACTCCTTGGCGGTGGACGGCATACTGCCTTTTCACTTTCGCCCTTGCCGTGTTGGCGTTCAGATTCGCCGTGGACCCGCCGCACATGCTGGCTGTGGGAGTCGCCGCCGTCGTCCTCGGCGTTCTGGCCTTGGTCTTCGCATTGAATTCCGATAACAACGGCGGCCCGCTCTCCGCGCGGGGCAACGACGTTCTGGCCGCGCTCGGATGGGCGGGCGGAGTGATCGGCCTGGCGTTTTTCCCGCCGCAGCCGTCGTGGGCATGGGTCGTGGCGATGATCGGCCTGTTGACCGCTATGCAGAGGTACGCGGGAAGGCAGTGGTACGGCTAATCCGCGACGACGACGTCGGGCTGCCCGCTTCGCGGCAGCAGATCCTCCTGTTCGGCCCACATCCGCCACCACCCGCCGGGGTCGCCCTCTCTTCGGGCCACGCGTTCGCGGCGGCGTTCCTCGTCCAACTCGACCCAGACGGCGAGGTCGACGAAGGGCCGGCAGGGGGCGCTCGCCGCCCCGCATCCTGTGAGAATGAGAACGTCAACGGGCCCCGACGGCGGAATGCGAACCTCCTCCGCCCACGTGCAGCGGTTCCAATCCCACGTGCGCGCCGTCGCGATTCCTCGGGACCGGACGGGCTCGAGAATCCGGGCGGCCACGGCCTCGACGCCGTCGATCAGGCCGTTCCAGCCGCCGATGAACGACTCGACTTCGATCGCGGCGACGGCAATGCCCTCCTCGCGGAGCTCCTTCTCCAGTTTTCCCGCCAGGGTGGTCTTTCCCGCGCCCGACCTTCCGTCGATCGCGACTATGAAGGTTGGCCGCGCCGCCGCCGGACCCGTCGGCGCGGCCGCCGGCATTCCCGGACCTGCCGACGTCGGCAAACCCGTCGGCGTTCGCGAACCCTGCCCGCCTGCCCGCCTGGATTCTCCTTCCAGCCCCTGCCTGGGTTCGCCTGTCAGCGAGCGAATGAGGCGAGGCGCCTCCGCCGGCGAGACTCGTATCGGATTGCTCTCGGGCAAACCGGCTTTCCTTCCTTTGAGCGCGGCCTTTGATGTTTCACACAATTAAGTTAGCCTTACCTTACTTAGGGATATCCTTGTTCATATGTCACAACATACGCCCCCCGCGGAAAGCGAATCCGATCGCGCGGACGCTCCCCGCGTCGTCATCGTCGGAGGCGGTTTCGCCGGAATTTCCGCGGCGCGCAGCCTCAAGAAGGCGAAGGTCCGCATCACGCTCATCGACAAGAATCCGTACTCGACCTTCCAGCCGCTTCTCTATCAGGTGGCCACCTCCACCCTGAACCCCGGGGACATCACCTACTATCTGCGTGCGATCCAGGCGGGGCAAAAGAACTTGAGGGTAGAGCTCGGCGAGGTCACCGCCATGGACCATTCGGCCAAGACGGTCACGGTCGACGGCGCGAACGCCGTCCCCTACGACTACCTTGTTGTTGCGACCGGCGTGGCCGCCAACTATTTCGGGATTCCCGGCGCGCAGGAGAACGCGCTGCCGCTCTACACCCGCGGGCACGCACTCGACGTGCGCGATCGAATTCAGGGGCTCCTCGACGCCACGGCCAAACGCCCGGGCGCGAAGATCCGAATGGCCGTCGTCGGCGGCGGGCCCACCGGCGTGGAGACCGCCGGTGCGCTCGCGGAAATGCGGAACAAAGACGTTCCCGTGCTTTTTCCGGAAATCGGGGCGGACGGGATCGAGGTTGTCCTCATCGACATGGCCGACCGCCTGCTCGGGCCGTTCGACCCCAAGTCGTCCGAGTACGCGAAAAGGGCGCTTGAAAGGCGCGGCGTCAAGCTGATGTTCCGGACCGCGGTCAAGGAAGTGCGCAAGGACGGCGCCCTCATCGCCCCCGTCGGCGGCGGGGACGAAACCTTCCTCGAGGCCGCCGTCGTCCTGTGGGCTTCCGGCGTGGGAGTGCCCGAGGCGGTGAACTCGTGGGGCCTCCCGCAGAGCGCCCGCGGGCGCATACTCGTCGATGACCGGCTCCGGGCAGAGGGTTTCCCCAATGTCTTTGCGGCGGGCGACGTCGCCTCGATAGGGGAGCGCGGGCTGCCCCAGCTCGCTCAGCCGGCCAAGCAGACGGGCAGGCACATCGGCAAGGCCATCCGCGCCGACCTCGGCGAGAAGAAAGACCCGGGCGCCTTCACGTACAAGGACCTCGGCATCATGGCGACGATCGGGCGAGCAGCGGCCGTGGCAGAGATCAAGCATTTCCCTCGGATGAAGGGCTTCCCGGGATGGATGACGTGGAACATGGTTCATATCGCCACCCTCATGGGAGGCCGAAATCGCCTGGCGTCCATGGTCAACCTCGGAATGAAGTACGTCACGTGGCGCAAGAGCCACTCGTTGATCGTCGGCGACATCTCGGACGTTTCCAAGGTCGCGGGAACCGAAGGAAAGCCCCTTTCCGTCGCGCGCTCTTTGCGTTAGAAGACCTTCCGCCTCGGCGTGAAGGGTGCCCCGTTCGGATTGGCGAAGGGCGCTCAGCGCGTCGGCTGCATCCCTGCCAGACGTTCTCACGCGCAGTCGTCATTCGCGGGAGGCTTCGGCCTCTTGGGCGTCGATCGTCTCCCGCAGCTCGGCCAGCTCGACCATGTCGGAGGCGGCCCCCAAGAAGTGCGCCCCCCTCGGTTCGACGGCGTTGCGAACCGAGGCCGTCGTCGATTCGACTGTCAACCTGCTTGGCCCGTACCCCTGGATGAAGTAAGCGAATTCCCGTCCCGAAAGCTCGTCCGCCCTGGGATGGGTTTCCAGCCGCTCGAGCAGGGTTCTGGCCGCTGCACTCATTGTCTCCGTGTAGACAGGGGAGCCGAGGACTATGACGTCGGCGGCGAGCATCTTCTCCAGCACCACGTCGAACTCGTCGTCGTCGAAACTCTGGCCGAAAAAGCCCATGCGGTAGTCGACGAGGTGGATCTGTTCGCTTTCGAGGCCCTCGAGCAGGGCTGTTCCGCATTCAACTGTGGATCCGTCCTTTTTGGCGCTGGCGTTGATGAAAAGATACCTTCTCGGCATTCGTCCTCCTTCGACTCGTTCAGGTCTTATGCTCATTGCGGGTCTTTCTGCCGGTTGCAAGTCTAACGGCTCGCCCGCGGATGCGGCCCTCCTTTTCGCGCAAAATCGCGTTCCTCTCAATCTCAGGCGAGTGCGGCTTTCGGGCGGACTGGCCGCCTTTGCGCGCGATTGGCCGCCCGCGTGTGCGGTTGAAGCGTCTGAGCGCGGCCGTCGATGCCGTTGCCTTCCTCCTTGGAATCGCAGCCTGTGTGGCAGGGCTGAAGCTTGTCTCGGCTGCGCATTGAGGAGTCCGGCCCGCAGCGGCTGGCCTGGGCGGCCTATAATCCATATCGGATCCAGGGGAACCGAGAATCCACTCTGGATCTAGGACAGAGACAGACTGAGGGTCTCGCCGAGTCTGGGGCCTGGAGCGTCCGCCCCGGAACTGGGACGGCTGAGGGCCCGCGCCTGTTCAAAGCGATCGAGCTCTCAGGAGGGTTCATGGCAAGGCTGGCGACGTACGTTTCGGGCTGCGGAGGAGCGACGTCGATCGTGGCCTTCCACGGCGTGACGGACAATGGGCCGTCATTGGCGGGAATCGCCCAGAGATGGAATGGCGAGCGCCGAGTGGTCCTCGTCGACTCGCTTGGCCACGGGCTTTCTCCCCGGCTGACGGACGGGGAACTGGCCGATCCCTTCGGTGCGAGCGTGGAGGCTGCCATCGACGTCGTCGAAGAACAGGCAGCGTACGCCGCTTCGGGGAAGGTCGCGCTCCTTGGGCATTCGATGGGAGGCGCCATCGCGACTGCGGCGGCCGCGGCGCGCCCCGAGCTCGTTGAGGCCCTCGTGCTCGAAGACCCCGCGTGGCTCACCGAGGAGCAGGCTGGCGCATACAAGGCGGGAGCCCGGGCCGAAATCGCTCGTTTGGACCGAATTGCGGCCAATCCGGCCGACGGCATCCAGGAAGCTGTCAACGACCATCCGAGCCGCGCCGTCGGCGAGCTGGCGGCGTGGGCCTCCGCCAAAGGGCAGGTTGACCGCGCGCTTGTCGCAGCGGGCGCCGTGGGGCTGACGGTTCCGCGCACGCAGCTGGCCGTGGAGATCGCCGTTCCCTGTCTCTTGATGACGGGAGATCAGCCAGGCGCGCTCTTCACGGAAGAGGCAATCGCCTCGATTCTGGCCGTCGGCAATCCTCTCCTCAGGGCGACGACGGTCGCTGGCGCGGGCCACTGCATCCGCCGCGACCAGCCGGAGGCGTTCTATCGGGCCGTCGAAGCCTTCCTGGGCAGCCTGCCGAGCTCGGAGGCGTAAGCCGCGGGCCTCGAGCGCGGGCTCCCGCAGGCAATGAGCCCACCCGAGAATCTGCCGGAACCGCGGGCCTCGAGCGCGGGCTCCCGACCGCGAGACTGAGCCCGTCAGCCTGCAAGGGGCGAAGGGGGCGGGGACATCGTCGTCCCCGCCCCCCTTCTGTCTTTCCGGATCCCCGCCCGTGAATCGGCTAGTTGACGCTCGCCTTTCCGAGGGTCACTTCGACCTCCCTCTGGGAGCCGTCTGCGCCCGTCACACTGAGCTTGACCTTGTCGCCGACCTTCTTCTTTTGAACGGTCTTGGCGAGCTCGGACGAGTTCTCGACGGCCTTGCCCTCGATTGCCGTGATGATGTCGCCCTTCACGATCCCGGCTTTCTCGGCGCCCGACCCCTTGACGAGGCCGATCACCTGCGCTCCCGACACCCCCGCGGGCGCGTTGGGAACGTTGGGGTCTTGCTGAGGAGCCTGGCCGTCCTGACTCGTTTTGCCGACCGACCTGACCGACACGCCGAGGGCGGCGTTGCGGCCGATGACGTTCCCGTCGTCGGTCTCTCCGTTGAGGATCTCCTTCACGGTCTCCATGACCTTCGAGATGGGAATGGCGTAGCCGTTGATTTCCTCTGACGTTTTGCCCGTCGACGCGGCGGTGTTGATTCCCACCACCTGATTGTCGGCGTTCATGAGCGGCCCCCCGGAGTATCCCGAGACCACGTCGGCGTCGGTCTGGATCAGCCCTGTCAGCTTGTTCTTGCTCTCGGTGTTCGAAGCGCTTTGAGCCGTGATCGAGCGATTGAGCGCCGTGACCGTGCCCTGAAGCTTGGTCAGGTACCCCTGGCCGTGGCCGTTGCCGACGGCGTACACCGTGTCGCCCGAGCTCGCGGCCTTCTTCGCGATCGAGGCGGCCTTCAGATTCTTCGACGGATTCTTGATCTTCAGCACGGCCACATCCTGCGCCGCGTTGTGCCCCACGACCTCGGCCTCGTACTGGTCGTTCGTGTTCGGGTCGGTGACGGTGACCGTCGTGGAGGATTGAACCACGTGATAATTCGTCACGACGATGCCCGACTTGTCGACGACGACTCCCGTTCCGGCGCCCTCGCCTCCGTTGAGCGCGGAGTTGACGAGGACGACGCCGGGGGCGGAGTTTACGCGTTTTCCTTTGGCTGGGCCGCTTGAGCCCTCGCCCGTGTCGTCTATGGGCGCCTGATCGGGGACTTGACCCTGCGGGGGCTGCTTGGTCTGAGGGTTCGGCTGAACGGACTGGGCGCTCGGCTGGTTCTCACGGTCCTCGATCGCCATTCCCGCGAGGCCTCCCAGGACTCCGCCCAGAATCACTCCTGCCAGTGTGGAGGCCGCGAGCGCCGCGGTGGACCACTTGTGGCGTTTGCGCTTCGGCGACGCTGGAGCGAAGGGCGCCCCGTCCGGGTACCCGCCCATTGACTGCTGGGCGGAAAAGTCGCCCCCGAATTGCTGGCCGAATGGGTTGCCGTCGGCGCCTTGCCCGGAAAAGCCGGCATGGGCCTGAGCGGGCATGCCTTCTGTTGCCGGCAGGCCCCCCGCGGCTTGGCCTGAGGGTTCGCCGAGCTGGGCCCGAGGGTCCAGGTAGCCGAAACCTTGGCGCTCCTGGCAGTCCTGGTGATCCCGCACGCGCGGGAACGCAGACGATTCCGATGACGACGGATCTTTAGCCTGGTACGCCGACCTTTGGTAGGCCGCCCCGAAGCCGTCCGCCGCATAGCGCGGCAGGGATTGCGTCGGTTCGACATTCTGTGGGCGGAGCTGTCCCTCGGCGTCCTTCTCGCTCAATGTCCCCTCCTAGAGGATGCGTTCTCTGTATGTCATGAATAAGTTAACTGCCGACAACATGGGGCTGCCGGAACGTTTCCTGGGAAAATCCAGTGACTGATCCTGTGAGTTTTGCCTTTCGGCGGTCTCGTGCGGTTCCGCCTCCCGAATTTCCCCGCGGTCACTTGATGACGGTGTCCTTGGTCGGCTTGCCGCTGAGGACTTCGGTTTTCACCCGCAGGACGTCGGATATCGCGATCGACTCGGCCTGCACCTTGGAATCGATGTAGTACCGCGCATTCATGCCTAGAGTTTGGCCTGTCTTGGGGTTGACGGTCGGGCCGCCGGAGTATCCGGGAACCATGTGGCAGCTCACGAGGAAGGACATGCCGTCGTACGTGAAGTTGTCGATCGTCGTCGTCCCCCGGTTGCGGGCGACTCCCGTTTGCACGTGGCCCGAGGCGGCCGTGGCCTGGCTTTCCGAATCGGGAAAGCCGAACATGACTGCCGGATCGCCGGGGGCGGGGGACTTGGCCGCCGGTGTGATCGGCGTGAGTGGAGGGAGGCCGTCGACTTTGAGGATGGCGACGTCGGTCAGCGGGCTGTAGCCGATCAGGCGGGCGGAATGCGTGCTCCCTTTCTCGGGAATGTAGACCGAGAAAGTAGGCGAAGGGTGATTGACGATGTGATAATTCGTCGCAATGATCCCCGACGGATCGAGAATCATTGCGGCCCCCCGCATTGTCTCGCGCCCGTAGGTCGTTGTTATTCGAGCCAAACCGGCAATGCCGTTGGTGGGCGTGGGAGTCGGCTCGGGAGACGCGGGCTGGTAGAAGTTGGGCGTCTTGCGGGCTGTGGGGGAGGGCGGCGCGGTCGTCTTTGAGGCCGAAGGCGTGGACGCGAAACCTGTGGACCGATTGACGACTGACTCGACCTTCGGGCTTGCCGACGACTGGGAGAACGCTGTGGTAAGTCCCACAAGGCCGATGGCGATGAGGGCGACGACGCAGAATACCGCCGCGGCTATTGACGAGCGGGGGGACTGAACGTCCTCTTCCGGCCGAAGACTGGCATTTGTCAGCCACGATGGCGCTGTCGCCCCCTCATGCGCCTCAGCGCGTGGCACGTCGTTCGCTCTCATCTAGTGTTCTGTCCTTTGTCCGTTACGTGTCCTCTCAACACTATAGCCTCCAAAGGCGGCGCAACGCTGCCTGGTGATGGTTGTCATCCTGCCCTCGCGTCGAAAGTTTAAAGAGGCCCGAAAGGGCGCCGCAAGCGAAGTCGCTCGCGGCGCCCTTTGCTCAGAGGCCCGCCTATCCGCCCGGGATTCTGCCTGTCAGCCGGGTGTTCTGCCTGTCAGCCGGCCGGCGTCTGTCCGCCCGAGCTCTGCCCGTCGGTTTCGCCCGAGTCGCCTGTACCGCCCGAGCTCTGCCCGTCGGTTCCTTGAGTCTGGTTCGAATCCTGCTGGCTGTCCGACCCTTTCTGCTGTTGATTTTGCTTGTTCTTGGTGGCGTTCTTCCCCCATTTCGAAGATTTCTTGCCGCTGGATCCCTGGTTGCCCGAATCCTGACGGTCGCCTCCCTGCCCGTCCGACGGCGGCTGGGGTCCCCCTCCGCCGCCCGGCGGTTGGGGCATGTCGCCCGAAGGCGGCTGCGGCCTGCCGTTTCCGGCTTTGCCCGCGCCTGAACTCCAGCTGTTGCCGTGGGACGAGTCGTCGGTCAGGGCGTTCACGCCCGCCATCGTCGCGCCGCCGACGACGATTCCGGCGACTCCGGCCGCGGCCAGCGCCCTCGTCGGCCATCGGCGCTTCGCCTTTTTCTTCTCGTCGGCGGCTGCCGCTGGCGAACCCGCGGCTTCGGCTGATTCCGTGTGGTCGAGGTTCGCCTCGACCGACGCCGCCTCGGCGGTCGGAAGCGTCGCCGTCGCGCTCGGTGCGTCGCTTGCTTCCGGCGCGCCTGAGGGTTCCGAGGGGCCGAACGGCCGGCTGGCCCCCGTCGGCCCGTGGGCCTCAAAATCTGCTGAATTCGCGCGGTTGTCGTTGTCGCTCACATTCTCCTCCAAAGGAACTGTCTTTGTCTTGACATGATTATTCAAATGGAGTTTTCGTGATATTTTTATGAAGTTTCCTGTGAATTTTTTGTGCGACACTTCTTTATGGGCGGGTGACGTGCGTTCGATTCTGGAGCGGGGGTCAGATCCAGCTGGGCAGCCACATATGCAGCTGCCAGAAGCTGTGCGAGATGTTCTGACCCGTCCACAAGGGGTACCAGAACGCGGCCGCGGCGGCTATGACCGTCATAACCAGCCCGACGAAGAAGACTCCTGTCATGCGCCTAGCGGGCGGTTCCCACCACTGCTTTTTTCGCGGGGCGGCGATGGGCGGCACGTTGGGGGTCGGCGAATAGAACTCCGGCGGCACGTTGGGGCTC
>ERZ772874.1412-NODE-1412-length-12417-cov-5.919107_pt1 | contig 12417 bp, 9 predicted proteins | sample MGYA00580586_ERZ772874 | MGnify/ENA primary metagenome ERZ772874 (study PRJEB29015, sample SAMEA2737952) | human oral metagenome | biome: human oral; feature: human-associated habitat; material: dental | place: China | collected 2154 ... | reverse complement strand
AATCGCCGGTGTCGACGTGCGGGGTGAATTCGGGCTTGTGCTTGCCACGCAAGCGTCGGGCGATCTCGGCAGCGAGACGGCCCAGCACCCGGTCAGTACCATCGACCACATACCAGTCGCGCTGAACCTCTTGTGCTTTAGCGGAGAAAGTCTTCATGTTGCCTGGCGCTAGAAACGCCACCTTTAATTGGGTCTGTGCCGAAGCGTGGCGGCCATGGGGCACCCTGCCGGGCAAGCCCCCAGACGACGCTGTCGATGGCGCCGCGGGCCGGGAATCAACCAGAGTCTGCGCCTACGGCGCGCCCGGCAATGTACTTCGATTCGGAAAGCCCTTGATTCTAGCCGCAACTTCCCCCTCTCGTCAAAACCCCAAGCATGCGGCGTGGTCATGCCCCCCACTCACCTCGCCATGTCCCCTCACTTTGCCGTGCCCCACTCACTAGAATCAGCACCGACGCAAGGACAGCCAGGCTTCGGGCGCCATCGGGCACCTGGCCCCGGCTGCCTTTGCCGACACGGCTTTCCCACATACTGACAGTCTCTTTCTAGGACCAAGGACATAACCATGAAAACCAACGTTTGCTGGATGGGCCCGGGCACCATGCGCTTCATCGCCGACACCGGCAGCGGCCACCTCATCGGCATGGACGGAGCCCCGGAGGGCGGCGGAGACAACCTTGCCGCGCGTCCGATGGAGCTGATGCTGGCAGGCGCCGGCGGTTGCACCGCCTACGACGTGGTCCTCATCCTGAAAAAAGGCCGACACGACGTGCGTGGCTGCCAGGTTCAGCTGGAAGCCGACCGCGCCGACACCGACCCCAAGGTGTTCACGCGCATCAAGCTGCACTTCATCGTGCGTGGCCGCAAGCTCAATCCCGCCCATGTCGAGCGCGCCATCAAGCTCTCTCACGACAAGTACTGCTCGGCCATCGCCATGCTGTCCAGGACTGCCGCCATCGAGAGCAGCTGGGAAGTCGTCGAGGACCTCGAGAACTGACCCACCCTCCTGCCGGGGCCGTCGCACGTACCATGCGCGCCCCGGTACCACCTGTCACCGCCCCAAGACGCCCCTCTGCCCCAAGCCCTGGGCCTGATCTCCCCCACACGCCCCCCCACACGCCTCGCTCCTCGACACTTGGCACCAAGCATCCGGAGCACCTCTGAATCAAGCCCCGGGCCACGAAAACAACACAGCTGCCCACGCCCTTCTTCTGAACAAAAGCCCCTCGAAAACACCGAGCACTAGCCTCTCTTCCTTGCAAACAGCTTGAAGAATGCGCACGAACCGGACACCTCCGCTCCGCGCCATTCATGCACGCAATCTCGCCGTCCAGCGCCATCAACGTCCCCAAAAAGCAACAGTCGCGTCGTTTTTGCCCCGTGGAACGCTCCTGATCTTTGACCGCTCGCGGAATTTGCGGAGAATAGATTTTGACTTCCTGCCGAGCCAGCCTCGGGGAGTCTCGTTTCGGTAACGTGCCCGGCAGTGGCCTTCAACCGATCGAGTTCAGAAACCTAGGAGATTGAACAATGAAAAAATCGCTTGTTGCGCTGGCCGTTGTGGCAGCTGTGCCCGCATTCGCCCAAGCCCAGACCAGCGTCCAGCTGACGGGTAGCGTCGATGTGGCCGTCGAGAGCCTGAACAAACACGCCAACAGCTCCGGCAAGAGCGACCTGCAGGTCAACGACGGCGTCTGGGATGGCTCCAAGGTCGGCATCGTCGGTTCCGAAGAACTGGGCAATGGCCTGAAAGCCATCTTCAACCTGGAATACGAAGCCAACGCCGACAACGGCCGGCTGGCTGATACGGATCGCTTCTGGGCAGGCCAATCGTGGGTCGGCCTGAACGGTGGCTTCGGTACCGTCAAGCTGGGCCGTCAGGACAGCCCCATCAAGGGCGCCATCGAATCCGGTGACGTGACGGGTCAAAGCTGGTACTACAGCAGCGACGGTCTGGCCGGCATCGTCGACAAGACCGACAACCTGCTCGTCTACTCCACCCCCAGCCTGGGCGGCTTCAAGCTGCAGGCAGCCTATGGTGCCGGTGAAGCCACCGCCAACACCCCTGTCAACGGTGCCGTAGCCGGTGCCAGCGACAACCTGAACAAGCTGAACGACATGTATGCCGTCAGCGGTATCGGTGAGTGGGGCGGCTTCTCCGTCGGCGTCGGCTATCAGTCGTTCGACGGTGGCAAGATCAACAACCTGAAGCGTCGCAATGAACTGGCTGCCTCCATCGGCATGAAACTGGGCGACTTCGGCGCGGGTCTGGGTTATGGCCAGTCCGAACGGAAAGCTCAGGCAGGCACCAGCAACAAGACCAAAGGCTTCTACGGCAGCCTCAGCTATCAGGTCACCGACAACGGTACCGCCTACCTCAACTACGTCCGCCTGGATCCGCAGGGCGACAAGAACAACCAGAGCGGCGTCGGCCTGACCTACGCCCACGGTCTGAGCAAGCGTACCTTCGTCTACGGTGCTGTCGGCATCGGCAAGAACGATGCGAACGACGACAAGCCGCGTCGCATCGCTCTGGGTATCCGTCACTTCTTCTGATCCCTGCTGATCTGACGGAAGTCTCACCTGCCTCCGGGCAGGTGACACCCGAAACCCTCGGTTTCAAACCGGGGGTTTTTCTTTTCCATCCTCAGATTTTCTCGTTCTTTCCGCGCTCATCCCCCCAGATTCCGCCTCTGGAAACGCGTCTCCTTGTCCCAGGCAGCTCTCCTCAGAGCACGCCATTCGGTCGGAACAGTTTACGAATCGTCTTTTTTCAAACACCCCCCCCTGGATTCTGACGTTCCAGACACCACATATGTCTCGGATACACCGCAGAGAGGTTTGTCGACATCGATAGGTTGCTAAACTTACCTCACGAACCATCTGATGATCAGACCGGCTCAGCTATAAATCCAATCCTTTGCTTTGGCGGCGGTCCCATCGATCGAATCCAAAAACCCAGGAGATTCATTCATGAAAAAATCGCTTGTAGCACTGGCCGTTGCGGCCGCCGTGCCCGCCTTCGCGCAGGCACAGACCTCCATCCAGCTCACCGGTAGCGTCGACGTTGCCGTCGAGAGCCTGAACAAGGAAGTCAGCAGCTCCGGCAAGAGCGACCTGCAGATCAATGACGGCATCTGGGGTGGTTCCCGTGTCGGCATCGTCGGCTCCGAAGACCTCGGCAATGGCCTGAAAGCCATCTTCAACCTGGAGTATCGCGCCCGCGCCGATACCGGCCGTCTGGCCAACGCCAACCGCTTCTGGCAGGGCCAGGCCTGGGTTGGCCTGGACGGTGGCTTCGGTACCATCAAGCTGGGTCGTCAGACCGTGCCGCTGAGCTATGCCATCGAGGCAGGCGACCTCACCGGCCAGTCCTGGTACTACAGCAGTGACGCGCTGGCTGGCTACACCAGCAAGCGTGACAACTCCATCACCTATGCCACCCCCTCGCTGGGCGGCTTCAAGCTGTATGCCGGTTACGGTGCTGGTGAATCGGAAGCCACCAACGTCGCCGCAGGTGACGTGGCCAAGCAGGGTGACTACTACTCCGTCGCCGGCGTGGGCGACTGGGGTGCCTTCACCTTCGGTATCGGCTACCTGTCCGTCGACGGTGGCAAGGTCAACAACGTGAAGCGCACCAACGAGCTGGGCGCCTCCATCGGCACCAAGATCGGCCCGTTCGGTGCCGGCCTGGCTTACGCCCAGAACGAGACCAAGCCTGTTACCGGCGCCAGCGTCAAGGACAAGGGCTTCTTCGGCAACCTGAGCTATCAGGTCTCCGACAACGGCACGGCCTATCTGACGGTCCGTCGTGACGAGTTCAAGCGCGCCAGCAACAACAAGCACAGTGGCGTCGGTCTGGCCTACGCTCACGGCCTGAGCAAGCGCACCTTCGTGTACGGTGCTGTCGGTATCGGCAAAGCTGAAGTCCCGGGTCAGGACAACACCAAGCCCCGCCGCGTCGCTCTGGGTATCCGTCACTTCTTCTGATACCCCCTCTGCGGTCAGCGCCATCCGTCCTGCGTGATGGCGCCCCAAGCCCCCTGCCTTCCGGTCGGGGGCTTTTTTTATCCTCTTCTTTCTGCATCAGGCCCTCTGGGCCCCTTCCCTGAGACCAGGCCCCTCCAGGTCCCTCTCCTGGACAGCACCGCCGGACCCGACCAGGCCCCCTCTCACCACGGCCAGCGCGTCCCACCCCCCGCCCTGTTCACAAGGCGCCCTGCCCCTTGCCGTTTTCCCTACTCAAGCCCCCGAACCCCGCGCAAACGATTGGTAGAATTGAGCGTCGGCAACGCTAACAAGGATCCATCATGAACCCACTCGACGACGACACCACCACACGCACCGGGCTATGGGTCGTGTTCTCCACCGTCACCATCCTGCTCATTTCCGTGATCATCTGGGTCCTGAAGGGTGCTGATGGCGCAAGCGATGCAGCCACCACCACCACGGCCGCTGCTGCCGTTGCAACCAGCGCTGCAGGCCACGGCCAGGATGCCAGCACCACAGCTCAGGGAGCCGCTGGCCACGCCGTAGCGCAGGATGCAGCCTCCTCATCGCAGACGGGAGCCATCACCGAAGAGTTCGTTGCCTTCGAACAGGCCACTCCCACCCAACCTGCGGGCGCCATCTACTTCACATCCGCCTCTGCATCACTTCCTGCTGACACTCAGCAGGCCATTGCCACCGTGGTCGAGGCCCTGAAGGCCGTCGAGGGCCGTCGTGTCCTGCTGGCCGGCTACCACGACCCCACCGGCAACATCGACTTCAATCGTGATCTGGCCAAGCGTCGCGCCCTTGGCGTGCGCGAAGCACTCATCGCTCAGGGCATCCCCGCCCAACGCATCATCCTGCGCAAACCCGAGCAGACCACCGGCTCCGGCAACAACACAGAAGCCCGTCGCGTCGAGATCCTGCTGATCGACTGACACAGGCCCAGGCCAGCCCATACCCCCAGTCACCGGGCCCAGTCCCTTCCAGGGCAGCCCGGTGAGCAGTAAGATTGGGCTCGCCTCCATGAAAGAACACCCGGTCCGCATCGCGGTACCGGGTGTTCTTCTTTCTGCGTCAGCGCTTCAAGTCCTATTTTCCGACTCGTCCGGCTCCGGCACCACCGTGCCATCACGCAGCGGGCGACGCAATACCTTGCCCACATCGCTCTTGGGCAAACTCTTCACGAAAGCCACGATCCGAGGACGCTTATAGCCCGTCAGACGCTCCTTGCAGTAAGCCAGCAGCTCCTCACGCGTCAGCGTCCTGTCCTCTCTTACCACGAAAATCTTTACGGCCTGTCCGGCGTGCTCATCCTGCACACCGACCGCCGCACACGCCTTCACCCCCGGGTGGCTGCAGACCACATCCTCCACCTCATTGCAGTAGACATTGAACCCTGACACCAGAATCATGTCCTTCTGCCGGTCCAGCAAGCGCAGATAACCGCGCTCATCCAGCACACCGATATCCCCGGTCCTCAGAAAACCATCCGGCGTCATGACCGCACACGTGTCCTCGGCATGCTGCCAATAGCCGGCCATCACCTGTGGACCACGCACCACCACCTCGCCCGGCGTCCCCAACGGAAGCGGTCGCAACGACTCATCCCGGATCTCGATCTCGGTCGACGGCAACGGCATCCCCGCCGTTCCGTCATGCGTCGTCGTATTCGTCGGAGAACAGGCCACCGTCGGTGACGCCTCGGTCAATCCGTACCCTTCGCAGACCGGACACCCCGTCACCGACTCCCAGCGCCGCGCCACCGCCTTCGGCACAGCCATTCCGCCAGCAAGCGAAATTCGCAAATTCGAAAAATCCAGCCCCCGGAACATCTCATGGGCCACCAGCATGTCGTAGAGCGTGCTTACCCCCGGGAACACCACCGGGCGATGAGGTCGAAGCGCTTTCACCAGCCCCTTCACATCGCGCGGATTGGGGATCAGGATCAGCGTGCCTCCCAGCTGCATGTTCACCAGCAGACAGATCGTCAGCGCAAAGATGTGATAGAGCGGCAACGCCCCCACGAACACCGGCGACCCTTCCGGCGTCGGCTTTCCCGGCTGATCCATCGCCGGATGGAACCACGCACAGCTCTGCAACACATTCGCCACCATGTTGCGGTGCGTCAACATCGCTCCCCGCGACACGCCAGTCGTCCCGCCCGTGTACTGCAAAAAGGCCAGATCCTCTCCCCCCAGCTGGGGCGGCTCGAACGGCAGACCCTTGCCCTGCCGCATCACCTCGGCAAACCGGACAGCCCCGGGCAAGCTGAAAGGAGGGACCGTCCGCCGCACATGACGAAGCATCATGTTCACCACCCGGCCCTTCAGCCCCCCCAGCAGATCCCCCATCGAGGCCAGGACAACCTGACGGACCATCCCCTCCGGCCCGACCTTCTCCACCGTGTGCGCAAAATTCTCCAGAACCACCAGCACATCCGCACGGGCATCCCGCAGCTGGTTCCCCAGTTCTCGCGGCGTATAGAGCGGATTCACATTCACCGCCGTCATCCCCGCCCGCAGCGCCCCCAGCAACGACACCACGTAGGCATGACAGTTGGGCATCATCAGCGCGACACGTGAGCCCTTGGGCAACCCCAGCGACCCAAGCCATGCCCCAAACCGCATGGACAGCCGGTCCAGATCCCCATATGTCAACGTGCGCCCCAGACAGACCGTCGCCGCCTGCTCCGCATGCCGGACCATGACGTCCTCCAGCAGATGCGCAAGCGAACGATAACTGTCCGGATCGATCTCCGCAGGAACCCCATGCGGATAATGTTTCAACCAGACGCGCTCCACCACCAGGCCCCCTCAAACCACACCAGACACCATCACACCCTATCCGGGCCCCCAGAGAAAACGTCTGGTTTCAACATCCCAAACGCCCCGACGGCCTCGCTGCACGCTGCACGCTGCACGCTGCACGCTGCACGCGCAGCTTACAACCACAAGGCCGCAGCTGTCGGTGAAATTATCGCTTCTTCCATCAAGACACGATACCGCATCGCCCCCATTCCCAACACAGACCCCCTGCCCACCTTTCCTTTCTTCCCCCCCCTCCCGCCGACGCTCCACACCTTCGCAGCCCTTCATCTCCAACCCCGCGCCACATCAGGATGCCGCCAGCCCTCACCCATCCTCCTGCGCGACACCCGATCCAGAGACACAACGAATACAAGCCACTTCCCCCACACCTCCCTCGCTACATCTCTCCCAGCCACATCTCTCCCGACCACATCTCTCCCGGCCACATCCACCCCGGCCACATCCACCTCGGCCACATCCACCTCGGCCACATCCACCTCGGCCACATCCACCCCGCTCCCCCGGCCAAAACCATCCACGGCCGCATCCATGCGCAGAGCGACATCGGCCTCCGGCCTACTCGGATCCAGCACTTCCTGCACATGCTCCCTACCCAGCCCCACTGATGCTAATCTCTACTCATTCACAAGGAGCCGCCATGCAGATCATCGATGACATCCAAGCCTCGCACGCCGAATTCACCGCCCTGCGACGCGACATCCACGCTCATCCCGAACTGGGTTTCGAAGAGACCCGCACCTCCACCCTGGTAGCCAACAAGCTGCGCGAATGGGGCTATGAAGTCACCACCGGCCTGGGCAAGACCGGCGTCATAGGCACCCTCAAACGCGGCAACAGCCCCCGCAGCATCGGCATCCGCGCCGACATGGACGCCCTGCCCATGCAGGAAGCCAACACCTTCGGCCACCACTCCAGCCACCCCAGCCGCATGCATGCCTGCGGCCATGACGGCCACACCACCATCCTGCTGGCCGCTGCCAAACACCTCGCCACCCACCAGAACTTCGACGGCACCCTCCACCTCATCTTCCAGCCCGCCGAAGAATCCCTCGGTGGCGGCCGGGCCATGGTCGAAGACGGACTCTTCGAGCGCTTCCCCTGCGACGCCATCTTCGGCCTTCACAACTGGCCCGGCATGCCCGTCGGTCAGATCGGCATTCGCCCCGGCCCCATCCTCGCCTCCTCCAACACCTTCGAGATCATCATCACCGGCAAAGGCTCCCACGCCGCCATGCCCCACAACGGCATCGATCCCGTCGCCATCGCAGCCACCCTGGTCCAGGCCTTCCAGACCATCATCAGCCGCAACCGCAACCCCATCGAAGCCGCCGTCCTCTCCGTCACCCAGATCCACACCGGAGACGCCGTCAACATCGTCCCCGACCACGCCACACTACGCGGCACCGTCCGGACCTTCTCCGTCGAAATGATCGACCTCATCGAAACCCGGATGAAAGCCCTCGCCGAAAGCATCTGCAGCGGCTTTGGCGCCAAAGTCGAATTCCGCTTCCTGCGCAACTACCCGCCCACCATCAACAATCCCGAACAGACCGCCTTCGTCACACGAGTCCTCACCGACATCATCGGCCCCGACAACATCGTCTCCCCCATCGATCCCGTCATGGCCGCCGAAGACTTCTCCTTCATGCTGCTCCAGCGCCCAGGCTGCTACTTCTTCCTGGGCAACGGCGATGGAACCCACCGCGCCAACGGCCACGGCGACGGCCCCTGCCTGCTGCACAACCCCAGCTACGACTTCAACGACGACGCCATCCCCCTCGGAGCCACCCTCTGGGTCCGCCTCGTCGAAGCCTTCCTGCACCGGTAACCCGCCCCGCACTGCCCCCCTTCCACACAAGGCCAGCCCATCACGGGCCGGCCTTCAATCCAGATCAACAACGGAGAGCCTGACATCTCCCAGGAATGATCGGATGGCCCTGGCCTCAACGAGTCAATGAGCCGTCGTGCTGCCCCTGCTATCCCGCTGCCTCACTATCCCCTGTCTCGACTCTCGGATACCAGGAATCTGACTGCCAGGATGTGGACACCAGATGCACCGGCAAACGGATATGCCAGTGACCAAGCAACTGATCCGATGAGCAAATGAACACCAGATAAGTGCCGTTGGACTGCCCCCAGAATCCATCGGTCTGTCGGACATACACACGGCACCTTCCCATGGTTTCATAGCTCCACGGGAGCCCCTCTTGCCGGGGACTGGCTCCCGGGACTCCGAGCCCCTGGTGGGTAACAGGCCCCGCAGGCCTACAGAACCAGGACTCTGAATGTCCTCTGGAAATAGCACTTTTATGGACACCGCCCCGAGGGAGGTGTCCATTTTTTTTGCCCGACATGGAAACTGTCAGCATGTGCCCAGGGAACGCAAACGCAACAGAACAGTCCTCCAGCCCCCTGAAACACGGTTCACACCGAACCAGCCAGCCACAGAAAGGGAGACAACAGCACTTGCAAATAGCCAAACACCTTTGCCTTTATAACGGCAACCATTGCCGCACTACGGATAAGCGGGGCCCCGGCAGGCACCATCAGCTGAAGCAGCCCCCCCCAAATCACCTGACCGCGCATTCCAGAACCGCCCCGGTGCTGTGCCACATCCATCTGCTGCGACAAGTGTACGGCTAGCAGCCCCCACACCGCCGCTGGTCCCTCGTCTCCCCCCCTGGGCCTCCGCACTTAGCTCTGCCTTGACCGCGAGCCCTGATATTCCCCGACACTCCCCTGACACTCCCCTGACACTCCCCTGACACTCCCCTGACACTCCCCTGATAGCTCCCTGATAGCCCCTGATAGCCCTCTGTCCAGCCCTAAAAAGACCTTGAAAACCAGTAGCCCACTGTTGCAAGGCCCGCCCCCACAAGTTGCGGACCGAGGCGAGTCATCTCGACTCGGCCAGACAAATCAGCAAGTCAGATCAAGAAGCATGGCCGATACCCAACTTGAATCCTCAATGAATCCCCCCCTGAGGCCGAGCCACAGCCTCACGGCAGGCTAGCGCCCCCGAACCATAGTCCTCATGATCGCCAGCGGCGAAATCTTGACTGCTAACGAAGCCTCTCAACGGGAAACGCTACCTGAGCGAACATGCCCAAGAAACGTACAGAAGCAACCAAGTGCCCGTGGATAGGGCAATGTGCTCCAGTGAGCCCAAGAGCCTGAACTACAAGGAGCACTGGTACCCAAGGGACTGAACGCGCACACTGCCCAGCGTCACAACCTGGCTGCCTCCAAGGCGAGCACATCAGCACTACCACCTCCTTTCAGCATAGGCCAAGCAGCCACCCAATGGATGGCATCACCTCGCCCTACCCGCCCCCAATGCAGACTTGATACCCCACACGGTTCAAACATCTTCCCGGAGCCAGGCGCAATGAACAGACCTCCCCCACCAAGCAATGAACCTGCAGCAGAAAAGGCCTCCCTCTGCGCAAGTGATAGCGACTCACGCATAAAGGAGCGCCTCCGCGCAGGTGATGGCGGCACACACGTAAAGGACCGCTTCCGCGCAGGTGATGGCGACGCACGCGTAAATGTCCCCCTCCCCGCAGGTGACGGCGGCGCACACGTCAGCCGATCGGACACCAGATACAGACATAAGTCACAAAACAATCAAACCCGGTCCGCTGCCATGAATCGCCCGCACAATGAACGTGAACTATGACCGCGCCAGATCGTTGCCGAACAGCAACAATGCATCTCAACGGATCACGCGCAACGCATGGTCTCCAAGCAACACCCCATAGCAACTGCAACCTGAACAACCGCTTTCTTTCTACCCGGAATTCTCTCTATCCGGAAACAGGCACCAACTCAGTGCCTGCGGACGGAAGGAGGAGACTCAAATGAATGCACAGAATGTACTCCTGGTCGATGACCAACCCCTGATCCGCAAATCCCTCCGTTCCATCCTGGAGTCGATTGATGAAAACCTGATCATCATCGCCGCCTCCTCGCTGGAAGAGGCCATCCGCTATGTTCATAGCGGGCAGCAGCCGCTGCTGATCCTTCTGGACCTCCAGCTGCCCGACGCAACCGGAACCGTCACACTGGACACATTCCGCCGGAAATGTCCGGGTCTCCCCATCGTCGCAATGATCGAACGGGCAGATCAGGCAGTGACCCATGCGTGCCAAGTGGCCGGCACTCTGGGACTGGTCCTGAAAAACGCGGATACCCAACCCATCACTGACTGCCTCCGGACTGCCATCCGGCTGGCCCGCAATAGCAACGATCCCAAATCCGGAAGCGGATCTGCGCCTGCATCACATGCCGCAGTGGTTCGTCCTGAGTTCCAGGACCATCTCAGTATCCCCAAAGCGAATGTACCCCAAGGGCTGCGTGTCCAACCTGCGGTATATCCGGGCAGCCATACCGCTCCTGCACAACCACACCGTGAATACCGGGACGGGCGCCATCTGGGGCTGAGTGAACGCCAACGCAGCGTCCTTCGACTCATGATGCTGGGTCTGCCAAACAAGAGCATCTGCCGAGAGCTGGGCTTGGCAGAAGGAACGGTCAAGGTCCATGTCAGCGGCATCCTTCGCATCCTGGGCATCTCCTCGCGTGCGCAAGTCGCCATGGCAGCCATGCGCTCGGGAATCCAGTTCGAAGACATCGCAACGTCCTGACAGCGCAGAACAGATCGAAGGTGAGCTGGCTAAACGCAGCAAACGGCCCACGTCCAAACCGGACGTGGGAGCCATGCAAAGAAACAGGGGAAGACAAAGGCATCGCCGACGGGAGCGCGCCTCAGGGTTACGCCGCTGACTCAAAACAGGCTGGCGAAGGAGACATACAGAAAGAGACAAACAGAACGTGAAGGGGACGTATGAGATACAGAAGACTAATGGAGAAGGTCGTAGGAGACATACAGACGAAAAAAAAAGCCCGTACATGGTACGGGCTTTTTCATGAATAGGGTGTCTGACGATGTCCTACTTTCACGGGCGCGGGCCCACTATCATCGGCGCAAAAGCGTTTCACGTTCCTGTTCGGGATGGGAAGGAGTGGTTCCACTTCGCTATGGTCGTCAGACAAAGCTTGTTGGCGGCGAGCCCGGCGTGATGCCGAGGCTGGCTGCCGTTGTCTGATAGGAGTCGGCGAGTGTATCGGAAGTTTGTGGAGAAGTCCATGGTTTCCGACGACGATGTGACTGAGTCTCGAACGAGTCTGCGTGCAGAGTCATGTCGAGTCAACTGATGGCGGCCCAGCAGCATGCTGGATCTCGCAAAACTATAGGGTCAAGCCTCACGGGCAATTAGTACCGGTTAGCTGCACGCATTACTGCGCTTCCACACCCGGCCTATCAACGTCCTGGTCTTGGACGACCCTTCAGGGGGATCGAGTCCCCAGGGAGATCTCATCTTCAGGCAAGTTTCCCGCTTAGATGCTTTCAGCGGTTATCTCTTCCACACTTAGCTACCCTGCGATGCCACTGGCGTGACAACAGGTACACCAGAGGTGTGTCCACTCCGGTCCTCTCGTACTAGGAGCAGCCCCCGTCAAATCTCCAACGCCCACAGCAGATAGGGACCAAACTGTCTCACGACGTTTTAAACCCAGCTCACGTACCTCTTTA
>ERZ772874.1411-NODE-1411-length-12418-cov-14.422389_pt1 | contig 12418 bp, 11 predicted proteins | sample MGYA00580586_ERZ772874 | MGnify/ENA primary metagenome ERZ772874 (study PRJEB29015, sample SAMEA2737952) | human oral metagenome | biome: human oral; feature: human-associated habitat; material: dental | place: China | collected 2154 ... | reverse complement strand
AAATTCAGAAATCAGGTCTACCTGTTGTTTTCCATTCGATTGCAACTGGCAAGCTACGTCGCTATTTTTCTTGGCAGAATCTTTGGGATGTTTTCAAAGTGGCAGGTGGGATTCTCCAGTCGCTGGGTATCATGTTAAAAGTCCGTCCTAAAGCCCTATTTTCAAAAGGAGGCTTTGTGTCTGTTCCGCCGGTGATTGCGGCGAAGGTGACGGGAGTTCCAGTCTTCATTCATGAGTCTGATTTGTCGCTTGGCTTGGCTAATAAAATCGGTTATAAATGTGCAAAAAAAATGTACTCAACTTTTGATCAAGAGCATTCTTTGACAAAAATTGAACATGTAGGGGCTGTGACAAAAGTTCGGGGAACAAAAACCGAGGAGCCGAGAGAACTGATCGATATTCGTCGGCATTTCAATGAGAACCTACCAACGATCCTTTTTATTGGTGGATCGGCTGGTGCTAAAGTTTTCAATAGTTTTGTAGATAAAAACAAAGATTATTTGCTTACTAAGTACAATCTCATCAATCTAACGGGAGATAGTCGCTTAGATGAACTTTCTACTGGTTTATATCGTGTCTCTTATGTGACGGATTTGTATCAGCCACTGATGGATCTGGCAGATGTAGTGGTGACACGAGGCGGCTCCAATACCATTTTTGAGTTACTTGCTATGAAGAAGCTACAGGTCATTGTACCTTTAGGACTTGGGGCAAGCAGAGGCGATCAGATTGAAAATGCCGACTATTTCGTAAAGAAAGGCTACGCTATGAAGATAAATGAAGAAAACCTAAATAGAGTGAATCTTCAAGTAGCTGTTAATGACTTGTTGAGAGAAAAAGAACATTATTATCAAAGAATGGAAAACTCTCATGAAATCAAGTCTGTAGATGAATTTTATGCAATTTTGAAAAATGACATCAACAAAGGGAAAAAATGACAAAACGGAAACAAGATGATCAGCAAGAAGCTAGAAAAAGTCTTTCTGAATGGCAAAGAAGAAATAAGGAATATCTTGAAAAGAAGGCTCAAGAAGAAGCAGAAAGGCAGAAGCAATTAGAGCAAGAACAAGCTTTAGCTGAAGAAAAAGATCAACAAAATGAATCGGATGTTACTGATGATTCTGAGGATCAAGAAATCGAAAATGACGCTGCAGATGAAACTTCTGATCTGGATGAGAAAGCAGATGCTGCAGGTGAAGAAAACGATGAATTTGAGTTAGATGAAGGGGAAGAACTTAGCAAAAAAGAGCTCAAAAGATTGGCCAAACTTGAAAGAGACGCTAATCGCATTCCGATTGAGAAAATCCATCTTTATCGTGCCTTGCCAGTTCTAATCATCAACGGGCTACTGATTTTACTTTCTCTCTACTTTTTGACTCCTCTGGCAAACATAAAAACGATTCAATTTTCTGGTAATCAAATAGTCAGTCAGGAAGAATTGCTGAAAAATAGTAAGATTGATGACAGGGATTACACTCTGACAACTTTTATCAATCAAAAGAACTATGCACGCAATATGAAATTCTCCAACCCTTGGATTGATACGGTAGATATGACCTATCAGTTTCCTTTTACCTTCAATGTGAAAGTAAAAGAATATGGGGTTCTGGGATATTTGCACGAAAATGAAAACTACTATCCTATTTTGACTAGTGGAGAGGTTATCAAGGACGCAGTTGCTCCTGAGTCCTTGCCTGCTTCCTACATCTCTGTGGAATTTTCTGATCGACAGCTGATTAAATCGCTCGTCAGTCAGTTGGAAAAAGTACCAGATTCTGTAAAAAACAATATCCGAACAGTTCAAATAACCCCAAGTAAGGTGACGCAGGACTTAGCTACTTTGACAATGGGAGACGAACATCAAGTTCTGGTTCCTATTTCACAAATTGCAAGAAAACTCCCCTACTACGAGGGGATTCAGCCTCAGCTAGAATTTCCAAGCGTGGTAGATATGGAAGCTGGTATCTTTAGTTATCTTCAAGGCGCTCAGAATGAAGAATCTTCTGCTGAGCCAGAAGAGAAAGCAGAAGTAAAAAAAGATGAAAAAATAGAGGAAGCGGCTCCAGAGGACGAAAATTCTGAAATTCAAAATCAAACAGAAAATAATGAGAATGCTGAAAATAACTAATTATGTTGAGAAAAACTGCCCATTTTCATTTTCTTTATGATATAATAAAGTTTGGATAACTCTATTCTCAAGAGTTATTGTATAGACCGGAAACATGGAAGATAGAGAGGACTGATGTAATGGCTAGAGACGGCTTTTTTACTGGATTAGATATAGGAACTAGCTCAATCAAAGTGTTGGTGGCAGAGCACATCAACGGTGAAATGAATGTTATTGGAGTCAGTAATACAAAAAGTGCTGGCGTAAAAGATGGGATCATTGTAGATATTGAAGCTGCTGCAGCAGCAATTAAGTCAGCAATCACTCAAGCAGAGGAAAAAGCTGGGATTTCAATTGGTTTGGTTAATGTTGGCCTGCCTGCGAATCTATTGCAAATTGAACCAACGCAAGGGATGATTCCTGTGACGAGTGAATCACAAGAAATTACAGATGAGGATGTTAAGAACGTTGTCAGATCAGCTCTGACTAAGAGTATGACTCCTGATCGTGAAGTAATTACTTTCATTCCAGAGGAATTTGTAGTAGACGGCTTCCAAGGTATTCGCGATCCGCGAGGGATGATGGGAATCCGTTTGGAAATGCGTGGCCTTTTATACACAGGACCTCGTACGATTTTGCATAATCTTCGTAAAACAGTAGAGCGTGCAGGTGTCCAGCTGGAAAATGTGATTATCTCACCTCTTGCTATGACCAAGTCTATTTTGAACGAGGGAGAGCGTGAATTCGGTGCAACGATTATTGATATGGGCGGAGGTCAGACAACAGTAGCTTCTGTTCGTGGTCAAGAACTGCAATTCACCAATATCTACCAAGAAGGCGGCGATTACGTCACCAAAGATATTTCAAAGGTCTTGAAAACTTCACAAAAATTAGCTGAAAGTTTGAAATTTAATTACGGGGAAGCTTATGTACCAGCAGCTGGGTCAGAAACTTTCCAAGTAGAAGTGATTGGAGAAGTTGAACCGGTAGAAGTAACAGAAAGCTACTTAGCTGAAATCATTTCTGCTCGAATCAGACATATCTTTGAACAGGTTAAGCGTGATTTGGATAGAAGACATCTACTTGAGCTACCTGGTGGCATAGTGATTGTTGGTGGAACAGCGATTCTTCCGGGAGTAGTAGAGTTAGCCCAAGAAGTGTTTGGTGTCAATGTGAAGCTCTATGTTCCAAATCAAATCGGTATTCGCAATCCAGCCTTTGCCCATGTGATTAGCTTATCAGAATATGCGGGTAATTTGACTGATGTGGATATGTTAGCTCAAATGGCTGTCCGTGGTGATGAACAGCTTCGTCATCAACCTATCGCCTTTGAACGCTCTGCTCAGCCTTTGCCACGTTTTAACAATAAGTCAGTAGAGGAAACGACAGAAAAAACAGAAACGGATATTCCGCCATTAAGTAATAGTGTTCCAAACCAAGAACCAAAAACTTCGATTACAGATCGTGTACGTAATTTAATTGGTAATATGTTTGATTAAGGAGAGAAAATAAACTATGACATTTTCATTTGACGCTATGGCTGCTCAGGGAGCAGTTATCAAAGTAATTGGTGTTGGTGGAGGTGGCGGAAACGCCATTAACCGCATGATTGATGAAGGAGTTGCGGGGGTTGAATTTATCGCCGCAAATACAGATGTTCAAGCGCTTAGCGGTGCCAAAGCAGAAACTGTTATTCAATTAGGCCCTAAATTGACCCGTGGTCTTGGTGCCGGAGGACAGCCTGAAGTTGGCCGTAAAGCTGCTGAAGAAAGTGAAGAAGTCCTCACAGAAGCACTTGCAGGAGCAGACATGGTCTTCATTACTGCAGGTATGGGTGGAGGAACAGGTACAGGAGCTGCCCCTGTGATTGCACGAATTGCCAAAGGAATAGGCGCTCTGACAGTTGCAGTTATCACTCGCCCATTCGGTTTTGAAGGAACCAAACGTGGTAATTTTGCTATCGAGGGTATTAATGAACTCCGTGAGCATGTGGATACTCTTCTCATCATTTCTAACAACAACCTGCTTGAAATTGTAGATAAGAAGACACCGCTGCTGGAAGCTTTGAGTGAAGCAGACAATGTTCTTCGCCAAGGTGTGCAAGGAATTACGGATTTAATTACCAGCCCAGGCTTGATTAACTTGGACTTTGCTGATGTGAAAACTGTCATGGCTAATAAGGGTGACGCCCTTATGGGAATTGGTCTTGGTAACGGTGAAGAGCGTGTTATTGAAGCAGCCCGCAAGGCTATCTACTCACCACTTCTTGAAACAACGATTGATGGTGCAGAAGATGTGATTGTCAACGTTACAGGTGGTCTTGATATGACCTTGATTGAAGCGGAAGAAGCTTCTGAAATTGTCAACCAAGCAGCTGGCCATGGTGTAAATATCTGGCTTGGTACATCAATTGATGAGTCAATGAAAGATGAAATCCGTGTTACAGTTGTGGCAACAGGTGTTCGACAAGATAAGGTTGATCGTGTCAGCGGCCTTCGCCAAACACAAGGAAGTACTCGTCCGCAAGTTGAGTCAAAACATAGCGAAGTTCGTTCAGCACACTTTGATCGTAATTTTGATTTGACTGAAAAGGTTGACATGCCAACTCCTAGCCGTCCAAGAGCAGATGTTCCAAAGGGTTCTGCCTTTGGCGATTGGGATTTACGTCGAGAAGCGATAGTTCGTCCAGCTGAACCAGCTTCTTCAACTCGCGTGGAGCGTTACGCTGAAACAAATGAAGAGGATGATGAACTTGAAACACCTCCATTTTTCAGAAATCGTTAATCTAGAAAATGAATTTACAACAAAATAAAGATTCGATTTTTCGTTCGGTTGAAAGAATTGCTGAAAAATCAAATCGTTTAAAAAATTCAGTAAAAATCATTGCAGTCACGAAATATGTTGATTGTGAGACTGCTCGCCAGCTTGTAAACACAGGGATTCAGCATATTGGTGAAAACCGTGTGGACAAATTTTTGGACAAATATCAAGCTTTAAAAAATGAAAATCTTACTTGGCACTTAATTGGGAGTTTGCAAAGACGAAAAGTAAAAGATATAATTAATTATGTTGATTATTTTCACGCTTTAGATTCTATAAAATTAGCTCAAGAGATTGATAAGCGAGCGGAACATGTGATACAATGTTTTTTACAAGTGAATATTTCTAAGGAAGCAAGTAAACATGGTTTTCAGGTGGAAGAACTTGATGATGTGTTGTCTGAACTTGAAAAATTAGAAAATATTCGTCTTGTTGGATTAATGACAATGGCTCCATTTGAGGCTAGTCATGATGAGTTGAATCAAATTTTTGAGGCAACTCACCAACTTCAAAAAGAATTACAAAAGAAGCAGTTGAAAAATATGCCATTTACCGATTTGAGTATGGGGATGAGTCGAGATTATCCAGAGGCTATTGCCAATGGGGCAACATATGTTCGAATCGGTACCGCATTTTTTGAATAGGAAAGAACTATGTCATTTAAAGATAGATTTGATAAATTTATAGATTATTTCACAGAAGATGGAGAGGATACAGCTGTCCCGCAACAGGCAGCTAAGCTTCCAAGCAGTTCGCAAAAGCCTGAATTGTTGCAGTCTCAGCCTGTAAAAGAGACGAAGTCTCCTCGTACAGCTCCTGCTCAACCGCAGCCGCAGTCTTCTACAGAAAATATTACGAGATTACATGCTCGCCAGCAAGAATTGGCTCAAAACCGCGCTAAGGCTGATGAGAAGATTACGATTGATGTGCGCTATCCTAAAAAGTATGAGGAAGCGACAGAGATTGTAGACTTGCTTTTGGCAAATGAAAGCATTCTGATTGACTTTCAGTATATGACTGAGGTTCAGGCACGTCGTTGTTTGGATTATCTTGATGGTGCCCGTTATGTTTTAGCGGGTAATTTGAAAAAGGTTGCGAGTACCATGTACTTGCTGACGCCAATCAATGTTGTAGTCAATATTGAGGATATTCGTCTTCCAAAAGATGTTGAATTAAGTGAATTTGACTTTGATATGAAGCGTAGTAGATAATAGATGACTTATTTTATTATTAGGATAATCTCTAATGCCATCAATGTTTATTCCTTGGTGATGCTCATTTATGCAGTTTTATCATGGTTTCCTGGAGGATATGAAACAGCTTTAGGGAAGTTGGTCATTAGTGTAGTGGAGCCATTTCTCCGTCTATTTCGAGGTTTACCTTTACAATTTGGAAGAATAGATTTCACGGTTATGGTAGCTTTCTTTGTTCTAAAATTTTTGAACGTTCTAGTTTTATGGCTGGTTGGATATCTATCACTACTATGGTAAGAAATATTCATCAGCATTTTGCTCAAGAAGATCAAGATTTTATTGATAGAAGTTTAGAAATATTCCAGAGGGTTCAAGACTATTATCACTTTGAAACGACTTCCTTCTTAAATCCTCATCAAGTTGCAATTATGAGGAATATCGGAAAGCAATATGATTTGCAAGCATTTGTCAGCTCAGATTTTTTTCCAAGCGAGTTGGCAAAGGTTCTTATTGCCCCTCCTTACTATGAATTCAATCCTGAAGATTTTGAGATTAGCTTGCTGGAAATAGTTTATGCAAGCAAATTTTATAAAATTAACCATTCTCAGATAATGGGAACGCTTCTTAATCAATTAGGGATTGAAAGAAAGACTTTTGGAGATATTCTCGTTATCGAAGATAGAGCTCAGATTTTTGTTGATAAAAAATTAGCTCAATATTTTATTGATAATGTTTTGAAGATTTCTAAATCGCCAGTGAAGCTACAAGAGGTTGAGCTAGAAGAGCAACTGATTGAACAGAAAGTGACAGTTACAAAAGATATACTGGTTTCTAGTTTGCGTTTAGATAAATTAGTGGCAAGTATCTTTAAATTGTTAAGAAGTCAGGCAGTTCAACTCATCTCAGCAAAGCATGTGAAGCTAAACTATGCTGTAAGCGACAAGCCGGATCAGCAGATTGAGCTAGACGATTTGATTAGCGTTAGAAGATTTGGAAGAGCAAAAGTTTTAAGCGAGAACGGTTTTTCAAAAAATGGGAAGCATAAATTAACTGTTGAATTATTATCTAGTAAATGAGGAGAAGATATGACATTAACATCATTAGAAATTAAAGACAAATCTTTTGCGACGAAATTCAGAGGCTACAATGTCGAAGAAGTTGATGAGTTTCTTGATATTGTTGTAAGGGATTATGAAGATTTGGTTCGTGAAAATCATGAAAAGGAAGCAAAGATTCGTAATCTTGAAGAACGCTTAATCTATTTTGACGAGATGAAGGATTCTCTCAGCCAATCTGTATTGATTGCTCAAGATACAGCCGAGCGTGTTAAACAGGCGGCGAATGAGCGCTCAGCTAATATTATTCGTCAAGCAGAGCAGGATGCACAGCATCTATTGGATGGCGCTAAATATAAGGCCAACGAGATTCTTCGTCAAGCTACTGATAATGCTAAAAAAGTAGCGGTTGAAACAGAAGAATTAAAAAATAAGACACGTGTTTTCCATCAGCGTCTCAAGTCGACGATTGAGAGTCAGCTGACGATTGTGGATTCGCCAGAGTGGGAAGAAATTTTGCGTCCGACTGCAACCTATCTTCAGACCAGCGATGAAGCGTTTAAAGAAGTTATTGAAGAAGCTCTGGGAGAAACGGTTGTTACTCCGGAAGAAGTGGACGTCACTCGCCAATTCTCTCCGGAAGAATTAGCTGAATTGCAAGAGCGGATTGAACATGCCAATAGAGAATTGGCTGCAACTCAATCTTTTGCTCCCCTAGATGAAGAGATAGTAAAAGCGCATCAAGAGGAACTTTTTAGAACTGAATCAGATGAAGAAGATGATTCTGAAGGCAGTCAAAGAATTCCAATTAATATCTTATAATTGTAGAAACACAAATCAGACAAAATATTTTCAGCGAGCAGGTGATGGTGAGAGGCCTGTAATCCCTTTTGTTTGATTTATCATTCTGTCTAATTATATCTGAACTGAGTAAGATATGACGTCTGCCTACGTTACGGGCTAAGAGGGACAGGCTTTTTCCTGTCTAAACAAAGGTGGTACCACGAATTTTCGTCCTTTAGGAGAAGTTTGTGGTTTTTTATTTTGAAAAATGATATTTGTGAGGAGAATCGATGAAACTCAAAGAAACACTGAATCTTGGAAAAACTGCTTTTCCGATGCGGGCTGGCCTGCCAAATAAAGAACCAATCTGGCAAAAAGAATGGGATGAGGCTAGGCTTTATCAGCGCCGTCAAGAATTAAATGAAGGCAAACCGCATTTTGTCCTGCATGATGGACCACCCTATGCGAACGGAAATATTCACGTTGGTCATGCCATGAATAAGATTTCCAAGGATATCATTGTCCGTTCGAAGTCTATGGCAGGCTACTATGCGCCCTACATTCCAGGATGGGATACGCATGGTCTTCCTATTGAGCAGGTGTTGGCCAAGCAAGGTGTAAAGCGTAAAGAACTGGACTTGGTAGAGTACCTCAATATGTGTCGGGACTATGCCCTCAGCCAAGTCGAAAAGCAAAAAGAAGACTTCAAGCGTTTGGGTGTTTCTGGTGACTGGGATAATCCTTATGTGACTTTGACCCCTGACTATGAAGCAGCTCAGATCCGCGTCTTTGGTGAAATGGCTAAGAAAGGCTACATTTACCGTGGTGCTAAGCCGGTTTACTGGTCTTGGTCTTCTGAGTCAGCTTTAGCTGAAGCGGAAATTGAATACCATGACTTGGTTTCAACCTCTCTCTACTATGCTAACCGCGTCAAAGATGGTAAGGGAGTGCTGGACACAGATACTTACATCGTCGTATGGACAACAACTCCATTTACCATTACAGCTTCCCGTGGTTTGACAGTTGGAGCAGATATTGACTACGTTTTGGTCCAGCCTGCGGGTGAAAGTCGCAAGTTTATTGTAGCGTCTGAATTATTGAACAGCTTGTCCGAGAAATTTGCTTGGGCTGATGTTCAAATTTTGGCTACTTACCGTGGTCAAGAATTGAACCAGATCGTGACGGCTCACCCATGGGATACGGCTATAGATGAGTTGGTCATTTTGGGTGACCACGTTACGACTGATTCTGGTACTGGTATTGTCCATACTGCGCCTGGTTTTGGTGAGGACGACTACAATGTCGGTGTGGCCAACGGTCTTGAAGTCGCTGTGACGGTTAACGAGCGCGGTATCATGATGGCAAATGCTGGTCCTGACTTTGAAGGCCAATTCTATGACAAGGTTGTGCTAACTGTTATTGAAAAACTTGGTGATTTGCTCCTTGCTCAGGAAGAAATTTCTCACTCCTACCCATTTGACTGGCGTACCAAGAAGCCAATTATCTGGCGGGCAGTGCCACAGTGGTTTGCCTCCGTATCAAAATTCCGTCAAGAAATCTTGGATGAAATTGAAAAAGTTAAATTCCATTCTGAATGGGGCAAGGTACGCCTCTACAATATGATTCGTGACCGTGGTGACTGGGTTATCTCTCGTCAGCGGGCTTGGGGAGTTCCACTTCCAATCTTCTATGCCGAAGACGGTACCCCAATCATGACTGCTGAAACAATTGAGCATGTGGCTCAGCTCTTTGAGGAGCATGGCTCTATCGTTTGGTGGGAAAGAGAAGCTAAAGACCTCTTGCCAGCAGGATTTACCCATCCGGGTTCTCCAAATGGTGAATTCAAAAAAGAAACAGACATCATGGACGTTTGGTTTGACTCAGGTTCATCATGGAATGGGGTAGTGGTCAACCGTCCGGAATTGACTTATCCAGCAGATCTCTACCTAGAAGGTTCTGACCAATACCGTGGTTGGTTCAACTCATCATTGATCACATCTGTTGCCAACCATGGTGTGGCCCCTTACAAACAAATCTTGTCACAAGGTTTTGCTTTGGACGGCAAGGGTGAAAAGATGTCTAAATCTCTTGGAAATACCATTGCTCCAAGCGATGTTGAAAAACAATTTGGTGCGGAAATCTTGCGTCTCTGGGTAACTAGTGTAGACTCCAGCAACGACGTTCGTATCTCCATGGATATCTTGAGCCAAGTTTCTGAAACCTACCGTAAGATTCGGAACACACTTCGTTTCTTGATTGCCAATACAGCTGACTTCAATCCAGCTGAGGATGCCGTAGCTTACGAAGAACTTCGCTCCGTTGATAAGTACATGACGATCCGCTTCAATCAGTTGGTAGATACCATTCGCAAGGCCTACGCAGACTTTGAGTTTCTGACAATTTATAAAGCAATTGTCAACTTTGTGACCGTTGACTTGTCTGCTTTCTATCTGGACTTTGCCAAAGATGTCGTCTATATCGAAGCAGCTAAATCATTGGAGCGTCGTCAGATGCAGACCGTTTTCTATGACATTTTGGTTAAGATTACCAAGCTGCTAACGCCAATCTTGCCGCATACAGCAGAAGAAATCTGGTCCTACTTAGAGCATGAAGATGAAGACTTTGTCCAATTGTCAGAATTGCCAGAAGCTCTGACTTTCCCAAATCAAGAAGAAATCTTGGACACTTGGTCTGCTTTTATGGACTTCCGCAGTCAGGCTCAGAAAGCCTTGGAAGAAGCCCGCAATGAAAAGGTTATCGGGAAGTCACTCGAAGCCCATCTAACAGTTTATCCAAATGAAGTGGTGAAAACGCTTCTTGGAGCAGTGGATAGCAATGTAGCTCAACTTCTGATCGTGTCCGAATTGACCATCGCAGAAGGTGCAGCGCCAGAAGGAGCAGTAAGCTTTGAGGATGTAGCTTTCACAGTTGAACGTGCTGCAGGTGAAGTTTGTGACCGTTGTCGTCGTATCGATACAACCACTGCAGAACGTAGCTACCACGCAGTTATCTGTGACCACTGTGCAAGCATTGTAGAAGAAAATTTTGCAGAAGCAGTAGCTCAAGGCTTTGAAGAAAAATAAATCATAGTAAATAAAAAAACCTTTTATAATGAACAGCATCAAGGAATACTGCTTGTTCAGATAAAAGGTTCTTTTGTAATAATTTTAAAAGTTGCAAACGCAACTAATGTATATTATAATTTTCTAATTGAGAGTGTTGAATTTTGCTTAAGATATGTTCTAGCTGAAAAAGCTCAGAGGAAGTTAATTGATGCAGCTTCGTCTGAATATACCTATCCTCAAAGCCAATCAGCTTGTCGTATACTTTTAGAGCAGAAGTCGTTGGATAGAGCTCCTTGAATTTCTTATTTTGAGCTTTGGTTTTTTTTGACAATCAAGGCTCTTTCCTCCAGTTTTCGTAAAGAGCGGCTCAGGGTAGTCTTGTCAATCTGAACCAGCTCTGCCAGCTGAGATTGATGGATGGCAGGGTGTTCGACAATGCGAGTAAGAATGAGAAAGAGATTATTATCAAGCTCGTATTGGCTAGCTTCTTGATTCATTTTCATCATGGCTTGACGGGAGATGAACCCCATTTGACGAAATAACTGACGATAATTCATAAGAACTCCTATTATAGTTGCATCTATAATGATTATATAATAAAGCAAGGATGGAAACAAGTATGTGGTATAAAAAATATTTGTCAGAGTTGGACACGCTGGAGTTTTACAAGATTTTAAAGCTGCGGATCGATACCTTTGTTGTCGAGCAAGAGCGAATCTATCATGAATTGGATGAGAAAGATCTAACAGCTGTGCACATTTTCCAAGTAAATGAGCAAGAGGAAGTGGATGCCTATGCCCGCGTGTTTGAGGAAGGTGAAAAAGTCGTTTTTGGCCGCCTTGTGACAGCCCCGTCAGCCAGAGGAAAGGGCTTGGGGAATAGATTAGTAGAGGAAATCTTGTCTCTTTGTGAGAAAAAGTGGCCGAGAAAAATCATTGAGATCGAAGCTCAGGAGCAAGTTGTGGGGCTTTATGAAAAATTCGGTTTTGTAACTCAGGGAGAGCCTTTTATCTTTGAATCAACGCCCCATATCAAAATGATTTACAACAAATAAAAAATCCAGTTGAAGGAACCGATCTTAGTGACGGTGTCTCAACTGGATTTTACTTTCTTAAAACATGGAGTATTCATCGGCTAGCATGACTGTTTCTCTACCGTCATTGTCCACAACATAAATCATTCGGGGGTAAAATGGGTCAAATGTATAGGCGAAGTCAAAGGAAATGAGTGTGTCGAGATGATCCTCAGAGAATCGGAAGGTCAGCTTGCCCTTGTTGTTGATCAATTCGAAGCGAATCAGGTTATTCAGGGGAAAGACATCTTTAAGGAAGTTGTCGATGATGTACCAGAAAGTGTCAATCACGTCATCTGGAAGGCTAGTGATAGCGCCAAAGC
>ERZ772874.1410-NODE-1410-length-12419-cov-12.516257_pt1 | contig 12419 bp, 12 predicted proteins | sample MGYA00580586_ERZ772874 | MGnify/ENA primary metagenome ERZ772874 (study PRJEB29015, sample SAMEA2737952) | human oral metagenome | biome: human oral; feature: human-associated habitat; material: dental | place: China | collected 2154 ... | reverse complement strand
TCATGGCTTATTCCTCAAACAGCGACATCTGCCCATCCTCATCCTCCTCCGACGGCACATCGGTAGCGGATGGCTCTCCGTCGGAGGAGGGCGATGGGGCGTGGCGCGTCGGTTCCAGCTCGTCGACCGACGCTACCGTGAATGTCGTCACCCGTTTGCCGCGCGCTTTGACGCTCTTCACGCCCACGAACTCCGCCGCCTCGATGGTTAAGGGATCGCGGTAGCTATCGTGTCCGCCCAGCGTCACCTCGATGCGTGGATAGGCCTCGTCGGTCAGCAGGAAGAGGCGGTGACGAGGGTTGTCGCCCATCAGGTTCTGCCGCTTCTCGGAGTCTTCGGACGGGAAGCGCTTGAGGTAGACATAGCCCTGATCGGCGTCGAAGTAGACGGCAGTCCATGTCTTGCGTGCGTCGTACCGTTCGATGAGCAGGATGTTGTCTTCGTAATGGTTGCTGAGGTCGAAGCCGGTGGTGTAGAACTCGCCCGACTGCAATACGACGAGGATGCGGTCGTCGCTGCGGAACTCACCGAGGGCCTCGCCGCGACCGTCGTAGTTCAGGCGGAGCACGTCGCGGTCGAACCACACCTCGCGCCCGCCGAGCGTCGATGAACCGCGCTGCTTGAGCGAGATCTTGTGGATCTCTGCCCGGGTGAGGATGTTGCCGAGCGAGGTGCGACCCTTGATCAGTATCTCGCTGAAATCCTTCTCGAAGACGAGCGTCTTCTGCCGTAGCTTCGGCTTGAGGATCACCTTCACCGTCTCTGCCTCACCGTTCGGATTGGCACTGAAATAAAGGATGCGTGAGCCTTCCGTGCCACGCGTCACGTTGTACTCCTTGTCGCGCGTCGAGCCGGTGACGGCGAACCGCTTGATGTAGTTGCAGCCCGCGCGGCCGTCGCGATAGATCACGTTGTAGATCGTCCGTGTGTCGTTGCGGTTGAAGACGTTGACGTAGATCACGTCTTGCCCGACGAAGATCTTTTCGCTCACCCGCATCACTTTGTACACGCCGCTGCGATAGAAGAGGATGATGTCGTCGATGTCCGAGCAATTGCAGACGAACTCGGCCTTCTTTAGCCCTGTGCCCACGAAACCCTCCTCGCGGTCGATGTAGAGCTTTTCGTTGGCCTCGGCCACCTTGGTGGCTTCCACGCGGTCGAAGCTACGGATCTCCGTGCGCCGCGGCCGGTCGGCGCCGTACTTCTTCTTCAGCCCCTCGAACCACGCCACGGCATAGTCCGTGAGGTGCGACAGGTGATGCTCCACGCGCTCGATCTCGCCCTTCAGTCGTGCGATCTGCTCGTCGTTGCGGTCGGCGTTGAACTTCAGGATGCGCCCCATTTTGATCTCCATCAGCTTCAGGATGTCCTCCCGGGTGACCTCCCGGATGAGCCGCGGCTTGAACGGCTCCAGCCGGCGGTCGATGTGCGCCACGGCTGCGTCCATGTCCGGCGCCTGTTCGAACTCCTTATCCTTATAGATCCGCTCCTCGATGAAGATCCGCTCGAGCGAGGCATAGAAGAGCTCCTCGCGCAGCTCGCCGCGTTCGATCTCCAGCTCTGTGCGCAGCAGCCCGAGCGTCTGCTCGGTGGAGTGTCGCAACACCTCGCTGACGGACATGAATCGCGGCTTGTTGTCCTCGATCACGCAGCAATTCATGTACACGCTCTTCTCGCAGTCGGTGAAGGCGTAGAGCGCGTCGATCGTCTTGTCCGACGATACGCCCGGCGCCAGATGGATCAGGATCTCCACCTCGCGCGCCGTGTTGTCGTCCACCTTGCGGATCTTGATTTTCCCCTTCTCGTTGGCCTTGATGATGGAGTCGATCAGCGAGCCCGTCGTGTAGCCATAAGGGATCTCGGTGATGGCCAACGTGCGGTTGTCCACCTTCGTGATCCGCGCCCGGACCTTCACCATGCCGCCGCGGTTGCCGTCGTTGTACTTCGCCACGTCCACCAAACCGCCCGTCTGAAAGTCGGGGTAGAGCGTGAACGCCTCGCCGCGCAGACAGGCCACGGAGGCGTCGATCAGCTCGTTGAAATTGTGCGGCAGGATCTTCGACGACAGTCCCACGGCGATGCCCTCCGCCCCTTGCGCCAGCAGCAGGGGGAACTTGATCGGCAGGCTGACCGGCTCGCGGTTGCGCCCGTCGTACGACTGCTTCCAGACGGTCGTCTTGGGGTTAAACACCGTCTCGAGCGCGAACCGCGAGAGCCGCGCCTCGATGTATCGCGGTGCCGCCGCGCTGTCGCCCGTGAGGATGTTGCCCCAGTTACCCTGGCAGTCGATCAGCAGATCCTTCTGCCCGAGCTGCACCAGCGCGTCGCCGATCGAGGCGTCGCCGTGCGGGTGAAACTGCATCGTCTGGCCCACCACGTTGGCCACCTTATTATATCGTCCGTCGTCGATGCGCCGCATGGCGTGCAGGATGCGTCGCTGCACCGGCTTCAGCCCGTCGTTGATGTGTGGCACGGCCCGCTCCAGGATCACGTACGAGGCATAATCCAGGAACCAGCTCTGATACATGCCCGGCAGATGGCGCACGCTGTCCGCACCGATCGCCCCCCCAGGCACCACATAGCCTCCGCCTGTGCCCTCGGTCGTGTTCGCCTCCATCGCCTCGTCCGGCAGCCTTTCCTCTTCGCGTTCGTCTTCTTCTTTCATATCTATGGGTTATAACAGTCTAAGAAGCTGTTTTGAATTTATTGAGTGATTATTTTAAGGAGCTGTTTGGGCGGATCTTTCTCCTTTTTATTTCGGGCCTATTCAGGTCTATTTCCGCCCTTTTGTTCCATCTTTTTCGTCACATAGCTTGCTATGCTCCTTAAAAGATGAAACAAAATCCCCGGAAATATCCTCTGAATATCCTCCGAAATAAATTCCAAACAGCTTCTAATCTACGCGCCGTTTCCATCGGCGGCGGGCAAAAGTAGGCGAATTTGCCCACCCCTTTGGCGCGAAATGGCGGCCATCCGCGTCGGGGTGGGAATACCGCGCCAATCCCTCTGCCGCGTCTGGTTTACCCTCAAAAGTCCCCAACGACGCAATGGTCTCAACCTATAAAACCCTCGTCGTGCCGCACGAAGGCACGGTCTCAACCCATAAAATCTCCATCGTGCCCAACGATATGATGGTCTCAACCCATAAAACCCTTGTCGTGCCTAACGACGCAATGGTCTTAACCCATAAAACCTCCATCGTGCCGCACGAAGGCATGTTCTTAACCTATAAAACCCTCGTCGTGCCCAACGATATGATGGTCTTAACCCATAAAACCTCCATCGTGCCGCACGAGGGTACGGTCTTAATCCATAAAAGCCCCATTATGCCGAACGAGGGCACGGTCTTCTTTCTGTTGGTTTTTGGCGAGTGACTTTTTATATCTGAGTGAAACTTCTCGATAATAAAATGGTGGCCATTTATAAGTAGAGAAGTTTTGGTGAGAATAAATCGGCCACTTTTTTATTTCCGATAAAGTTGATTGCCTATAAACAAGTGACTTGCTTATTCCTGATAAAGCCTATTGGGTATAAACGGGTGACTTTTTATTACTGATGAAAATTTGGTCCCTATAAAAAAGTCGCTATTTTATTTCCGAGAGAGTTTGTTCAGTAATAAAAAGTGACCTGCTGAAAACCGAAGCAACCCAGGCCGTGCCCTCGTGCGACACGACGGGGTCTTCACGCACGCAGACCGCGGCGTCGTTTGACAAAATGAGGGATTTGTGACTCGGCGTAGTGCCTTCGTGCGACACGATGGGGCCTTCACGCACGTAGGCCGTGGCGTCGTTGGACAAAATGAGGGATTTGCGAATCGGTGTCGTGCCCTCGTGCGGCACGACGGGGCCTTCACGCACGCAGACCGCGGCGTCGTTAGACAGAATGAGGGATTTGCGAATCGGCGTATTGCCCTCGTGCGACACGATGGGGCTTTCACGCACGTAGGCCGTGGCATCGTTCGACAGAATGAGGGATTTGCGAATCGGCGTAGTGCCTTCGTGCGGCACTATGGGGCCTTCAGGTACCCAGGCCGTGGCGTCGTTCGGCATGATGAAACCTTCACGAATCCAGCCCGCGGGGTCGTTGGACAGAATGAGGGATTTGCGAATCGGCGCGGTCGTGTCGCGGGGCATGACAGGGGCGGATGAATTTGGGCGGTATAGCTGCATTCAGGAATTGAAACTGCTGCTTACATTTGCCGCCGTATTGCAAACTCGATATAGCAATTGGGTTTATTATGAAGAAATTTATTCAGCATCGTGGTATTGTAAAACATACCGGAGGAGGCCGTATTGTGGTCTGTATCGAACAGCAAAGCGCGTGCTCTGCGTGCCATGCCCGTTCGGCCTGCCTCGCATCGGACAAAAAGGAGAAACTCATTGAGGTGAAGGGCGAGAGCCGTCAGTTTGCTCCCGGGGAGGAGGTCATGGTCGTGGCCCAATCCTCGAGCGGCATGCAGGCTGTCGCCCTTGCGTTCGCCGTGCCCTTTGTGCTGGTGGTGGCTGCCGTATTTATCGGCGCCCGCCTGAGCGGAGGCGACGACGGCATCGGTGGACTCGCGGGGCTGGCCGTCCTGGCCGTCTATTACGCCCTGCTGTACGCCTTCCGGGAGAAGATCGGGCGACGGTTTTCGTTCTCCGTCGCTAAGCTCGAAGCTGGCTCCCAGCTCGACACAGCTGCTTATTAACCGCCAAATCAATCTTACACGAAATGTATATAGCGATCATTTTATTAGGAACGGTGGGGGCCATTGCGGCGCTCATCCTATTTGCAGTATCGAAGAAATTCGAGGTGCATGAAGATCCGCGCATCGGGCAGATACAGGAAGCCCTGCCGGGCGCCAACTGCGGCGGCTGCGGATTTCCGGGTTGCGGGGGCTTTGCCAACGCGTGCTTTAAGGCTGAGGCGCTCGACGGGCTGTATTGCCCCGTGGGCGGTCAGGACGTGATGAAGAAAGTGGCCGAGATCAAGGGCGTGGCCGTCGTGGCTGCGGCGCCGAAGATCGCCGTGGTGCGCTGCAACGGCACCTGCGAGGCGCGTCCGCGGACGAATACCTACGACGGCGCATCGAACTGCACCATCGCCGCCTCACTCTATCGGGGCGAGACGGGTTGTTCGTTCGGCTGCTTCGGCCTCGGCGACTGTGTGGACGCCTGCGAATTCGACGCCATCCACATCAACCCGGTGACACGCATCGCGGAAGTGGTGGAGGACAAATGCGTCGCCTGTGGAGCCTGCGTCAAGGCCTGCCCGACGAAGATCATCGAGCTGCGCAAGAAGGGGCCGAAGTCGCGTCGCATCTTCGTCTCCTGCATGAACAAGGACAAGGGCGGCGTGGCACGCAAAGTCTGCTCGAACGCCTGCATCGGCTGCGCACGCTGCGTCAAGGAGTGTGCCTTTGAGGCCATCACGGTGACGAGCAACCTGGCTTACATCGACGACACGAAGTGCCGCCTCTGTCGCAAGTGCGTCGTGGTCTGCCCCACGAAGGCCATCCACGAACTGAACTTCCCGCCGCGTAAGGAGCCGAAGCCCGACGCACCGAAGGCCGCTGCTCCGGCCGCACTGTCGCTCGTGGAGGCTGCTCGCGCCAATACGCCGGCGGCGAAACCCGCTCTGGCTGAAACGGCTGTTGCCACTGCTGAACCAGCCGTGAAAGATTAACCCACACCCACACAACGACCTGTCTATAATGTACACTTTTAGAATAGGGGGCATTCACCCCTCAGGAAACAAGTTATCGGCCGGGCGCCCGATCGAGGCGATCGCGCCCACGGCCAAGGTGGTCATACCGCTCGGGCAGCACATCGGTGCACCGGCTGAGGCGGTGGTGGCCAAAGGCGACAAGGTGAAGGTCGGGACGCTGATCGGCAAGGCCGCAGGGTTCGTTTCGGCCAACGTACACTCGTCCGTTTCGGGCACCGTGACCAAGATCGACACGATGCTCGACGCCGCCGGTCTGCCCAAGCCCGCTGTCTACATCAACGTAGAGGGCGACGAGTGGGAAGAGACCATCGACCGCAGCGAGACCCTCGTCCGCGACTGCACGCTGTCCGCCAAAGAGATTATCGGGAAAATCGCCGCCGCCGGCATCGTCGGTATGGGTGGCGCCACCTTCCCCACGCAAGTCAAGCTCTCGCCTCCCCCGGGCAGCAAGGCCGAGATACTGATCGTTAACGCCGTCGAGTGCGAGCCGTATCTGACGTCGGACCACTCGCTGATGCTGGCCAAAGGCGAAGAAATCATCGTCGGGGTGAAGATCCTCATGACCGCCATCGACGTTCGCCGCGCCGTGATCGGCATTGAAAGCAACAAGCCCGACGCCATCAAGCTGATGAAGAAGCTGGCCGCCAAGGAGCAGGGCATCGAGGTGATGCCGCTCAAGATGCGTTACCCGCAAGGGGGCGAGAAGCAGCTCATCGACGCCGTGATCCGCCGTCAGGTGAAGAGCGGCGCGCTGCCTATCTCGGTCGGTGCCGTGGTGCAAAACGTGGGCACCGTCTTCGCCGTTTACGAGGCCGTGCAGAAGAATAAGCCGCTCATCGAGCGCGTCATCACCGTCACGGGCAAGAGTGTCGTGAAGCCATCGAACTTCATCGCCCGCATCGGTACGCCGATCAGCACCCTGATCGAAGCCGCTGGCGGCATCCCCGAGGATACGGGTAAGATCATCGGTGGAGGCCCCATGATGGGTCGCACGATGATCACGGACGATGTGCCGATGATGAAGGGTAGCTCCGGCATCCTGCTTATCCCACGCGCCGAGGCCGTGCGCAAACCCATGCGCGACTGCATCCGCTGCGCCAAGTGTGTCGACGTCTGCCCGATGGGCTTGGAACCCTATCTGCTGATGAACCTGGCCCTCCATAAGACGTGGGACGAGGCCGAAGAACATTACATCGTCGACTGCATCGAGTGTGGCTCCTGCAGCTACACCTGTCCCTCATATCGCCCGCTGCTGGACTATATCCGCATGGGCAAGGGCGCGGTGATGGGCATCATCCGCTCGCGGAAGAAGTAACCCCCCGAGAGACGAACAGACTTAGTTTTAATGTATGAACAGACAATAACCGGATAACATGGACTCCAAACTGATCATCTCTCCGTCGCCACACATTCATGGGGGCGATTCGATAAGCAAAAACATGTACGGCGTGCTTATCGCACTGGTGCCGGCCTTCCTCGTGTCGCTTTACTGCTTCGGGTTGGGCGCACTCGTTGTGACGCTCGTATCCGTCGCCTCGTGCGTCATCTTCGAGTATCTCATTCAGAAGTACCTCTTCAAGCGCGAGCCCACCATTGCCGACGGCTCGGCCATCCTCACGGGTGTCTTGCTGGCCTTCAACCTGCCGTCCAACCTGCCCGCGTGGATCGTCATCCTGGGCGCACTCTTCGCCATCGGCGTCGGCAAGATGTCGTTCGGCGGATTGGGCAACAACATCTTCAACCCCGCGCTCGTGGGGCGTGTCTTCCTGCTCATCTCCTTCCCGGCGCAGATGACGACGTGGCCCGTGGCCGGCGTCTTCCCCCTGACTTACACCGACGCGCAGACCGGCGCCACGACGCTCTCGTTGATCCATTTCACGAAAGACATAGCCGGCCTCGGCCCGTCAGCCATCGGACTGACCGGCGGTAGCCTCGGTGAGATGAGTGAGGTGGCGCTGCTCCTGGGCTTTGCCTACCTGCTCTATCGGCGCATCATCACGTGGCACATCCCCGTGGCCATCATCGGCACCGTGGCTGTGTTCACCACCATCATGTACCTCTTCAACCCGACCGAAGTCAACAACCCGCTGATCCATCTCACCTCTGGCGGACTCATGCTCGGCGCCGTCTTCATGGCCACCGACTATGTGACCTCGCCCATGACCAAGCGCGGCTCGCTGATCTATGGCGCGGGCATCGGCCTCCTGACCGTGCTCATCCGCATCTTCGGATCCTATCCCGAGGGCATGTCCTTCTCCATTCTGATCTGGAACGGCCTCACGCCGCTGATCAACACCTACATCAAACCCAAACATTTCGGAGGCAGATAAACGATGGAAAAAATCAAATCCACATTCATCACCATTCTGGCGTCGCTCACGTGCTTCTGCCTCATCGCAGGCACCGCGCTGGCCGTAGCCAACAAGCTGACCGAGGATAAAATCGCCGCCGCCAAAGCAGCCGCCCTGCAAGAAGCCATTAAGAAGGTGGCGCCCGAGTTCGACAACGACCCCTCGGCCGAACAATACAGGGCCGCCACAGCCGACGGCGATTCGCTCACCATCTATCCCGCCAAGAAGGGCGGCAAGCTGGTCGGTGCCGCCGTAGAGACGAACACCAAGAAGGGCTTCGGCGGCGAGATCCGCATCATGGTCGGCTTCGACGCGGACCAGAAGATCGTCAACTACTCCGTGCTCGAGCACAACGAGACCCCCGGCCTCGGATCGAAGATGGAGGAGTGGTTCCGCACGGATAAAGGCAAGCAGAGCGTCCTCGGGCGCGACATGAAGGGCGGCGCGCTGAAAGTCTCGAAAGACGGCGGCGAAGTAGACGCCATCACGGCCGCCACCATCTCCTCACGCGCCTTCCTCGACGCCATCAACCGCGCCTATGCCGCCTACGCACAAGGTGCTGGCAAGGGCGACGCCAAAGCCGACGGTGCCTCCGGCGCCACCCAACAAACGGCTGCCGATTCGACCGCCTCAACGTCTCACAGCAAATAACCCCCCCGGACTATGAACTACCTCAAAGTCATCAAGAATGGGATGATCACCGAGAATCCCACCTTCGCCCTCCTCCTGGGCATGTGCCCCACGCTGGCCACCACCTCCTCGGCCATCAACGGCATGAGCATGGGCCTGGCCACCGCCTTCGTGCTCATCTGCTCCAACGCCGCCATCTCGGCCATCAAGAAGCTCGTGCCCGACGAGGTGCGCATCCCCGTCTACGTCGTCGTTATCGCCTCCTTCGTGACCATCCTCCAGATGTGCATGCAGGCCTACATGCCCGAACTCTACAAGAGCCTCGGCCTCTTCATCCCGCTGATCGTGGTGAACTGCATCGTGCTCGGTCGCGCCGAAGCCTTCGCCTCGAAAAACGGCGTCGTAGCCTCTGCTTGCGACGGCATCGGTATTGGCGTCGGCTTCACCCTCGCCCTCACCCTGCTCGGCACCTGCCGCGAGCTCCTCGGCACCGGCCGCGCCTTCTCGCTCACCCTCTTCCCGGAGCACTACGGCGCCCTGCTCTTCGTCCTCGCCCCCGGCGCCTTCATCGCCCTGGGCTACCTCATCGCCATCGTCAATAAACTGAAGAAATAACCCCCCGCCCTTATGGAATACATCATCATTTTCATCGCCGCCGTCTTTGTCAACAACATCGTCCTGTCGCAATTCCTCGGCATCTGCCCCTTCCTGGGCGTGTCGAAAAAGATCGACACAGCGATGGGCATGGGCATGGCCGTGACGTTCGTCCTCACCATCTCCACGATCGTCACCTTCTTGATCCAGAAATACATCCTCGACGCCTTCGGGTTGGCCTACCTACAGACCATCGTCTTCATCCTCATCATCGCCGCCTTGGTGCAGATGGTGGAGATCATCCTCAAGAAAGTCTCCCCCGCGCTCTACCAAGCCCTCGGCGTCTTCCTGCCGCTGATCACGACCAACTGCGCCATCCTTGGCGTCGCCATCCTCGTTATTCAGAAGGATTACAACCTGCCGCAGTCCATCGTCTTCGCCTTTTCGACGGCCATCGGTTTCGCGCTTTCGCTCATCATCTTCGCCGGCATCCGCGAGCAGCTCTCGCGCCTGAACGTCCCCGCGGTGATGAAAGGCATCCCCATCGCGCTCCTCACCGCCGGCCTGCTAGCCATGGCCTTCATGGGCTTCTCCGGCATCGTGTGACGCGATTGCGATGCAAATAGACATAGCATAGAAAGGAGTAAAAGAAGAAATGGAAACCATCACATTGAATAATGGAGTAAAGATGCCGCAGCTGGGCTACGGCGTGTATCAGGTGGAACCAGCCGAAGCCGAACGCTGTGTGAGCGACGCCCTCAGCGTGGGCTACCGCATGGTGGACACGGCGCAGGCCTACCGTAACGAGGAGGGTGTGGGCGCGGCCGTCAAGAAGAGCGGCCTCAAGCGCGACGAGGTCTTTATCGTCAGCAAAGTGTGGATCAGTAACTATGGCTACGAGCGCGCCCGAGCCAGCATCGATGACAGTCTGAAGTGCTTACAAACGGATTACATCGACCTCATGCTGCTTCACCAGCCCTTCTGCGACTATTATGGCGCTTACCGCGCCCTCGAGGAGGCCTATCACGCGGGCAAGCTGCGCGCCATTGGCGTGAGCAATTTCCAGCCGAACCACTTCATCGACCTCGCCAGCAACGTGGAGGTAGTGCCGGCCGTAAATCAAGTGGAGACACACGTCTTCTATCAGCAGATTTGCGCCAAGAAGTACATGGACGAGTTCGACACCAAGATCATGTCATGGGGCCCACTGGCTGAGGGACGCAATGGCCTCTTCACCAACCCCACGTTGGCAGAGATCGGCCAGGCACACGGCCGGAGCGTGGCACAAGTCGCCCTGCGTTACCTCACGCAACGCGGCGTAATCATCATTCCCAAATCTGTGCGCCGCGAACGCATGGCGGAGAACTTCCAGATCTACGACTTTAAGCTCACGTCAGACGAGATGGCACGCATCGAACGGCTCGACACCGCTCACAGCCTCTTCTTCGATCACAACGACCCGGAGACCGTGAAGATGTTCATGGGCTGGCGCAGCCTATAGTGAGGCTGTTTGGATACGTGTAGCAAGCAATAGGAGCTCATTCCGTATCCTGATGGCCTGAGGACGGGTTCCCCGAAAGATTCTCTGGCCATCGTGTGACGCTCCGTCATTTCCAGGGGTTGCGCGTCAAGAAAAAGGCACCTCCACCGCGTGTGGGGGTGCCTTTTTTACGTGCGGGCGCATTCTCCCGCGCGGTTTCAGCGTAGAATCGGTGTTTCTGAATCATTCCCGAACGGTTTCAGCGTAGAATCGGTGTTTCTGAAGCATTCCCGAACGGTTTCGGTACAGAATCAGGGTGGGTTTCTGGAGTATTAGATGTCAGAGCACCTCGTCGAGGAAACGGAGGATGTGCGCCGTGTCGTCGGGGTGGAACCAGGTGATGGACGGGTCGCGGCGGAACCAGGTCTGCTGCTTGCGGGCGTAGACGCGGGTGTTGCGCTTGATGCGGGCCACGGCCTCGTCGAGCGAGAGCTGGCCGTCGAAGTGCTGAAAAAGCTCCTTGTAACCGACCGTGTTGAGGGCGTTGAGGTGGCGCTGGGGATAGAGGGCGCGGGCTTCGCGGAGGAGGCCGTCGGCCATCATTTGGTCGACGCGGGCGTCGATGCGACGGAAGAGCTCTTCGCGCGGGCGGACAAGCCCGATCTTGAGGATGCGGAAGGGGCGCACTTTGACGCTACGCGTGCGGAAGTCGGAATAGGGGCGGCCGGCGGTGCGGCAGATCTCGACGGCGTGGATGACACGACGCGGGTTGCGGCGGTCGACTTCGGCGAAGTGCACGGGGTCGGCCTGTCGGAGCTCGTCGAGCAGGGCGTCGAGTCCGAGGCACTCATAGTCCGCCATGACGGCGGCGCGGATGTCGGTGGGTACGGTGGGGATGTCGTCGATGCCCTGACAGACGGCGTCGATGTACATCATCGATCCGCCGGTGAGGAGGACGGTGGCGTGGGTCGTGAAAAGGGTCGTAAGGAGCGCGAGGGCGTCCGTTTCATAGCGTGCGGCGCTGTACGGTTCGGCGAGGTCGAGGAGGTCGACAAAGTAGTGCGTGACGCGGGCGCGTTCGTCGGCCGTGGGGGCGGCGGTGCCGATGGGCATGCCGCGATAGATCTGTCGGGAGTCGGCCGAGAGGATGGGGCTGCCGAGGCGTTCGGCCAGTCGCAGGCTGAGCGCCGTCTTGCCCACGCCGGTGGGGCCGAGCAGGACGAGGAGGGTGGGACGTTCGAGTGCGTTCAATAGCGTTCTTCCAAGTCGGAGAGGCTGACGCTGTCGCCATCCTCAAAGCCGCCCATGCCCTCGCGATCGAGTTCGTCGTCGTCATACTCGGAGTCGCCGTAGAAGTCTTCACCGGTGGCGGAGACGGTCGGGGTGAGCGTCTTGCCGAGATCCTTTTCGAGCTCTTCTTCGGTGAAGGCTTGCTCGGGCGGATCGCCGACGGAGCGTGTGCAGACGGCCTCCCGGAGGGTGCGTCCGGTGATGATCTCGCGAAGCTCCATGTAGAAGGCGCGGTCGAACATGTAGTCGAAGACGTAGATGAGTCGCTGGTGCTCGTCTTCGAGCAGCTCCTCGAGGCGTGTGTCTTCCATGAGGCACGTGTCGGCGTCGGTGGGAGCGCCCATGTCGACGAGGGTGATCTCGGTGCG
>ERZ772874.1404-NODE-1404-length-12448-cov-3.975793_pt1 | contig 12448 bp, 14 predicted proteins | sample MGYA00580586_ERZ772874 | MGnify/ENA primary metagenome ERZ772874 (study PRJEB29015, sample SAMEA2737952) | human oral metagenome | biome: human oral; feature: human-associated habitat; material: dental | place: China | collected 2154 ... | reverse complement strand
TCATATATTTTCACCTTCCTAAAAGTTAACTCTTCTTTTTCTCTTAAGCCACTGCTCCATCTTTTTATCAAATTCAGACTGTGATTCTTTCTCTGCTTGAACAATATCATCCTTTGTTGGGGATGCTCCTTCAAAGTGATATACGGGAGCATATGTGACAGTTATTCCTTCCATTTGTCCAGTATTATCACTTCTTGAACCTCCAACTCCTGCTATATTGTCAATTAAAGCCGGTACAGGTGTATGATTAGATCCTACAATCATATCATCCATTCTTTCTGATAGTACTTTAATAGCATTACCTATGGCACTTCCCTGTCGGCTTAATGCATTGTCAACAAATGATGACAGATTATCCCACAATGTGTCCAATGGGACTACAGCTTCACTTTGACTTCCCTCTCCAATCATTGCCAATGTAGGATCTGAAACGATACCACCTGTTGCAAGCTGTGGCACTGATAACGGTGATAGTTTACTTATACTCACTCCCGGAATTGCATTTATTGCACTGATGGCAATGTTAATGGCTGCTATAAATCCATTAATAATTCCGGCTGCTCCACTTATTACAGCATTTACTGCACCCTTTACAGCTCCACTGATGGCATCAGATATTGCGACTCCAATTTCTGTAAATATTCCAACTATACTATCCCATACACCACTAAAAAAAGTTATGATACTTCCAAATATTCCAGTTATCATATTCCATGCCTCTTGGAACACCGTTCCAAAGAATGAACCAACTGCACCAAATATTGACACAACTGAGTCCCAAAGTGTCTGGAAGAAAGCTCCAAATCCGGCAAATATACTTTTTATTGCTTCCCAAGCTCCGGCAAAGTCACCTGTCAAAACACTTGCTATAACAGAAAAAATCCCGGCAATAGTATTAAATATCATTTGGAAATAGGCACCTACCACATTCCAAACAGATTTAACTATTTCCCATGCTGTTCTAAAAAATGCTCCGATTACATTTCCTGCCGCCGAAAATACTACCTTGATATTATTCCAAATCATCTGGAAGTATAAAACTGCAACAGACCATACTCCTTTTATTATTGACCATGCTACTCTAAAAAATCCACCGAGTATACTTCCAACTACAGAGAATATGTTTTTAATTGTTAGCCATACATTTTGGAAGAATGGCTTTACCGCCTGCCAAATATTTTTAATTACATCCCAAGCTGCCCTGAAAAATCCGCCCAATACACTAACAACTACGGAGAATATGATTTTTATTGAGTTCCATATACTAACGAAATAAGGTTTAAAAGTATTCCAAGTTTCTTTTATTGCTTCCCATGCTGATTTAAAGAATCCGACAACTGCATTAAGAACATTTCCTGCTACAACTTTTATACTTGCAAATGCTTTATTCACAATATTTCTAAAGGTTTCACTTTTGTTATATGCAATTATCAGCCCTGCCACTAATGCAGCAATCGCAAGTACTACTATCATAATTGGATTTGCATTCATGGCTGCATTTAATAACCATTGACCGGCAGCGGCAGCCTTTGTAGCTGCTGCATGTGCCCAGGTTTGAGCTGTACTGGCAGCTTTTACCATTGCATCCTGAATGTATAATCCATGAATTGCCGCTGTAAGAGCTATATCTTTAATTTTAGCTATATTCAAAATTGCCATCGCCTTTGCAGCAGAATAAACTCCTGTCACAAACTGATAAAATTTAACAGCTCCAACTGCCACACCTATGGCAGTAATTGTAGGCAAGAATCCATCCCACTGTACAAATGCATCAGCTACATCTGCCACACCTCCGACTACTTTAAGAAGTGCGTCAGTAATATTAGGAATGGCAGTCTCTGCTATAAATGTTATTGTGGGCTTTGCATTATCAAAAGCTTCAAAAAATCTCCATTTTAAATCACTCAAAAGATCCAGAATAATTTCAAATGTAGGTTCATTTTCTGCCACTTTCTCCATTACATTCTCAATAGCATTTTTCAATGTTCCTATGAGAAAACCTGCAACTTCTTGCCCTTTACTTATAAAATCCTGTGCCACTTCTATTGCACTCTTTATTGAATCAGGAAGTTCAATTCCAAAAGTATCGCTCATCATATTACTAAATGAGTCAATACTTCCTTCGCCTCCACTGAGTGTAACTAAAAAATCCATAACACCTGAGGACATATTCCCCACACCTGTCATGAACTCATCTATTGGAAGTTTATTAATCATTCCAACAAAGTTTTCAGTTATTTTGGGGATGCTCGCCGCAAACCCATCTATTATCTTGATTGCATGTGGTCCGAAGGCTTCAATCATTGATATTTTCAAATCACTTACGGCACTTCCCATTCTTGCCATCGCACCTTTTAAGGTGTTCGTGACCTTTTTATCCATTTCATCCAGTGCACCCTCTGAGTTATTAAGGTTATCCGATAATGCGTCCCATGCCGATGCAGTACCGTCTACACCTTCTTTTACACCATCAAGAAGATATCCAAACTTTGAGTAGTAGTTTGTTCCGGCAATGGCTGCCATATAGTTATTCTTCTCTTCCTCTGTCAGACCTGACATCGAACCATTCAAATCAATAAGGATTTGACGCATATCTCTCATTTTGCCTGCATTATCATAGACTGCAACGCCAAGTTCCTCAAATGCTGCCTTTGCCGCATCCTTGGTGGAAATACGCACAAGCATTGAATTCAAAGCTGTTCCGGCTTCTGCACCCTTTACACCATTGTTCGCCAATATGCCAAGTGCTGTCGCAGTTTCTCGGAAATCCATTCCTGATGACCTTGCAGCTCCACCACAACCAATCATTGCTTCCATTAAGTCTGCTGAAGTTGTATTTGCCTTATTATTCGTCATAACTACAACATCTAAGTATTCCTGCAATTCATCTATTCCGACACCCATCGCACTCATAGAGTCAGTGACCTGATCACTTGTGGTCGCCAAATCTGCCTGTGTAGCTTCTGCAAGCTTTAAGACCGGAGTAAGTGCTTTTGTGCTGGTCTCCACATCCCAGCCTGCCAGTGCCATATATCCAAGGGCATCAGCCGCTTCCGATGCAGTGAAGGTGGTGGCTTTTCCTGCCTCTCTTGCAGCTTTTGACAGTTTTTCATATTCACTTGCAGTAGCTCCGGCAATACCCGAAGTATTGGCCATAGATTGTTCAAACTCTGAATATTCGCTGACCGCATCTCCAATGAATTGTCCGACTTTTATTGCTGCAAATGCTCCTGTGATCATGACCGCAGCTTTTTTTGCCATTCCTGCAAGATGGTTAATTCCATCCTCAGTCATCCCAAAGCTTTTCTTTAAAGAATTTTCAACTTTACCTGCGATGCGAATTGCCAGCTCTTGTTCGCTGCTTCCTGCCAATCTCTTCCACCTCCTTTGCTACTTCAATCAATTCAAAAACAGACAGGGATAGAAAATAATCCATCCCTGTCTGTAGTGCCATAGTAAGCTGTATGGCAAGCTTTCTTAAATTTTTACCATCTTCAGGTCTTATCCCTCTCCGTAAAAAAAAGAGGTTACCTTATTTTTCACCTTGATTGCATCTCTAGGATGCAAGGACTTGAAAAACTCAACCGGCATTTTTGTAGCTCTTGCGGATATAATGCAAGCATACTCAAGTGACATTTCCGGCAAGAATGAAAAGCTTCCGCTCTTTTCCAGTACTTTGTTTGCTGCAATCATGTCATTTGCGGTCATATCTTCTAATCCACTCAAGTCTATCTCTTCATATTCTTTATCCTCAAAAAGGTACTTTTGTGATAAATGGATCACCATTGATGTGTCATCTTTAGATGCCTCTGAACCATTATCCTTAGTTCCTGCTACATTAATTACTTTATCTTTATCTGCCATATCTGTCTCCTTTAGCACTGACTTCTAATCTTCGCCAACAAATCTCTATCATTGACTTTGTAAACATTATTAAGCTTATCAAGTTCAACTCTCTTTTTACCGTCAAGCTCTATCATGATATATGCTACCTCAACAGTAACAGAGGCATCCATTGCCCCACCCTGCTTAATGGTTCCCCCAGTAAGCTTCTTTTGCCTTCCTCTGACTACAACTCTCATTCCCTTAGTATCTATTCCGCCGGTACTCTTTACCGTATATTGTTCACTTGCTCTAAGAGTTAAGTCAAGAGTTTCTGTTGGAGACATAAGGCTAAAAGCATCCTCATCAAGTATACGGAACGGAATTTCAAGCTCCATACTTCCGAAAGCTCCAATTACAACCTCTTCTATTTCTCCAAGTATACCCGGTCCGCTAAGCGTCTCCGTTGTTCCTTCAAAATCAGGGAGAGTTATCTCTCCTGTCAATCCTACAAGAGCAATTCCTTTATAATAAAGATTAAAATTGTTAATCACTCCCGGTATTCCAAGAACTCCTGCCATAATTAATTACCTCCTCCACTTATTGCTGCTGCAAGCATGCTTGGATCAAACTCCAAAACATTAAGGATATCCTCTGCCGGTGTATAAGGTGCCAAATATTGACGGAATTTAATCTTACCATTCAGTATGTCTGTTATTTGATTATCCTTTTCCTCAAATACAATCTTTGCGCCTGCACACTTGCCCTGTGATGTATATGAATTTCCTCTGATATTCTCACTATCGACAATTGATTCAATTAAACGATAATTTGCAGGGTCATCCACTTTCTGGAAATACGTCATAATAAAACTGTTACCCCACCATGAAAAAAACCTTCTACAACAAAACCATCTGTCTTTAGGATCTGTTATCCCGGGATATGCTGCTGTATTATTTCCCCAGGTTCTCCAACCATTAACATTAATTGCTGTAACAATACCCTGACTGTTAAGTAGATTCCCCTGATTCTGATCAAGTGTTACCTCTGTCCCGTCATCAAGTACCAGTCCTGTGATTTTTGCAATCTTATTTGAAGGTGAAAGATTTGGAACATCATCATTACTTGCATCTGTATAAGCAGTAAGCGCTGCAAATATTGCCGAAAATGCGTACTGTTTCTTACCAACCTTTACTTGTGGCCATAGCACAACGCTGTGTTTATTTGTATATCCGTTCTTATTTTTCCACTCTCCAACTGCACTGTACTTCTTTGCTCCGGTACTGCCGCTGTCTAAATCAAGAACACATTCACAACTGAATACTCCATTGATTTCCGAACACTTGCTTCCCAAAACAATTCCTACTTCAGGTATTTGTGACCATCCCGGTGCAAGTAAAAGCCCGGGTGTCATGTTGAACCTCGGATATACCTGTCTGATAAGTTCAAGCCCACTTTCTTTGTCTGTAGCTGCATCATATCCACCAATTATGTCCTTTCCCTTTACAGCCGAAGGATCTATACTTGTGGACTTTACTGTTAATGTACTTGCTCCTGCATGTGAACTTCCCTCAATCAGAGATACCAGTACTTTTCCATCATCAGTAAAACTTGTAATATAATCTTCATTTTTTGTAAGTGTGGTAGCTCCATCTTTAACCACTAAAGTATCAAGAAGAATCCCATCTTCTTCAAGCTTTGCCTGCTTTGCAACCACATTTACTGAAGCCTCTGTATTGTCTTTTTTATGCTTTTTAGGATCCAATACATTAATAAAAATAATCGGAGCCACATTAAAAATCCTAAAACTTGCATCCATACTTTGACAAAGAGTGAATTTTTTAAAATCATCACTGTATCCAAGCTGACTCGCTGCCTCTGAAAAGCTATATGCAATCAGTGGTACATTAGTAACACTATATGGGTCTTTTGCAAGATTTATCGGTGCAGTTCCAATTACAACCTGTAGTCCTGCACTTCCCGTAATTGGAGCAACAATACTTGTTGCCTGTTCCTCAATTCTTATTCCGTGATTATAAGCCATTAACTATCCTCCTGTAATTTATAATCTGCAACCTTTTCATATAATGAGAATGTTGCTCCTGACTTCGTCTCAATTTCTTTTAGTGCATCTGCAAGCCTGTTTACAGGAATAACTAATCCTTTAAATGCAGGCTCTTTATCAATTGCTACCTTTAAATTATCCGGTAGACCATTATTGAATATAGTACTGTGACTTGCTACACCTACTATTGTAGGGCCAACATAAACAAGTGTTTCCACTTCTTTGGGTTGGGATGTAGGTATAAGTGCTCTTACCTCTTCTTCCACCGGTTCTGTTATTGTTTTCTTTAGTTCACTCATGCGTATTTATCCTCCGTTCTTATAGCTGCTGTCTTAAAAGTCATACTGATAGCTCCGAAAAAATAGGGGAATGACTCCTCTTCCTGAAGAGCCCACTCAAATGGATGCTGTTCATCATTTAAAAATACAAACTGATTTGCTAAAATAGGATTTTTCAAAAATCTCTCACTAATTTTCTGAATTAATTCAAGTAATGTCTCATGACCATCATTGTTCAAATTATCATCAAAACATCCAAGAATTAACATCACCTGAACTTCCTGTGCTTCCACCCATCCTTTTATCTTGCCATCTAAAATCCTCACGATAATGTATGGAACAGGATCCGGTGCATCCTCGTCTTCTCGTATTGGAAGATTCTGTGCATATATATTTAGTGAACCATACTTACCAAGAGAATCTTTAAATAAACCTTTTTCAAAAATACTACTGATGTCTTTCATTAATTCTTTTTGAAGATTTCCTGCAGTCATTACCTACCTCCAAGTATCCTATTCGTTTCCCTGCTTATATGTTTTTTTAAGCTTTCTTGTATCTTAGGCTTTACAATCCCATAAACTTTCTCCTCGTTCCCAATCATTCTAGGAATTGAAGGACTGTAAAACTCTTTCAATTTTGTAGTATCGCCACCTGTTCTTCTTCTATCTGATATGCCTTTTGTATATTTTCCCGGTGGATCTCTTCTGACTACAGCTGTATGTCCGGAATGGTACTTCACAACAAATGCTTTTAATTTATCATTTAGTGACAAGTCCTTTAATGATCCATCTTTGTACAGCTTACCCCTTGCACTTGCCCCACCACTATGCCTTCTATATTTGAAGTCTGATAGTGCCGTGGCTTTTCCTGTTATTTTTAATGTGGCAACAAGATTTGAAGCTGTTGCATTTTTTTGTTTAATCGCCTTCTTAAATCTTGGAGATTTTACAGCGTATGTCTCCCTCGCTTTATCAGCCAGAGCTGTCTTTGCATCTCTGGCCGTAGCATTTAAGGCTCTTTTTATAACATTAGGCACTTGGTTTTCTAAGAGCAAAAGCCTTGCTCTAATTCTTGATAAATCGACCTCGTCAATACCAAACTCAATCATTTGCTCCTGTTCCCCTCTAGAGTTATCGTATAAAGTCCATACTCATCTGTAGAGTCAATAATTAAATAACGCTTTCCGTCAAGCATTATCTGCCTTCCGATTGCAGGTAACGGTCCGAAGTCCTTCGCTTTCACATAAATCAGCTTTTGCTTAACATACACTCCATCCATATTGGACTTTGCCTTTTTTTCTCTCTCTATGACCTCATTGTCATCTATCTGAATAGGCATATCCTTGCCATCCACATTGTGTATATCCGAAAACTCTGCAGTATTTATGAATATGTTATCAATGTCTTGATTTATAATTTCCTTGAATGACTTTCGTATCATTTTCCCTACTTTCTGCTCCTTGCAGGTGTCTTCGGTATTTTCCCAACAAGATTTTCATCTGTCTCTGAACCTATTGCATCACCTGCAAGTCCTGCCTCTGCCACCACATGAGTCGCTGTAGCAGGTGGCAATTCATCTTCTGATTTACCATCTACAGTACCATCAGCATCCGGTTTGGATTCTTCATCCTCTACCCACTCGGCAGTCCCTGCCTCAATCCATGCACTCACCATTTCAGGATTATTTGCAATCAGTTCTTCTCCAATATCATATTGTTTTGACAAATAAAGAATTGGATATTTAGCTATAAGTTTTCGCATATTTGCCTCCTATCCAATTTTTACCTTGATGGATGTAGCATTCGCCACTGCATCTTCAGCAGCATATCCTGCAGGTGTGTTGCTTCCTGCGGTCTCAGTTATTCCCGTACCGTCAAAGTATACATTCGTTCCCATTTTTATTTCATTCGTTCCGGTTTTCTTAAATTCAAACACTCCTGAAACATGAATCGTTCCCGTTGCCTTTGGCAGGATGTCGTCTCCTGCAATACCAATCCTTGTTCCAATCTTTATTACAGTGCCGACAGTAATCTTATCACTGCCGGTATTTGTGTAATCGAGAGCCTCGCCTCTCTGGAAATATGTAGCACTTGCCATATTTAATTACCTCCTTTTATTTACACTAATGGATCTGCAACAACGATACCGTTGTTCTTAACTGCACCTCTCCAGTCCATAACTTCAACACCCCAGTCAAGATATATATCCCAAACGAATCCAAGTTGCCCCGGTGTTTCCATTCTGCGTATAGTTGGGATTTCCTGCCCGTTGAGGTAATCAACTTCAATAAAGTCTGTATCGTCCTGATGTCCTATTAAGAACCAAGGCATTGTCTTTCCATATCCACCACAAAGTGCATTAATTGTAGGCTCTTCCACAATTTCAATTGAACTTGCATATCTAAAGAGCGGATTGACTGCCTGAGTGTTACCTGATGTGTTGATTGTTGGACTGTTAAAGATTGTAAACACATCAAATCCCATTCCTGACGGAACAACGAGTGTTGCCGGTCTCACAATTATTGCATCGCCGAACTCATCTAACTGACCCTGAAGAGCCAAGATCATCTTTTGCATTGACTCTCTTGTTATTCCTGTCCCTGTTGCAAGAACATTCTTGTGACTGTTTGAGAAGAGCGGAGTTCCATCATATATTGCCGGGTTTTTAAGCAAAATGTTGTAAACCTGCTTATTTATTGTTTTTCTTGCACTTGCCGCATACTTTGCAGGAATTTTAGTTACAAGATCGATATCATCATTGATAAATGCCTGCCTTGTAAGGGTAAACTGTCGACCATATGTCTTGAGCTTTCTTGTAGGACGCTTTACATCATTAAATGTATCATGCTTAAGCTCACCTCCCTCAGGCACCTCAAGGAACTCTCCTGCAGGTCCTGCCAAGTAGTTATTATCATTTGTCTTAAAATCCTTTAAGCTTCCCTTTTTTGTCCATCTGTCAAAAGTTACAGCAACAGTCTTATGTCCCTCTACATATGCCTTATTAATAGCATTGTCTAAAATTGCCGGGAATGCAGCAGTCGGATTATAATACTGTCTTTGAAGCATCCCAAAGAGCTCATCAGATGTTCTTCGATTTAAATTACCATCTCCATCTCCTGAAAGACACTCAATAGCTAAGTCACGAAGAGACATTCCCATCATCTGCCTTGATCCATCGGCAGGATTGTTGAGGCTCATTCCACTTCTAAGAAGCAATGCATCAGCCGCCGCCTCTCTGAATTTATCTTCTGCTGTTTTGATTACATCAACACCTCTTGCCGCAATCGGAGAGCCATTCTTTCTTACATGATCAAGAGCAACCGCTCTCACAGCATCAACAGTTGCCTCTCCATCAATGTATGGCTTCGCATCCATTCCAAACTCAACACAAATATCTGTGATAGTTCTTATTCTGTTTCTCTCATCCTGAAGTGCTCTCTGAACATCAGTATTTGAATCCGCACTTCCAGTCTCTTCATTCTGCTCCTCTGCTGAAATCTCTGCATTTAAAGTTTCAATTTCCCTTTGAAGAGAATCAAACTCAACCTGCTCTTCTGCAGTCAAGTCTCTTCCTGCATTTTTAGCAGCATTAACTATTTCCTGCTGCCTTGATAGCTTTGCGTGTCTTTGTGCTTTCTTGTTCATAATTAGTTACCTCCTTGAACATTTGTTTTATTTATCTGAATCTGTCTTTCAAACCAGTCCATAGAGCGTTTTTCCTTGAATACCGGTTGCTCAGACAGTTCCCTTCCAACTCCAACTGTCGGATCTGCCGGGACGCTTACTATTGAGATTTCAAAAGGTGTCCACTTTCTTGCAATTGCAGCAGGCCCTATGGCCTTGCCATCAGCTGACTGTTTACCTTGTGCCACTTCTTCCCAAGATTCGATTTGATATCCTACTGACACTCCTTTAAGTGTGCCATTGGCAACCTTTTGGAATATGCGCTCAGATTCCTCATCAGAATCAAACTCGACTTCTGCCATTCCTCTTCCGCCTTCAATCCATGCTTTAGCAATCTTTCCGATTACTGCATCACGATTGTGGTTAAAAAGCAAGCAGCCAATCTCATTAATTCTTGTTAAATCCACAGCACCTTCCGAGTGATCTAAAACTTCAGCACCCCAGTATCTTTGATAGGGTTCTTCAGACGAAAAAGAGAGGATAAACTTTCGCTCATTTCCCTCTCCACTTAATGCCCTTATGCTATTTTCAACCATCTCTCTTCTTGCCGCAGTCCTACCATTCTCAACAGGCTTATCTCTTTGCTGTTGAATCATCTTCCTCGTTTTCATAGAGTTCCTCCTTTGTTTTATCAAAAATTACACTTCCCATGTCAATTCCAAACTCTCTGGCATAATCAAGAACATCTGCGATTTCCTCGATTTGCTCCTTCCAATCTTTTCCTTGCTCTGCCGCAATCTGTTTGAATGTCTTTTGTCCAGTATTAAGTGCAATCCTGTTTGCATTTGCTTCCTTTTGTGGATCAATCCACTTTTTAGGAGCTATAATCCACGCATGGTCCAGATATTTATCTTTATTTTTCCAAAAATCTTTTATCTGAATATTCCCTGATAACCACAAGGATATAACAAATGTCTCAAATATTTCATCCATTACTTCAGTGAGCATTTCCTTTTCTTCCGCATAAGTCATCTCATCCTCTATAATTCCCTGCCTTGTTGAAGAATAATTACTTTCACTCATATCACGGCTTGTTGCCTCATAACTGATACCCTGCCCTGCACCGACAAGTCTTTGCTGGAGCTTTATATAGCTTGCAGCATCTGTAGCCTGTCCTGCAGGGTTGACTACTTGTATCTCATCTCCTGCATTAAGCTCCTTAATCATTCCGGGTGTTATGGATTTGCCTTGGTAATCATGCAACGATCCTTGACCTACTCCAATTCCTCGTCCAATTCCTGTAGTTGGTATTGTTTTCTTTATAAATACTGAAAGGCAGGCCGCTATTCTCTCTTTTACCGATACTGCCACCATGAACTCGTTTGCATCACGAATTCTTGTGATTGTGGGGCTCATATCACTCATTTCTCTTATCTGTGACGGTCTATGCTTTGTATAAAGGAATATAACATCCTTTGCCTCAATGTATACAGGTGTTGTCAGTTCCAAACTGTCAACAGGATATTGCCTGATCCAATATCCAACTGGTCTATTAAACTCATTCAATTCTATTCCGCCTACCACCTTGTTGCCTATATTTTGCGGAGTCATCTGTGAACTATCTAATTCGTCCACCTCAAATGTCTGAAGTTTAAATGGCAAAAAACCATCACTGGTGTACCTCTTTACTATAAGGATTCCGCCGTCTATTTTTTTTCTCTTCATGCACATTCGCATCATCTGAGTAAATGATTGAGTTCCGGTCACATCGCAGTTTTGCTTTTTGCACCACTTTTTCCATGCCGACTCTATGACATCATTCAACTCGTCACTTCCTGTTTTTGATTGCAGAATATACCCTCCGCCAATCACATTTCTTTTGTAAGCACCTATAACAGAGTTCATCATGTCCGAATTTCGTTCCAAATCTCTTGCTCTTGCCCTTACATTGTCACGACTATACTTATCAGTATATTCTGCAGACTGATTTGTAACTCTCCAATTCGAATTACCTCTTGAGTAGTCACCTGCATCATAGCTCCTCATTTCATAAAGACTCTGCCTCCATGCCTCTCTTTTCGCTCCCCACTCAGGAGATATAAAAGATATAATGTCATCCAACCAGCTCACACGCATTACCTCCCACTAAATATTGCAACATAGGTATCATCCAACAGGTGATTGCCATTCTCTGATTGAACCTGAGCCATCAAATCGTTCTTCATTTTGTATAATAGATTCAAATCAGCTCTTGTCATTTGCCTTGTACCTATCTTGTACGACTGTCCACCGACAAGGACTGAGTATATCGCATTATTAACTTCTTCCAGCATTTCATTTGCCGTATAATTGTTATTCATTGCAAATCTCCTTAACCTTAAATATTCCAGTTCTCATTTGTTCGAATCCATTGTTCTTCAGGAAAGTGCTTTGTATCATCTTGCTTTGTGCTTTTCTCTACATTCTCAACAACATTATCAAGATGCATTGTTCTCACTCCAAGAATATCCGCTGCACATAGTGCATAAACCTCGCAATCAAGATAGTGGTTATCAGCATGTGCTGTTTTTAGTCTCCACTCTTGCTTAACTATACCTTTTCCGTTTTTAACATTAACCTTGTGCTCTGCAGTTACTTGTATCGCATACTCCATATCACAAT
>ERZ772874.1388-NODE-1388-length-12563-cov-27.713943_pt1 | contig 12563 bp, 8 predicted proteins | sample MGYA00580586_ERZ772874 | MGnify/ENA primary metagenome ERZ772874 (study PRJEB29015, sample SAMEA2737952) | human oral metagenome | biome: human oral; feature: human-associated habitat; material: dental | place: China | collected 2154 ... | reverse complement strand
CGCTTTGGGAAAACGACAAGAAAACCCAAAAATCGGTCAACAAAATCATCACCAATATGAAAGAACCCGGCGAGCCGAAACAGCCTGATGAAAGTCCTCTGTTTGAAATCTACAAAGCCTTCTCCACGCCGTCTGAAACTGCCGAGTTCACGCAAATGCTGGCCGAAGGCCTTGCTTGGGGTGAGGCCAAGAAACTCTTGGGCGCAAAAATCAATGCCGAGCTCGCAGAACCGCGCGAGCGCTACAATGAATTGACCGCCAAACCCTCTCAAATTGAAGACATTTTGCAGTCCGGCGCACAAAAAGCACGTAAAGAAGCACGCGAATTGTTGGATAAAGTACGCGATGCAGTAGGTATTCGTCCGTTGAAATAATAGCAAGGCCGTCTGAAAATTTCAGACGGCCATAATATCGTTTATCATTTGAAATATAATCGTTTTTCTAGGGTTTCTCATATGAAAAAAACCTTTCCCCTTATCTTGCTCAGCCTTTCATTGGCTGCCTGCGGCGGTAAATCTGAAGATAATGCAGCCAATGATGCTGCTTCAGGCAAAGCGCCAAAGCCTACCTTCAAAGTTAAATATATCGATGAACAAGCCATAGCCGGTTTGGATTTGGGTACAGCTCAAGAAGGCGAAACCAAAGAAGGTAAAAAACAACGCACCTATCCGATTAACGGCATAGAGGGTGGCGTCATCAATCTGATTGGCAAGCACCCTACCGACTTAGAAGTCATCAGCGGCCAATGCATGGAAAAAAATGAAAAAGGCGTTTCAGCCGGCTGGTCAGCCAATGGAGTCTGCCACACTACCTTTGCAAAAATGGTGGATAATATTGCCCAAGACGGCAGCAAACTAACTGACTATCTGATATCACATGCTGCTTTGCAACCTTATACCGAAGGTAAAAGCGGTTATGCCGCCGTACAAAACGGCCGCTATATTTTAGAAATTGACAGCGAAGGCATGTTCTATTTCCGCCGCCGTCATTACTAACCCCCTGACTATCCTATTTTCCCCTGACACAAGGACTGAATCATGGCCCAAGTTACTTTCCAAGGCTCTCCTATTTCTACAAACGGCAATTTGCCTGCCATCGGCCAGGTTGCACCTGATTTCACATTGGTAGCGGCAGACCTATCTGAGAAATCATTGGCTGACTTTGCAGGCAAACGCAAAGTGCTGAATATTTTCCCTAGTATTGACACCGGCGTATGCGCCCAGTCCGTCCGCACTTTCAACAAACGTGCCTCTTCTTTGGATAATACCGTCGTTTTGTGCATTTCTGCCGATTTACCGTTTGCACAAGCCCGTTTCTGCGGTGCAGAAGGTTTGGAAAATGTAGTGACACTTTCTACATTCCGCAGCAGCTTTTCTAACGATTACGGTGTTACACTGACAGAAAGCCCATTACGCGGCCTGACTGCCCGTGCAGTGGTGATTTTGAACGAGCAAAACCAAGTTCTCCACGCTGAGTTGGTCTCTGAAATTGCGAACGAGCCTGACTACGAAGCTGCTTTGGCTGTTTTGTAATTAACCAAATAAAATCAGGCCGTCTGAAGCTTTTCAGACGGTCTTTAGATTATCCTCAAAATAAAAACGGTAGCTTATAAGCTACCGTTTTCTGTTTCAAGCCTTATACAGATTTATCTGTTTTGTCTGCTTCTACTGATTCAGTATTCTGAACCTCATTTTGCTCAACAGGTTCAACAGCTTCAGCAACAGGTGCTTCAGGCTCTTCTACTTTGTCATCACGGACATTGTGGCTGTAATCTTTAGGCGGGCTAGGTTGTTTACCGGCCATAATTTCCAAAACTTGGTCTCGATCGATGGTTTCCCAATCCATCAGTGCTTTGCACATGGTTTCCATCTTATCGCGATTTTCATCCAAGATTTTGTAAGCGACTTGGTATTGCTCATCCAAAATACGGCGGATTTCCGCATCGATATCTTGTTGGGTTTTCTCGGAAATATTTTGAGATCGGGTTACGCTGCGACCCAAGAATACTTCGCCTTCGTTCTCAGCATAAACCATCACACCCATTTTGTCGCTCATACCATAACGCGTTACCATCTCGCGTGCCATTTGAGTTGCACGCTCAAAGTCGTTAGATGCGCCGGTAGAAATACGGCCGACAAAAATATCTTCAGCAATACGGCCACCAAACAAGATTGAGAGCTGGCTCAGCATTTGGTCTTTGTACATGCTGATACGGTCACGCTCAGGCAGCTGCCAAGTCAAACCCAATGCACGGCCACGAGGCATAATGGTTACTTTGTGAACAGGATCGGTAAACGGCAGGCTTTCCGCTACGATGGCATGGCCGGCCTCATGATAGGCTGTCGCACGTTTTTCATCTTCGTGCATCACCATGCTGCGACGTTCCGGACCCATGTAAATTTTGTCTTTCGCATCTTCAAAGTCACTTTGATCGACTTTCACTTTATTGCGACGACCAGCAAACAAAGCTGCTTCATTGACCAAGTTTGCCAAATCCGCACCTGAAAAACCAGGTGTACCGCGTGCTAAAGAAGTCAAATCTACGGATGCATCCAAAGGTACTTTTTTAGCGTGTACTTTCAAGATTTGCTCACGGCCACGGATATCAGGCAATGGAACAACGACTTGGCGATCAAAACGGCCCGGACGCTGCAACGCAGGGTCAAGTACATCAGGACGGTTGGTTGCTGCAATCACAATAACGGTTTGGTTGCTTTCAAAACCATCCATTTCAACCAACAATTGGTTCAATGTTTGCTCACGCTCATCATTGCCACCGCCCAAACCGGCACCACGCTGACGGCCGACAGCATCAATTTCATCGATAAAGATAATACATGGCGCGTTTTTCTTAGCCTGCTCGAACATATCACGGACACGGCTCGCACCGACACCGACAAACATTTCTACGAAGTCAGAACCTGAAATACTGAAGAATGGCACACCGGCCTCACCAGCAATCGCTTTAGCCAGCAATGTTTTACCCGTACCAGGGCTACCGGCCAACAAAATACCGCGCGGTACACGACCACCCAGGCTTTGGTAACGGTTAGGCGATTTCAAGTAATCCACGATTTCTTGTACTTCTTCTTTTGCCTCATCACAACCGGCAACATCGGCAAAAGTAACTTTATTGGAATCTTTGTCCAACAAACGTGCACGGCTTTTACCAAAAGAGAATGCGCTGCCTTTACCGCCACCGCCGCTTTGCATGCGCATGAAGTAGAACCATGCACCGATCAACAACAAAACAGGCAGCAGGCTGTAAAACAGACTGGCCAGCATGCTTGGTTTTTCTTCCGGAGTCACTTTGACGCGTACTTTGTTGTCCAACAGTGTTTTAACCAAGTTGTCATCCAAAGGCGCATTGGTATAGAAGGCAGTTTTATCGGTGCGCTCACCTTTAATCAGATAGCCGCTGACAACAGATCCTTCAATATTGACATTGGATACTTCGCCACTATTAACTTGCTGAATAAATTGAGAATATTCGATTTGCTGTTTATCTTCCTGCTTATCGCTGAGCGCATTGAATGCTGCTAAAAGCATAGCACCACCCACTACCCAGACTAATATGTTTTTAATGGTATTCCCCACTGAACAGGCTCCATGGTTACAAAATAAATAAAATCAAGGGAAAGAATTTTAAAGCACCCACCCTACATTGTCAGCGTTTATTTTTACCTAATAGGTAAATCTCACTGGAACGATTGCGGGAAGCATCCGGCTTTCGGGTTTGTACACTGGCAAAAATTTCACGCATAGCCGCCGTATACTCTTGATAACCCGCGCCTTGAAACACCTTCACCAAAAAACTGCCTCCGGTTTTCAAATGCTGGGAGGCAAAATCCAAAGCCAGTTCACACAAATAAAAACTGCGTGCCTGGTCGGTTACGGCATTGCCTGACATATTGGGTGCCATATCACAGATTACAAGGTCTAACGGACGATTATCCAATAAGGCTTCAAACTGCTCCAAAACAGCATCTTCCCTAAAGTCACCCTGAATAAATGACACGCCTTCAATAGCATCCATCGGCAAAATATCCAAAGCAAACACTGCCCCTGTTTTACCGACCAGCTTGGCTGCAACCTGTGACCAACTTCCCGGCGCGCTGCCCAAATCCGCCAAAACCGTACCTGGCTTGATTAATTTGTCTTTTTGATTAATTTCCAATAACTTATAAGCCGCTCTGGCACGATATCCGTCCTTTTGTGCCATATGGACATAATGATCGTTGACATGCTCATGCAGCCATGCTTTTGAAGATTTTGAGCGTACAGCCATCTTGATTTGAAATGCTTAAGTTAAAATCAGCATTGTACGTTATTTCCCCCGTAAATGTTCTAAATCGCGTACAATATAGCCATTATTCTTTTTAATTGGATACTTATTAATATGAGCGACAACAAATTAAGCACCAAAGAAATTTTGGCCTTGAAAGCCCAAGCACACCACCTCCACCCTGTTGTTATGGTTGGCCAACAAGGCTTGACCGACTCAGTCATTAAAGAAACCGATGCCGCATTGACAGCGCATGAATTGATTAAAGTCCGTGTTTTTGGCGATGATCGCGCTGAACGTATTGAAATTTGCAATACCCTGTGTGAAACACTGGGTGCTCAACTGGTGCAACATATTGGCAAATTACTTGTTTTATGGCGTAAAAAACCGGACGATGAATAATTTAAACTGAATAAAAAGCAGAAGTATTTTCTCAACCCACTTTATCATACCCTTCTGTTGTATTTATGCAGCATAAAACAAATTATTCCATTATTCTAAGTATAAAAATACAAATACGGTTGTCTGTTTTTGTAAATAACCTCAAAATTACAAAATCATAACGGCCGCCCCCTGTCGGCCGATTATTTTATTCTTAATCCTTCACAAAATATAAAAGCAAACCGATGAATGCTCAACAATATGAAGAATCTTTTCTGCTAGCAGAAAAATTAATCACTCAAGACCCACCTGACTTTGCACGAGCCATCCCATTGCTCTGCGAAGCAGCAGAAGCCGGACATATTGAGGCTGCATTTCAACTGGCAGGCTGCCTATTCGAAAACCACGAAAACGAACAAGATTTGGCAATTGCAGTTGAATATTTAAAACAAGCAGCAAGAGCCGGTCATCCCTATGCCCGCTATAATCTTCTCCAATTACAAGAAAATAACGGTGCAGAAGTAGAAACGCTTATTTCAGCCTATCAAGAGCTTGCCGAAGAAGGATTAGCCCCTGCCCAGCTGCGCCTGATGCGTTTATATGCAGACAATGGCAATGACCAAGAAGCAGTCAAATGGGCATTGAAAGCTGCCGAACAGCAAAATCCTCAGGCACAATACTTCTTAGCCCAACATTACCAATATTCCAGCTCTCCTGATTTGGAATATTCCCATAAACTTTATCAGCAATCCGCTGCACAGGGATTTATTGCGGCACACTGGCAACTCGGCCTTCAATACAAATTGGGGCAAGGTGTTGCACAAAACCCTGAAAAAGCAATCGAACATTTGCGTATTGCCGCCGATTACGACATTGTTCCGGCGCAAACTTCTCTTGCAGAACTCTTAGTCGCATCAAATCCTGCTGAAGCATTGGAATGGTTTGAAAAAGCTGCCGAAAAAGGTGACAGCAACGCGCATGTAGCACTTGCCGAAATCTATCTATTGGGCAAAAACACCGAACGAGACCCTCAAAAGGCCTATCAGCACGCTAAATTTGCTGCGGATCAAAATGATCCGGAAGGCTTGCGCCTTTTAGGTGATATCCATCGCTACGGATTGGGACGAGCAGTTGATGCAGACACAGCCCGTCAATATTATCAACGCTCGGCTGATTTAGGTAATCTTGTCGCTTACCAAAAACTTCTGTCTGACAGCGCATTGAATAACCAGCAAAACTATGAGCTGACGAAAGAAATCGCCCTCCAACGTCAGGAGGCTGAACGTCTATACAAGCTGGCATTTGCAGCGCACTATGGCTTAAAACGCCAACAGAATTACGCTGAAGCACTGGATCTATACCACCAATCCGCAGAACGTGGGCACAGCAAATCCCAAACCAATCTTGGCATGATGTATTACAGTGGACAAGGTGTACCTGTCGACTATGCCCAAGCTGCAAAATGGTTTGAAGCAGCAGCCAAACAAAGAGACACGATGGCTCAATATAATCTTGCCTGTCTGTATTATCACGGTATGGGCGTAGAAAAAGACATCAATAATGCTTGTTTCTGGCTGCAAGAAGCTATCCAACATGGACATGAACAGCAAGACGTTCTCAAAGAGCTTTTGGCTCAATGGAAGCAATTCGCTCAAAAAGGCTCTGCCGATTAAAGGCCGTCTGAAATTCTAACTTCCTACATAAATGGCATGTCAGAGCTAAACTAAACAGCCTGTACATGTCATTTTTTTCATTTACCCTTCCTCAATAATCGTTATCTTCAAATCCCATTCCCTCTTAATCTCTTTAAAGTCTTCAGACGGCCTACTCTCTTTGTAAAGAATCAGATAATCTAAATTTTCCCTTTCAAACCCTAAACCCAATCCAAACTTTCAATTTACAACAAAATTTTAAAAATGTTTTTCGTATTCGAATCTATTTACTCAAACACCTGATACTTTTTACTGTATCCACTCAATATCTCGATTTAAAACAAACTCTATAACTCTTTTAAAAAATCCTAATTCCAACCTCTACATCCTATCAATATCTACAGCATGATTTGCCAGTTTGCCCAATTACTGATAGCATTTGCAGGTTAGCCGGTTCGCAAAAAGTTCAATTCTTTCTGATTTTTCATCAATGGTTATAACGTATTGAAAATATTTCAGTAATTAAAACTTTTTCGAATTTGACTCTAGGAATTTTCGTTTTTAACTCACATTTGTTCGCAAACGAAAATATCGGAGTAATACTCCGTCATTGAAAAACACTCAACACAAGGATAGATATTATGTCCACCCAATTACACGATGTTGACCCAATTGAAACCAAAGAATGGTTAGACGCGTTAAGCTCTGTTTTAGAATATGAAGGCAGCGAGCGCGCTCAATACCTGCTGGAAAGTTTGGTCAAATACAGCCGTGACAAAGGCATCCGTATGCCTCACGGCACCACTACTCCATACTTGAACACTGTTTCCGTTGAAGACGAAAAAGGCATCCCCGGCGACCAAAACATCGAACACCGCATCCGTGCATTCGTTCGTTGGAACGCTGCCGCTATCGTTTTGCGCGCGGGTAAAAAAGATTTGGAATTGGGTGGACACATTGCATCTTTCCAATCAGCCGCCACTATGTACGAAGTCGGCTTCAACCACTTCTGGAAAGCTAAAGGCGAAGGCGAAGAAGGCGATTTGGTATTCTTCCAAGGCCACGTAGCCCCTGGCATCTATGCACGTGCTTTCGTTGAAGGCCGTCTGACTGAAGACCAGCTGAACAACTTCCGTCAAGAAGTTGACGGCAAAGGTCTGCCTTCTTACCCTCACCCTCACCTGTTGCCTGACTTCTGGCAATTCCCAACCGTATCTATGGGTCTTGGCCCATTGATGGCAATTTACCAAGCACGCTTCCTGAAATACTTGGAATCTCGCGGTCTGGCTAAAACCAAAGGCCGTAAAGTATGGGTATTCTGTGGCGACGGCGAAATGGACGAACCTGAAAGCCAAGGTGCTATTGCTCTGGCTTCACGCGAAGGCTTGGACAACTTGGTATTCGTTATCAACTGTAACCTGCAACGTTTGGACGGCCCAGTACGCGGTAACGGCAAAATCATTCAAGAGCTGGAAGGCAACTTTGCCGGCGCCGGCTGGAATGTTGTGAAAGTCATCTGGGGTCGTCGCTGGGACCGCCTCTTGGCAAAAGACAAAGATGGTATCCTGCGCAAACGTATGGAAGAGTGCTTGGACGGTGACTACCAAACTTACAAATCCAAAGACGGTGCATACGTTCGCGAACACTTCTTCAATACGCCTGAACTGAAAGCATTAGTCGCCGATATGACTGATGACGAAATTTGGGCATTGAACCGTGGTGGTCATGACCCTCAAAAAGTGTACAACGCTTACGACCGCGCTGTGAACCACGCAGACGGTAAACCTACTGTAATCTTGGCGAAAACCATTAAAGGTTACGGTATGGGTGCATCCGGCGAAGGTCAAAACGTTGCCCACCAAGCCAAAAAAATGGACAAAGCGTCTCTGAAACAATTCCGTGACCGCTTTGACATTCCGGTAACTGACGAGCAAATCGACAGTGGCGACCTGCCTTACCTGACTTTTGCTCCTGACAGCGAAGAATACAAATACCTGCACGCACGCCGTGAATCTTTGGGCGGTTACCTGCCTAAACGCAACCCTACCCAAGACGTTCTGGAAGTGCCTGAGTTGTCAGCATTTGATGCCCAACTGAAATCCAGTGGTGACCGTGAATTCTCAACCACCATGGCTTTCGTACGCATCCTGTCTACTCTGCTGAAAGACAAAAAAATCGGCAAACGCGTTGTACCTATCGTTCCTGACGAAAGCCGTACTTTCGGTATGGAAGGTATGTTCCGCCAATATGGTATTTGGAACCCTAAAGGTCAACAATACACCCCTCAAGATAAAGACCAACTGATGTTCTATAAAGAGTCTGTTGACGGTCAAATCTTGCAAGAAGGTATTAACGAACCAGGTGCCATGGCTGACTGGATTGCTGCTGCGACCAGCTACGCAAACAACGACTTTGCCATGATTCCTTTCTACATTTACTACTCTATGTTCGGTTTCCAACGTGTCGGCGATTTGGCATGGGCTGCCGGCGATATGCACGCACGCGGCTTCCTGTTGGGTGGTACTGCCGGCCGTACAACACTGAACGGTGAAGGCCTGCAACACGAAGACGGTCACAGCCACATTCAAGCAGACTTGATCCCAAACTGTGTAACTTACGATCCGACATTCCAATATGAAGTAGCCGTTATCGTACACGATGGCTTGCGCCGCATGTATGTTAACCACGAAGACGTGTTCTACTACATCACCCTGATGAATGAAAACTACACTCATCCGGACATGCCTGAAGGCGCAGAAGAAAACATCCTGAAAGGTATGTACCTGCTGAAAGCCGGCGGCAAAGGCGACAAGAAAGTTCAATTGATGGGTTCTGGTACCATTCTGCAAGAAGTCATTGCCGGTGCTGAATTGTTGAAAGCCGACTTCGGCGTAGAAGCAGACATCTGGTCTTGCCCATCTTTCAACCTGTTGCATCGCGACGCTATCGAAGCAGAACGCTTCAACCGCCTGAATCCTTTGGAAACTGCAAAAGTACCGTTTGTTACTTCTCAACTGCAAGGTCATGACGGCCCAGTAATTGCCGCTACCGACTATATCCGCAGCTATGCTGACCGCATCCGTGCCTACATCCCTAACGACTACCACGTCTTAGGCACTGACGGCTTCGGTCGCTCCGACAGCCGTGCCAACCTGCGCAGCTTCTTTGAAGTTGACCGCTACAACGTTGCCGTTGCTGCATTGAGCGCATTGGCCGAGCAAGGCAAAGTCAGCAAAGAAACCGTTCAACAAGCCATTGAAAAATATGGCATCAAAGCCGATTCAGCCCCTAGCTGGAAACGCTAATTGATGTTTCAGACGGCCTGTTTGCTTCATTCAGACATCAGGCCGTCTGAAAACCGGATGTTCGAATGGTTTGAACAAACAAACTGTACCGATGCCGTGTGAAACAAATTTTCAGACGGCATCAAACTGAAAAATATTGAAGGAACTCAAATGAGTATCGTAGAAATCAAAGTCCCTGATATCGGCGGCCATGAAAACGTCGACATCATCGCCGTAGAAGTTAAAGTGGGCGACACTATTGCCGTTGACGACACCCTGATTACTTTGGAAACCGACAAAGCCACTATGGACGTACCTGCTGATGCAGCCGGTATTGTTAAAGAAGTTAAAGTTAAAGTTGGCGATAAAATCTCTGAAGGCGGCGTTATTCTGACCGTTGAAACCGGTGCTGCCGCTGCAGATGCCGCTCCTGCAGCAGAAGCTCCTGCTGCTCCTGCTGCTGCGCCTGCAGCCGCTCCTGCCGGTGGCGCTACCGTACAAGTTGTTGTACCTGATATCGGCGGTCACTCTGACGTTGACGTTATTGCCGTTGAAATTAAAGTCGGCGACACTGTTGCCGTTGACGACACCCTGATTACTCTGGAAACCGACAAAGCCACCATGGACGTACCATGTACCGAAGCCGGTGTGGTTAAAGCCGTATTCCTGAAAGTTGGCGACAAAGTATCCGAAGGCTCCGCCATTATTGAAGTAGAAACTGCCGGCTCTGCCGCAGCAGCCCCTGCTCCTGCCACTCAAGCCGCTGCGCCTGCACCAGCTGCCGCTCCTGCTCCTACTGCACCAGCTGCCGCTCCTGCTCCTACTGCACCAGCAGCTGCGCCTGCACCTGCTGCACCTGCTGCTCCTGCTGCTGCCAAAATCGATGAAGCTGCATTTGCAAAAGCGCATGCAGGTCCTTCTGCCCGTAAACTGGCGCGCGAATTGGGCGTAGATTTGGGCCAAGTCAAAGGTACCGGTCTGAAAGGCCGTATCATGGGCGAAGACGTTAAAGCCTTCGTTAAATCCGTTATGCAAAGCGGTGCAGGCAAACCTGCCGCTGCCTCTTTGGGCGGTGGTCTGGACTTGTTGCCATGGCCTAAAGTTGACTTCTCTAAATTCGGCAGCGTCGAAGTTAAAGAACTGTCTCGTATTAAGAAAATCTCCGGTCAAAACCTGTCTCGCAACTGGGTTGTGATTCCTCACGTTACCGTACACGAAGAAGCGGACATGACCGAATTGGAAGAATTCCGCAAACAGCTGAACAAAGAATGGGAACGCGAAGGCGTGAAACTGTCTCCGTTGGCGTTCATCATCAAAGCCTCTGTTGCTGCGCTGAAAGCCTTCCCTGAATTCAACGCCTCTCTGGATGGCGACAACTTGGTGCTGAAAAACTACTTCAACATCGGTTTCGCAGCAGACACGCCGAACGGCTTGGTTGTTCCAGTCATCAAAGACGTGGATCAAAAAGGCTTGAAACAAATCAGCCAAGAGTTGACCGAATTGTCTAAAAAAGCCCGCGAAGGCAAGCTCAAGCCACAAGAAATGCAAGGCGCATGCTTTACCATTTCCAGCTTGGGCGGCATCGGTGGTACAGGCTTCACACCAATCGTGAATGCTCCTGAAGTTGCTATCTTGGGCGTGTGCAAATCCCAAATCAAACCGGTTTGGAACGGCAAAGAATTTGCTCCTCGCCTGATGTGCCCATTGAGCCTGTCCTTTGACCACCGTGTCATCGACGGTGCCGCCGGTATGCGCTTCACCGTATTCCTGGCTAACCTGTTGAAAGACTTCCGCCGCATTACCCTGTAATCCGAGCATTTTCAGACGGCCTCAATAAAAAGGCCGTCTGAAAAAAGAAGTCCGAACATCATTCAGAAAGATTAGACATGAGCTTAGTTGAATTGAAAGTGCCCGACATTGGCGGTCACGAAAATGTAGATATTATTGCGGTTGAAGTAAATGTAGGCGACACCATTGCTGTGGACGATACCCTGATTACTTTGGAAACCGATAAAGCCACTATGGACGTACCTGCCGAAGTTGCAGGTGTCGTTAAAGAAGTTAAAGTTAAAGTCGGCGATAAAATCTCCGAAGGCGGCTTGATTGCAGTCGTTGAAGCCGAAGGTGCGGCTGCCGCTCCTAAAGTCGAAACACCAGCTGCTCCTGCACAAGAAGTACCTAAAGCTGCTGCTCCAGCTCCTCAAGCTGCACAATTTGGCGGTTCTGCCGATGCTGAATACGATGTGGTCGTATTGGGTGGCGGCCCCGGCGGTTATTCCGCTGCATTTGCCGCTGCTGACGAAGGCTTGAAAGTTGCCATCGTCGAGCGTTACAAAACTTTGGGCGGCGTTTGCCTGAACGTCGGCTGTATCCCTTCCAAAGCCTTGTTGCACAATGCTGCCGTTATCGATGAAGTACGCCACTTGGCTGCCAACGGTATCAAATACCCTGAGCCTGAACTCGATATCGACATGCTGCGCGCCTACAAAGACGGCGTGGTTTCCCGTCTGACCGGCGGTTTGGCAGGTATGGCTAAAGGCCGCAAAGTAGATATTATCCAAGGTGACGGCCAATTCTTAGATCCGCACCACTTGGAAGTTTCTCTGACGACCAGCGAAGTGTACGAACAAGCGACCCCTACCGGCGAGAAAAAAATCGTTGCCTTCAAAAACTGTATCATTGCAGCAGGCAGCCGCGTAACCAAACTGCCTTTTATTCCTGAAGATCCACGCATCATCGATTCCAGCGGTGCACTGGCTCTGAAAGAAGTACCGGGCAAACTGTTGATCATCGGCGGCGGTATTATCGGTCTCGAAATGGGTACGGTTTACAGCACTTTGGGGGCTCGCCTAGATGTTGTTGAAATGATGGACGGCCTGATGCAAGGCGCAGACCGCGACTTGGTTAAAGTATGGCAAAAACAAAACGAATATCGTTTTGACAACATCATGATCAACACCA
>ERZ772874.1386-NODE-1386-length-12564-cov-17.668239_pt1 | contig 12564 bp, 15 predicted proteins | sample MGYA00580586_ERZ772874 | MGnify/ENA primary metagenome ERZ772874 (study PRJEB29015, sample SAMEA2737952) | human oral metagenome | biome: human oral; feature: human-associated habitat; material: dental | place: China | collected 2154 ... | reverse complement strand
ATCCATGTGTTTAGGCTAGTAAATAATATGTGTCCAGGAAAATGGGTACATATCATACGATAGATGCCGTTTCTAATTACTTTTAAAATACTAAAACCAATAAAGGATTAGCAAATTTCAACGATCCAACCTTCTGGAGCTTCGATTTCACAGTGTTGAATTCCGAGTAATGTGTCATATAATTTTTTAGTGATAGGACCCATATCATCCATGCCAGCAGATACATTAATAGTACCTTCTGGAGTATCGATTTGGCCTACTGGAGAAATAACAGCAGCAGTACCACAAAGACCAACTTCCGCAAAGTCTTTTAATTCATCTTTATGAACAGGACGATGTTCTACTTCCATCCCAAGATAATGTTCTGCTACATACATCAAGGAACGACGTGTAATAGATGGTAAAATACTATCGGATTTAGGTGTTACTAATTTACCGTCTTTAGTGATAAAGATAAAGTTTGCACCACCTGTTTCTTCAACATGAGTTCTAGTAGCCGCATCAAGGTACATGTTTTCTGCATAACCTTTGTTGTGAGCATCAGTGATGGCATACAAACTCATTGCATAGTTTAAGCCCGCTTTAATATGACCAGTACCATGAGGAGCTGCACGATCAAAATCAGTAATACGGATTTTAATCGGTTTAGCACCACCTTTGAAATAAGGACCTACTGGTGTTGTGAAAATACGGAATTGATATTCATCAGCTGGTTTTACACCGATAACAGAATTCGTACCCATCATGTAAGGGCGAATATAAAGGCTTGCACCGTGACCATATGGAGGTACAAAGTCTTTGTTAGCTTTTACTACTTCTTTTACAGCCTCAATTAAACGGCCTTCAGGTAATGTAGGCATTACAAGACGTTCCGCAGAGTCGTTCAAACGAGCTGCATTTAGATCTGGACGGAAACATACGATATGACCATCTTTAGTATAATAAGCTTTCAAACCTTCGAAAATAGTTTGAGCGTATTGGAATACACCAGCACATTCGTTTAATACAACATTAGAATCAGTGATTAAACCACCTTCATCCCATTTACCATCTTTATATGTAGATACATAACGGTAGTCAGTTTCTACATAACCAAAACCGAGATTATCCCAATCTATATTCTTGCTCATAACAATGACCTCCATACATATAAAATATACATATAATCTTAACACTATATATAGGTAATTTCAATAGATTCTATAGAAATCATCATAGTTCTATAAGAAACATCAAGTATAATAATTTTATTAGGAATTATATTATAATAATTATATGATAATACCATTACATGCCTTTTAGGAGGATTTCATTATGAAAGATAATACTACGATCTTAATACCTAATGCAAACAATATCATCTGTGTCGGTTTAAATTACGCAGATCACATTGCTGAGACCAGTCTTGCTACACATGAGTTTCCAGAAATATTTATGAAAACATCAAACGCTTTAGCTGGAAATCATGATACGATTACCATAGAAGATGAATCATTACATTATGACTATGAAGGCGAGCTAGTTATCATTATTGGTAGAGCTGGTAAAAATATTTTCAAAGAAAAAGCAATAGACCATATCTTAGGATATACCATCGGCAATGATGTATCGGCTCGTACTTTACAGTTTAGAGGTTCCCAATGGATACTCGGTAAATCCTTAGATAACTTTGCCCCTATTGGTCCTACTATTGTTCCACCTCATACATTTGATTTTGAAAGTGCTACCATCACCACTACTGTAAATGGTGAAATACGACAAAATGCAAAATTACAACAAATGATATTTAAGCCTTATGATATTATTGCCTTTGTATCCTCCTATATAACATTACAAGAAGGTGACATTATCTTTACGGGTACACCTAGTGGTGTTGTACTAGGCAAGAATGAAAGTAAATACTCGTGGTTAAAGCCAGGTGATACTGTATCCATCTCTATAAGTGGTATTGGCACACTAGAAAATAAATTCGTCTAAACTATATGATTTATTATAGTAGCGTATTTACGCTTATTATAGATATGAACTAAACCATCTATTTACATTCCAAATACATATAAAAAGAGATTACCCTTATGTAGCTCCAACTACACAAAGGAGTAATCTCTTTTTTATAATGTATGTTTTTGATTTTCTTTTATAGTATACGATTTATGTTTTCTAGTATCTAAATACACCCAATGAAGTATAGAAACGATTTACTTATGTTCTGCCTCGAGTTCTAATAAATATTGCTTTCGATCAAGACCGCCTGCATATCCAGTTAACTTGCCATTACTACCAATTACACGATGACAAGGAATGATGATAGAAATAGGATTATGACCTACTGCGCCTCCTATGGCTTGAGCAGACATCTTTTTTTTACCTTGCTGTTTAGCAATCTCTTTAGCTATCTCTCCATAAGTAATATTCTCACCATAAGGAATGGTTTGTAATATAGCCCATACAGACTTACGGAACTCTGTGCCCTCTAGCTCAACTGGTGGCGTAACAAAAGGCTTTTTACCAGAGAAATATTGATCTAGCCACATAATAGTCACTTCAAAAGGACCTGTTTTTTGTTCTATATAATCTGCATCATCATACGTAGGTGCGTGACTTTCATCAACAAAAAACAAATCTGTTAAGTAAGTTAATGTACCAAGCATAATCATGGTTCCTAATGGACTTTCATAGGTATATTTGTAGTTCATAGTACATTAACTCCTTCTTAAGGTAACAAATCATTCAACACTTTTAGTATATCATCATTAAACGCTATTGTATTATGCTGAATTTCAGATGGAATAGTTTGCTTTTCCATATTAATTGGCACATATAATGCATCTATATTATGATCTGCCATTCGCATAAATGGGTATTTAATAATCATAGGTGTATTTAATCCTACACCTAATTCTAACAATACTATACGTTTATCTTTATATTTCTCTACAAAATCAGTATATCTTTTCTGCGCCGCATACCAACCTTCGTCTTGCACAAAAGTACCATCAATACGTAAATTCATCGTCATCAATTCACCACATCTAGGACAGTGAGGAATTAACTCTGTAGGAATTTTCATATCCTTTTGTTCCTTCACCATACGGCATACTTGTTCTTCATTATCATAAGTCTTTTGATGATATGGCTTGGAGCACTGCCACAGACCATAGTCACCTTGCATATAGTAGAGTCTATTTTTATCTACACCGGCTAATTGCATTTGATGATCTACATTAGTAGTGATCACAAAGTAATTCTTATTTTGTAACAACTCCATCAACCAAATATAAGGTTCACCTGCTGAAATATCATAACGATTATAGTAGATATGACGGCTCCACCACGCCCAATACTCTTCTATGCTTTCAAAGGAATAGAATCCACCAGAATACATATCTGTAATACCATACTTTTTGTGAAAGTCATCAAAGTATTTATGAAAGCGTTCCCCACTATAACTCAGACCCGCCGAAGTAGACATACCTGCCCCAATACCAACAAGTACCGCATCAGCAACATTAATAGCTTTTTTCACACGTTCTATATTATCCCAATAGTTTGTTATAGATGTCATAATCTATATCCTTAAATACATTAAATACCACTTGGATTTTACTATTAGTTTCTTTTAAATAGGTTCTTACAGTATGGACTGCAATTTGTGCTGCCTCTTTATTAGGAAATCTAAATTCACCAGTAGAGATACAGCAGAATGCAATAGAGTATAAGTTATAAGCATTGGCTAATTGTAAACAGGATCGATAACACGAAGCTAGTTCTTGTCTCTCTTTATCTGTTACCGCCTCATAAATAATAGGTCCCACTGTGTGAATTACATGCTTTGCTGGTAAATTATACCCATAGGTCATACGAGCTACACCCGTTTTTTCAGGCATTTCCATATACTCAGTCATTCTAGCACATTCCATACGAAGCTCAATACCAGAAAAGGTATGAATAGCGTTATCAATACACTTATGATTTGGAGCAAAACATCCGAGCAATTTATTATTGGCTGCATTTACAATAGCGTCTACAGATAATCGAGTAATATCTCCTTGCCACAGATAAATCTGAGGCTCTCGCTCTTCCATATCATTAATGGTTACGATCCCCTTTTCACGGGCTAATGTAATTAAATATTCATCCTCTATCTTCATCCATTCAACAGGCATAGCACCAGCAGGACGAATATTACATAAAGATCTAAAGAGTGTAAACTGCTCTTCTTCGCTCACAGGGATATCTATATATTCGTTATGCTTTTCTTTGTATTCTGCTACTAAGCCTTCAAGTAAATAACGTAATCGTTCTTGCTGTGTCATATATAACTCCTAAATAGAATTAACTAGAGTATAACCTATTATATAGCAAAAAACTGCTAGCACATAATATGCTAGCAGTAACTTTACTGATTAGTATTATATCAAAAACTAAGGTCTAACAAAAGCTTGACCACCATGATTAACGAGGATATCTCCATTTAGTACTTTAGTAGTAACCCCTTGTAGACTACCTTGGATTTGGCTCATCATAAAGCGATAGCCTGGGCTATTCAAGTGTTTAGTAAGGGCTTCCTGATCGCTATAAATCTGAATAACGTACCAGCGATTCTTTGCGTTTCTTTCACGAAGCACATAACCAGCCTTATACCCCGCATCGTCCCGAACGGCACGTTCCATATCGAGTTGATATTGTCGTTGTACCGTATCGATTTCATTGCTATCAACAGTAAACTCAGTTAAGGTAACTACTGCCTTACCATCATTGACGATAGATAATGCATCTTTCTTTTCAAATAAAAGTACAGACTGTACATCGTACATCTTACGATTTGTTAATTTAGAACCGACTTCATTAACAAATGCTTGATAATGGTCAGATTTGCGATGTGCTTCAATAGCAGCTAAATCTTTATAGATTTCAACTACATAAGACTCCGAAGGATTCCCCTTTACATGAGCCACATTCATGGACAATGTATTAGGCTCTTTTTCCATAGATGCTGTCAGATTGGCTACACCTGCACTATTATAAATTCCTTGTAGCTCTACAGGTACTTCGAAACGATACATACCTACACTAGGTGCTGTATCTACAAATTGATCTCGCTCCATAACGAGAGCTGCAAAAGATGTGCTTACACCTAATACGGCAATCGCAGATGTTAGTACAATACGTTTTAATAAATTTTTATTCATACATACTCCTTTACATATATCTTGATAGCTTCTCGGCAAACAAACCAATACGCTTATAAATTAATAACTCACATACTCTTGATGTAAATTGTCCAAATCTACGGTAAAAGAAATTAAAAGTTAGATATGCTGGTATTGTACTGATAGTTTTAGGCAAGCGACGAAATATATTTTTTATGGAATATAGCTCTTTATAGATCCAAAGATACCCTTTTTCTAATTCTTCTTTAGACATACCTAACGGTGATACAACTACGTGAGACGTATTATATTTTGATAAATCATAATCAAAAATTCTATTTTGAGCTTCCATTCTCTTGTAGAATTCAGTACCTGGGTATGGTGTGACAATATGTGATGTAATCGTATCAATTTTCTGGCTAATAATCCAATCTAACGTATTTTTAAAAGTCTCTGGTGTATCTCCATCTAAGCCAAATACAAAGCTAGCATTAACCATAATACCACGCTTATGTAATTCGTTAATAAGTCGTTCAAACTCTTCACGATTATTTTGCATTTTATGAACACTAGATAAAGATTGAGGGCTGATACTTTCAAAACCAATAAATAAACTCTGGCAACCAGTTTCTTTCATTAAATCCATCAATTCAGGATGTTGCCCTATTTTCATAGTAACCGCTGCATTCCAGTTTAACTTCAATGGTTTAATACGTTCTAAAAACTGTTTAGTCCAAGAAATATTACCAATAAAATTATCATCAATAAACATAATATGTTTTGTACCTAATCTTTTGATATCTCCCAACACATCCTCTATATTGCGATTAATATATTGGTGTGTTCCAGAGCTATTATAGCAAAAATCGCACTTATGCGGACAACTTCGACTAGTAGAAACAACGTTATACCATAAGTAATCGGTCTTATCTATCAAGTCATATGCAGGTGATGCAATATCATCTCCAGATTCTAAAGGAGCAGAAACATATTGAGATTGCAACCGACCATGTTTAGTATCTTCTATAATTTGAGGCCATGTATTTTCTGCGAAACCTATACAAAGACTATCAAACGCCTCCTTAGGTACGGTATCGAATGCTGTCGTAATATGTATACCACCAGCAATCACCTTAGCCCCTTTCTTTCTATATATAGCTGCAATTTCAATTGCTCTAGGCAATACATCAACAGTCACCGCGATGCCTACTAAATCAGGTACATCATTAAAATCTATTTCTCTAATATTTTCATTTTCAATTGTCACCTTACACTCATGCCGAATAATATTAGCCACAGTTAATAACCCTAAATGTGGGGACATACGTATTTTTAAATCTGTATCCATAGGACGCTTCAACATACGTGGTTGAATCAATTTAACTTTCATATAAAACCTCTTATATAACAAATGCTCTTACATTATTATAAAAGATTATGAGTCCTTTTGCATATAAAAACATCCTATCAATGAAAACTATATTGAGTAATATTAGTTCCAACAAATAGGATGTTGCGCTTATATTTTTATATATTCAATAGTTGTACCATGCTCCTCAATAAGTTTAACTAGTTCTTTGCCTTGAAGCCACACGGTCGCATCATTTTGGTTCGGATGTATGCCGATTAAATTATTCTCGTAGTCCGCGTCAATATAATAATGGACCTTACAGTCCTCATCATGGAGCAAGCAAAAGGGAGATACGTGACCTGGTTTAATCTTCAATATATCCCATAGTTCTTCTTCGGAACCAAAGGAAATTTTTTTAAGTTTGTGGTCCTTACGGAATTGTTTTAAATCTACACGCTTTGATCCACGGACAGTAATTAAATAGTAATGCTCTCGTTTATGATCTCGTATAAATAAATTCTTCGCATCCCACTCAGGATATGGCAACTGCACATTTGGCTTATCGTCCATACTAAATAATGGTGCGTGATCTGTAATTTCAAAATCGATATGATGGTCACGCAAACAATCATATACACCTTGTTTATCTAACATGTAATACCTCTAATACATCATTTCTGCTTGGTGAAAGTAGATAAAATAATAAAAGCGATTAACATAGTGAAAATACCGATTGTATCTTGTTAAATATATCACCAAGCTTATTCTGAAATCGTATAGGTTCCATCAAATACAAATAAATGTGGGTTCTCATGTACAAATACATCTTCGAAGATACCATCATATGTATATACTGCATCATCTTTTCCATCTAGAAAATCAAAGAATTCTGGATTATTCTCCCAGTCTTGTAAAATAGTCCATCTTTCAGCTCTATCAAATGGAATTGAGCCACCAAAGAAATTGATTACCGATTGTAAATTATCTGCTAGCTCATCCATCTTGAAGAGGCGTAAACCCGCTAAAGCATCTTCCCATACGATACCTGTAGAGTTATAGAAGAACTGATGATGTCCGCCATTATTGACCTCAGCAAAATACCAACATATTGCATTAAGATATCGTTGCTCTAATGTAAACTCTTTAGATGTTTCTATATAATCATCATAAGAGCCATAAATATTTATGGTCCAATACGCAGGTTCATTAATAGTCCACATATCGTCAGTTTCTTTAATTTCTTCAACAGTTATAGTCCGATCTTGAGGTACACCTCTCCTATTCTTCTGTTTTTCGGCTACGTATTTACTATAAGCAGAACACAATTCTGGGTAATCAGACTCACACCTTTCAAAATCTATCTGCATATAACACATATCAATAAGCTCAAAGAAATATCCTTTTATATTATTTCGACTCTCACTAACAGCTAGGCGTATACCATTATCTACAAGTGATAGCATATGTTGCATATTATTTGATGTATATGCTTCATTATTATTCGAAGCAATAAAGCCGTAAGAATAAGCACAACGATAATGCCACACAGCATCTCTATACTCTTCATCTATAGAGTTTAATACCTTGATGGCTTCTTCCGGTTTATCATTATTGTTATACGCTCTACCAAGCTCACCTAATAAAGGTACAGATAGATTCTCGATGCCTACAGCAGTTAATACCTCAATAATCATCTCCTCTTGCCCTATATCATTAAGATCTTTAATAGTTTGTAATTGTGCCTCTTCAGAAAAAGATAAAAAACGTTCAACACTTAAAGACATACGATATGCATCCCTTCATCCCAATTAATATGTATATGAAATCATTCTAAAGTAGTAATATTAACAAACACACAAAACAATAAACTTTAAGTAATAATGATTGATTTATATGATGGGTTATTTACTTAGCTGCCACAACATACATAAAAAACAGGAATACCATCTTCATTATCGATGAGGCCATGTCCCTCGCACTCATGTCCCTCGTATTCTATGCCTTCATAGAATACATGATCGCCTAATTCTTTATTAGCCATTAAATTTTGTAACTTAAAGGTAAGTTCTTCTCCCGTAAAATATTTACCATTATCGGCAGTAATATGGGCCATGATTTCTACTTGCCACATATTATCTTCTTTTTCTTGTTCTAGTAACTCTTCATCGTTTAAACGTTCATTATTATGGAGCTGATTTTCACTTTCGATCCATGCTTCATAAGTCACTAAAATTTCAGGCTCTTCTAATAGCGCTAATGCACTTTCCTTAGCACCATACTCAGCATACTCCTCTAATATTTGATTAAACTCTTTAGAAAAATTCTCTTTACTATATGACTTTTTATTGAATACCCAATGCACTGCACTGTACGAAGGATAGTTATCCTCTGATATTTCAAGTTTCTCTGCGTCAAGTTTATTAATTTCAGTATTTTGGCGCTTATTAACGAACGTTTTAATCGTTTCAAAAATCATAGGATAATCCTTTTCATACTCACTTGGCTTTATAAAAGATAAAATATATTCTACTACTTCACAGCACCAGCTCAGTTGTTTTTCTAAGTGTGCTTCTTTTGTCTTTTTCATAGCGGCTTCAATTAACTGTAAAGCTTGCTGCACATGTTCAGAATGATAACTTTCACCATGTGCTAAAGAGGCATGCGCATAGCCCTTACGATAATACCAAGACCAATCACGATGTTCCTCATCTATACGCTCAAATAACTCGATAGCCTCTTCTGGTCGGTCATTATTGTTATACATACGTCCTAAGGTGCTTAGTAATATAGGAGATAAATTATCGATACCTATATTAGTTAAAAGCTCCATAGCACGATCAATATCTAGGTCCTCTTGTTCATTAATAAGTTTTACCTTATCCTCATCACTTAAAGCTTGAAACTCTTCATCCGTAATATCTTCTATGCTTATATATAAGTTCTTAATAAAGTCACCAAAGTTATCTGCTAACAGAGTAATTGAGTAATCACCTTCTTGGTCAACACGTACTACCTTAGGCTCACCGGTTGGCCCACACTCACGATAATCGAGGAAAATCATATCATGACCGCCAGAAATCGTATCCGCCACCACGACACCAATAGGAGGGTATTTCCATTTCGAAATCCAAAACTCGTTGCCGAATTCTCCAAAGATAGAATTCTTTTTATCTCTATCAATGCCATATATGCCTGTTACATATACACACTCACCATCATTATTAATAAAGCAGTTCTTATTTAACACACCGCCATTATGATTGTTAAGTAACTCAATATATGTTGCAGGTAATGTATAGCCTAGCTCAGTTTCAGCATCCTTAATATCTTTATCGGTAACAGGTTTACCTATATAAGATTCAAATGCATAATCAACATCGTTCCAAAATCCGGTCCAATCAAAGTCTTTTAGATTACTCATAATACTCTCTCCTAGTTAAATCGATTATTTTAACCAAATGGTTTCTCATCAGTGGCATATTCTTTAATTAAAGCATTTACCCTGCGTCGTATCAAAATGGTATCAACAATATAGGAAAAAATGATATAAGGAGATACATTTATAATCGCTATAGGGGCTAACATAACTGCTACTCGCAATAGGTCAAGGGAATATGCATACCATTCAAAATCAATGGTACTTAAAATTGGCTTCACATAATCTATTACGCTTACTTCCCATTGCATTAAGGGGTTTAATTCTTCACTAGTTCCTAATAGCCAAACGAAACTTACAGCAAAGATCAAACAATATAATATACCAATAGGAATCAATATCTTCGCTCTCTTTTTTAATAGATCACGGCAAATCGCATCTTCTTCCTCTGGTGTTACATCATATACCATATTGCATTGAATCTGAATCCGTCTAAATCGATAGCGAATATACTTATACAAAAGGTTATTCGGTTTATATAGCATAATAAGCTCCACATATACGTCATAATGGGGAAAACATTAAGAATATATCAGCCATCTATGGCAAAATAATGTAAATCTTTAAATTCATCATCCCAAAATGTAAAAGAAAAGATATGGGTACCATCAAAGGTTTGCTCGCAATAGGTTACTGCGTCTCTATCTGGTTCAATAATAGGCATTCCAATGCGTGTTTTCACTTCATCAATAGTTACATCACCATACCAATCTCGTATTTCGTTATAAATGAAAGTTGCAATTGCATCCATATTTTTATGGTAATTAACAGCTAATAGCTTTGCCGTATCTAAATTAGCATCTGTTGGTTTCTCATCCCAGCAAAACTGTATTCCTTCGTAGGATATGGTATATTGTCTTAACTGTTCATCATATATTGCAGAATTAGTCATTTTCTGTTCCTTTTATATAGCTTTCCATCTTCGGTCTTAAATCTAACACGATTTCCCAATCATCTAACGATGGTACCTTATGATGTGCAATAAATTCTTCTATTATCTGTAATACCTCTTGATGTCCTAGCTCATTTTTACCATATATAATAGCGCCCTGTTCACCATCATTAATTGCACTAAGCTCTATATGTAATAAATCAGTATCTTGATCACTACAAACTTGTACAAAGTTATACTTTTTATTATCTATTAAGATTGCATTTAATGGTGATATAACTACAAAATCTTGCTCTTGATCTTCAATAGCATATAGATTTTGCTCAACTTCATTCAGTGTAATACCTTCATATTTATAAGAACCTACATCAATTGACCAATCAGTATATGTTTTATCGAATTCATCTATCATATGCACATACTCTCCTTTATGACACATATTAAAATAAACTTTCTAATTGACCTGACATATCTGCCAAAAATTCATCAAATTTACAAAGTTCTCGTAAATCTTGATGTTCTATATCATAACAACCAATCTTTTTAGATTTAGGGTCCCATACAATTTGCCACTCGTTATACTCGCCTAGTTCTTTAGATAAACGTAATAGATTACGACGACCTAATTTAAAGGGAATTGTATCAATAAGTGGGAAAAACTCTATAGATATAAAATCGGAGTCTGGTAATTCAAAGTAAAGAGTATCGCTCTCTAAAAAATTCACTAATGCTTTTGGTAATTTAAATGATTTTAACTGATCCATTTTATTCTGTATATCATGGAACTCAGCAGGCTCTAAAGATTTAAAATACTCTGCCATTTCCATATCCCCTTTTTCAACGGCAATACTATATGGACGCATACCATCCTTTTCCGTAAAAGTTACATCAGCACCATGTTCTACCAAGTATTTACACATCTTTAAGTCTACATACCGAGCCGCAACGCACAAAGGAGTCGGCTTAAATGGGTATACAGAATCAGGTTTGTTGTAGTTAATATCTACACCATTATGAATAAAGAAATCTAGAACCTCATAATTTCTATCTGTAATGGCATTTCTGAAAGCTTTACCACCATATTTCTGTACCGTATGGCCTAAGTCATGAATAATCTGTAAGTGATTATATTTCTTGCCATACAAAGCGGCTTGAAAAGCATCTACTTTCACACAGTTTAAAGCATGAACATTGGCACCATGATCTACAACATAATCGATAATCTCTTGATTCCCATATCTAACAGCTAACAAGAAACTAGGATTTTCTGCCCCATTAAGATTAGCACCATGTTTTACTAACCATTGAATACTTGGCAAGCAACACATAACAAGAGCTAATTCTAAGGAGGTATGTTCACTATACTCGCCAATCTCTATAGGTTGATTAATATCCCAACCATCAGCTAATGCATTTTCTAAAGCACTAATATTTCCTGTTACAATATCTGTTACTATATGAGGTACAGATTCAAAAGTACCTAAGTCGTTTAACTGTATCATGTCTCTCTCCCATGAACTATATTTTTAAAATGATTATCACTAATTACATTATATTACATTTATAAGTATGAGTGTATAGTAAAAGCCCTTCGCATAAGAGAAGGGCTTAACTATTACTTATCTATTTCAAGTCCATTGATAAAAGCAAACTTAACCATATCAGCTCCATAAAACTCTCCTTCATCTAATAAGATACTTTCCTTCGGCAAGTCTTTCAAATGATTATAAAA
>ERZ772874.1381-NODE-1381-length-12575-cov-13.262460_pt1 | contig 12575 bp, 12 predicted proteins | sample MGYA00580586_ERZ772874 | MGnify/ENA primary metagenome ERZ772874 (study PRJEB29015, sample SAMEA2737952) | human oral metagenome | biome: human oral; feature: human-associated habitat; material: dental | place: China | collected 2154 ... | reverse complement strand
ATTATTTATTTTTTCTCATCCTTTTTCTTATCTGTACTCCTATTTTATAAAGTATCCAAAGGAAGAAACAGCTTAAAATACTTATTATATAAGAAATGGCATCAACTGAATTAAATTTTTTATCATATATTTTAATTACCATTTCAGAAACTATCGGTATTACGCCTAACAATGATATAATCAGTAAAATTGCATTTAGAGAAGAACTTTCTATCTCCTCCTGCTTAAGTTTATTCATTTGTACCAATTTATCCAACATTTTTTCATTCTCATCTTGGTAAGAATGAAGCTCATCTACCTTCATTGCTTCTCCTATATTTTCCGCCAGCTTCCTTGCAGTTGGATATAAAAACTGATTTCTGTCCCAATATCGTTTTGACTTAATAAGTAAGACTGTAACCGACTCCTTAAATTTCTTTTTGCTTATATCTTCATTTGCAATCAAATCTTCTATATACTTTTTAGTTTCAAATATAGTTGCAGATTGAAATATGAAAATTTCCGCAACGAATAGAGTCAAAATTTGTGATTCAATTCTATCTTTATAGCAAAGCTTGAAGTTTTTAGGTATCTCAATTATAACATTCTCTGAAGCATATATCTTTGCACTATCATACTGAGCTATATTAGTATTAGCTCTTTTAATAAAACTCTCATTGATAATTTCAATCCCTTCAAGTTCTTCTACTGCAAAAAATTGCAACTTTTGAAACTCAGTTAATTCTTTTGATGCAAAAACCGTCAGCTTAGGTGTTGACAATACTTTTATTTTATAATTCCTACATAAATACTGTGCAAAAGTACTGTCTCCAACCTTAAGTTTACCTTCAAAAGCCCTTATCCATAATGATAAAGGACTGCAGGCACAAACAGGCAACATTACAGTAAGTATACCAAGCTCATTATTATCCACAGTATAGTATAAAGAGGCTCTTATCGTTACATCTTTTTCTTTATATTTGTATATCAAATCTTCATATCCGATAAAATAATGTTCCAGTTTGCCTAATTCCGCTTCTCCATATTCATCATCAACTATTTCTTTAAACTTTTTAGTAAAGAAATCTTCTCTATGCTCAGTTATATTAAAGGCAAATGAATTAACCTGTATCGGATAATGTAAATATATATCACAAACCGGAAATACCTCATCTCTTTCATTAATAAAATCTTCTATAACCTCTTCCAGATTTTCATTATTGGAGGTATGTTCAATATCGTCCCTTAATTCAATTTTTGTATCTATATCCTTCTTTATATAAATGTATACATTCTCATCTCCAAATTGAGAATTCACAACTACTTGTGCTTTTAAATATAACGGTATTTCCTCCCACTGGTCTATACGCAAAAAATCTTCTTCATTTATAAGTAATACCTTACCTATAATGCATCCTTCTTCATTAGGAACAACATTATAATATTCTTCCGCTATATTCACAGAATATCCTTGCAACTTTGCATCATATGATTCTAAAGTATGTCCCAACAGCTTTTTCTGAACCGACTCTAACTTTAGTGTTCCGTATACAAATAATTTATACATAATCCCCCTCACAAATTATCATACTTATCAGAATAATGATTTATTACCAATTTATCATCTATAGCTATCAAATAACCTTCAGGTCGATATTCAAAATGTCTGACATTCTTATCTTAGCAAAATAAACCCTATAATGACAATACAAAAAGAGACTGTCGCAGTTTAAGATTTTACATAAGCTATAGATAACATTCTACCAAAATGCTACTATATATTATACACCATCTTTATTTTGCAACAGCCCCTTAGAAAATCTATTTTCCACTTTCCTCAATGCCTGTATTCGCATCATTTGGAATAAACGGATTCGGATAATGAATAACAAGTATGCGTACCTTCTTATTGGTATTATTCTCCCAATTATGCGGCTTTCTTGAGTCCAAATATGCCGTATCTTCTGGATACATATCATACACTTTATTTTTATAATGCAATGTCAAGACACCTTCCAAAACATATACAAACTCTACTCCCTCATGAACATAGGTTTTTAAATGCTTGTTCTTTGATGAAGGCCACAATTCATAGAGTCTTGGCAAAAATTTTGCATTTTCAAGATTTTTTGCCAAATAAAATTGAACAAATTTTGTATTTACAGAGCCTACCTGACGATTATAACTTCGTATTATCGGTTCTTCGTCATTAATTGATTTTTGAGGCATATAAAAAAAACTGTCCATGTCCATATCCAAGACCTTTGCGATATTTTGAAGTGAATCAATCGCAATTGTTGTCATTCCACGCTCAAACTGTGACAAAAAACCTGTTGAAAGACCTGTGCGTTCACTAAGCTCCTTAAGTGTGATATTTTGCTCCTTCCTTCTACTCTGTACCCTGCTTCCAATATCCAAATTATCCATATCTTAACCTATTTCTTTACTAAATTTGCTGTACGAACCTACAGTTTTCCTGACTTATAATATACTGCATTCATTGCCTGTATCACAGCTGAGCGCATACCTTTTTCTTCCAATACCGCCACTCCTTCAATAGTAGTTCCGCCCGGTGAGCAAACCATATCCTTTAATGCTCCCGGATGCTTATTCGTATCCAGAACCATTTTTGCACTTCCAAGCACTGCCTGTGCCGCAAATCGGTATGCCTTATCACGAGCCATTCCCTGAAGGACAGCAGCATCAGCCATAGCTTCAATAAACATAAATACATATGCCGGTGAAGAACCTGAAACAGCAACAACAGCATCAAAAAGTTTTTCATCAATACGCTCTACTGTACCAAAAGTACCTATAATTGTCTCTAATACCTCTTGATCTTCCTTAGTAACATTGCTATTGGGACAGATTGCTGTAACGCCCTCACCGACCATTGCCGGAGTATTAGGCATCGTTCTAAGTATCTTTGTGTTTTTTCCAAGACCGTTTTCCAAATAAGCCAAAGTCTTGCCGGGAGCAATAGAAACAATAAGCTTCCCGTCTACTAAAGGTGCGATCTCTTGCATTACTGCATCATATATATTTGGTTTAACTGCAAGAAATACCACATCACTTGACTTTACTACTTCCTTGTTATCCATGGTAGTATTGATACCAAGGCGTGCCTTTGCATCATCCAAGCTTGGCTGATAACCGTCACTTGCAAAAATGCTTTCAGAACCCACAAGTTCAGCTTTTATAATGCTTGTTATCATTGCCTTAGCCATATTTCCACAGCCGATAAAACCAATTTTTTTGTTCATTTTTTTCACCTCTCAATATATTTTATCACAAAACTTCAAGGCGTGCCAGTAGCACGCCTAAAATACTAATTAAAACTTTGTTCTGTTCTTCCGATTATCTCATCCTGCAATGCTTTGCTTAAGTTATGGAAATGGTCGGAATAACCTGCAACACGCACGATAAGGTCTTTGTAGTTTTCAGGATGCTTTTGTGCGTCAAGCAAAACTTCACGATCAATTACATTAAACTGAATATGATGCCCATCCATATTAAAGTAAGCACGAACAAGATTTGCCATATGCTCAAGTCCCAAATCTCCCTCTACAACAGATGGTGTGAATTTCTGGTTAAGAAGAGTTCCGCCTGTTGCCAAGTGATCCATCTTTGAACAGGATTTGATAACTGCTGTAGGTCCATGCACATCTGCACCTTTATCCGGAGAAATACCTTCGGAAACAGGTAAATGTGCTTTTCTTCCGTTTGGACTTGCCATCATTACTTCACCGAAGTACACATGGCAGGTTGTCGGAAGCATATTGATTCCGTATTTTCCGCCCTTAATATTCGGTCTTCCCACAACCATTCCACGATACAGATCAAATACCGACCTCATGATATCATCCGCATAGTCATCATCATTACCGTACTTAGGTGTCTTACTTGTTACAAGATGATGGATATCTTCATAACCTTCAAAGTTTGCGTCTAATGCCTTTTGTAATTCTTCTATTGAAAACTTCTTATTATCAAATACATTATATTTGATTGCAGCCAATGAATCTGTAATTGTTCCGATTCCTACACCTTGAATATAATTTGTATTATACTTTGCTCCACCGCCGTTATAGTCTTTTCCTGATGCAATACAGCCGTTTGTTACAAGAGATATCCACACTGTAGCCCATACGGTCACATCTTTTTAGAATCTGCAAAATAAAATCAATATCCTGAGTCATAACCTCTCCGCCGGATAAAGTTACTCCGCCACCGGACTGCTCATAGAACATTTTATCTTTTTCTATCTCTTTCATGACCTCGTCTACAGAATATCGTCTGCCTGCCTTTTCTCTTGCTCCATAGATACAAAAATCAACGCAGGTACCGCAGGCATCACATTTATCTCTTGGAACAGGATAGAAGCCATCCTTAATAACGATAGCTTTTTGCGGACATTTCATAGAGCAGCGCATACAAGAAGCGCATTTTTCTTTGTTATACATAATCTCTGCCTGATAAGATTGACTTTCAGGATTATGACACCATTTACATTCGAGCGGACAACCTTTAAAAAATACCGTTGTTCGGATACCATCACCATTATGTATTGAATATTTTGTATATCTAACAATAAATGTTCCATCGTACCCCCCTGTTCCATACTTACAAAGATAAAACTTTTTTCTTGTGATTAAATTAACTTACTCGTATCTGCAAAGATATATTGTATCTTCCTTGACTACCACATCAAAGCTCTGATTTGCTTCTACAACGAAATCTCCATGCTTTGAAATAGTCTTAAATTTCGATTCACCGGGAAGCTTCACATCCATCTGTCCGCTAGCCACAAACATAAACTCCTTTTTGGATGTCGAAAATTTATATTCTCCTGCTTTCATTACACCGACTGTTTGCTCTCCATCTATCAATATAATTTATTAAAAATTTGGGCAGCATAAACAATTATAATAGAATAATTAACAGAAACACTCCCTATTTCAATCATACTCGCAGTACTGTTAAAAAGATTGAAATAAGGAGTGTTTCTTTAATCGCCAACCTACAAGAAATAGCGAAGCAAGGAATTTGGGATAGATAAATAGTTATTGTTTATGTTGCCAAGGACAATATGAAACCGCCGATACTTGCTTTATCAAGCCGTCAGGTGAAGATAAAGCTTAGTACCGCTGAGAGGCTTTAGTTAAGAGAGCGTGTCCAAGTCAAGATATGTTTGTAACGGTTTGTGTGATAGACAGATCTTCATTTTATTAGCTGAATTACCGAAGTTTCAATGTACTGTTTTGGTTTGAGTTATTTATAGTATAAGCTCCTTAGCAGTCTGTGCATCTATAATTATCTGAAACTGTTGAACACCTCCAATCTCACTCATAGTAGCCACCCAAGCCGGGCGTACCGTATACTTGCCTTCACTTTCTTTGACACATACATAATGCAATTCAAGTTTATTAACAGAGTATTTTGATTCATTTAAAATATCATTATACTTCTTTGCTATACAAGCCGATACCTTGTCCATATCCGCAAGCACAACTTCTTCATTCTTATCGGAAAAATCAAACATTCTGTCTATATTTATAAATTCTATTCCCGAACTTGAGTATAAAATCTGTATAGGAGCATTGTACTCATTGATATTCTCATCTGCATCTGCGTATTTATACCCTACAGGGATACCGTTTACACTCTGTCTTATACATAGATAATAGCAATTATCCTTACTGCTCCAGTCAGGTTTATAGGCAGATTTATCAAGTCCGCCATCCCTATCAAGTACTTCTTCATTCTCTTTCATGGTTTCATAGTCCAAGGAGTACATATTTATAAAATAGTCACTACCAAGTCCCGCTCCTACACTGTCAAGTTCTTTAAGTACAATCTCCTTAGCCTCGTCTCTGCTTGCAAAATCAAAGTCTGTATCCTTCATATACATTTCCGCATTTCTATCATCTTCAAATAATGAAAAAGTATTCTTTACATACCTATGAAAATCTGTATAGAAAAATATTCCGGTAGGATAAACCGACAGAAATTCATCCTTTTCTCCATAATAAGAATCAGGATCTTCGCTGCTCATTGTTTCCGGCTCTTCAATGCTACTTAGAAACTTCTCTTTAAGCTTTTCCTTATCAAATTTTCTCAGTGTTGCTTCATAGGATTTCGCCTTCATATTCTCAGCAGAGTGTGCAAGCACCTCGGCATCGAATTTGACACGATCTATCTCCATATCAAGCCTTTTGGGAAAGCTTCCATTTACCTGTTCTGTTGATGTAATATCAGCACTTTCACTCGTAACAGTATTTGATTCTGCAATAGTTTCTTTGCTTTCTGAAGGTGATGCACAGGCTGCCATTGTTAGCATAAGCATAGGTATAATGTACTTTAATTTTGTTTTCATCAGTATTCTCCTTTTTTTGTGTTTGTATTATTTTATTAATTATACAATCCTTCTGCCTTCACACTGAAACGAGTATTCTTGATACATACATAACCCGTTACTGTATATTTTTCCCGATGTCAAGCCCCTCTACAAACAATCTGTATCTTCCTGATTTTTTACCATATATTACCACTTTACAATAATTGTATTTATTGTTTTTCCCCATCAGCAACTATGCCTTTTAATACAAAAATCATTTATTCCATGTAATTTCTTATTTTCTCAACATTGTATAATGGAATATTTGTCATCCATTCCTGCTCACGATAGTCGGACATAGATATACGCAATGCATACTTTGGATGATACTTTTCACAAAAGGCTTTAAGACTCTTGGCTCTTAAATAATCTTGTCAACATTTTTAAGGTCTTTACATTGTATATCAATACATTTTTAAGGTCTTAAAAATGTACTGTTCTGCACTTTTAAGGTTGTTAAAACCATATTCAATCTTATATATCTAAATATTTCATAGTCAATGCTTACTATTGCTTTTTACTATAAATCACTATTATTTCCGCATTCTTTACAAAGAAATGGCAACCTGAGCCACCTTCACTTATAATATCAAGTAACACATCAGTCTTGGTCACTAAAATACTATCTGTCACTTTTATTTACATGGTGCATATCCAAAATAACAACATTGCTATAATCTACCTTACAACTCTTAATAGACAGCTTCTATAAACAATAAAAGTCGGGCTGTAAATTTTGCAAAATATCACTTATTAAAATATTTATCCATTAAGTGAACTACCCATAGTCTAAAGCCTATGGGCTTCCTGCTTCGCTGACCTCGCAACCTACTATCTCCACAGGCGTTAATTCGGGCAGTCCCTGCCCTATTGTTTTTTCTTATGCTACCTTAACCCACCGTCTAAAGCCGGTGGGATTGCGGTAGCATTATTTCAATCCATTCTTCCGTTCCGGGACTGTAATAAACGGCATCTCCCAAAATAAACCCTTCTCCGACATATAATCCCGGGTAATAGGGCGGAATCTGCAATTCTATTTCACTTCCATCTTCTTTTGTAAGAATCAACAAATCCTCATAAGATGTTGTCCCTAAATTATATACCTCTGAATTTTTTAAAACCTTTACTATTTCATTAACAGTATCCGCATCTTCTATGTTTAGAACCCTGTCCTGCCATTTTTCCGGGTTTTTTCGAATCCGTTTTATGGAAGAAATATCTGTAATTTCATTTAAAGAACGAACCTCGTAAAAATCTTCAACCATTTTATAAAGAGTTTCCATCTCCATGGGTGTTATAAGATTTTCCAATTCAGTTACTTCCGCATCACTAAGCTGATCTTCTGTAAAATCATGAACCAAGACTTTGGGTTCATCAACATTTATATGGGTAGAATTTTGGGTATTTTCCGAAATCTCTTTTTTAGCACATCCGCTCCATAAAGCTATAATTATTAAGGTGTAGATCGAAAATGGCTTCATAGTATAGTACCTCCTATAAAAATCTCTGAAGAAAAATATTAATTTATCATCAGAGATTTAAAATTCTAATCTTCGTTGACCCACTCCAAGTCCCTTGAGCGAATAGCCCACATAGCCGCCAGTGCCGATACACTTATCATAAGCAAAAAGCTAAGTAATATATACCTGAGGTCGGGAAAGCGTTTCATTCCATAGAACAGCTGTCCAATTTGAGAGATATCAAGCCATAGCACCGGGGCGTAATTAGAAAATATCTTCTTAGGAATAGGATACATATTATATACTGCAACAGACCATCCTATAACAACTGAAGCTGCTGCTATGGCAATATTTCTTTTGAATACTAAACTTACGGCAAACATGAAAACACCGAAAAATGATATAAGCAAGGTACTCAATCCAACAGCTAAAAACATTGCTTCCATAGGCTTTAATCTTACCAGTACCTCGTAAGGAACATAAATATTAATAGCGTATACTTGAGACATATTTGTAAGTGAGAGAGTATGTATTATTTTCCCCCATTCTCCTGTAAATTCCACATTGGGAATACAAAGAACTACAGGAACTATGCACATATATAAGCAAAAAAGGAATGCTGTTTCACATATACTTAGAATCTGCGCCAAAGCCCATCTCATTCTGCCCATTCTAATCAATGAATACATCTTGCTGTACTGTAAAAAAGGAACATCTGAAAAAAGATATACACAGCAAAAACTTATAATCGTTCTGAACTTTATATGTATCAGCATAATAGGATATATATATATGGATACGGGATAATTTGTCGCCTCTATAAAGCTTCTTATAGATGACATATTTACCCAAACAAATTCGGCATATATAAGACATAAGCTTCTAAATCTTGAACTTAGGAGTTTATGCTTCGTTAATTCCAAGCTATAAAATAATATTTTCAGTTTATCCATCGGCAATTACCCTCTTAAATCTTATATATATAAATACAGTAAGAAACAGTGCTAAAATAAGAGCTACCAAATTCGACCATAAAAGTGTCAGCCACTCGTTATTCCATACATTATAGTCAGGTGAAAAAATACAATATATCTCCAAATATAGTGGCTTACCCGGAAATTTCCCTGATATATCCAAAATCAAATGCCATAAAATGGCAGGAGCTGCATATACTATAAGCTTATTTCGTATAAAAAGTGAGATGGCAGTGGAAAGCAGTGCCAATACTCCGTATAAAGTTCCTACCTTATATGCCGTAACAGCGATATACAGAACAAGTTGGTTGTTTTTTATCATATCTGAAATATCCAGTAAATATTCTGCGTTATATTCCAAGATACCCCATTCATATCTAATCCCTAAAAGGAGGGTGAAAATCATACTTCCGATAAACATGGTCATAATTGCCGAAGAAAATATAACAATCACTTTGGACAGTACCATTAAGCCAAGTTTATGTCTTGTAAGCTCCGGTCTATAGCAGTTATTTTCCAGATCTTCATATAGACTGGAAGCATAAGGAAGACTGCAAAACATAATTACACTTAAAAATGTTATTGTCCGAAAACTATCCACAAAAACATGTATTACTCTTATTTCATTACCATAATCTAAAATGGAGAACATAAAAACTCCGATAACACCTACGATACCCAAAATAAACCTGTATCCCTTAAAGCACCTTATAAAGTTATTTCTAATTCCCCTTATTAATGCAATCATCATAATATAAGTTCCTTAGCAGTTTGTGCATCTATAATCATTTGAAACGGTGTATCATCTCCGATCTCACTCATAGTAACAACCCAAGCCGGTCTCACCGTATACTTTGTTTCACTTTCTTTAACACATATATAATGTAATTCGAGTTTACTAACAGAGTATTTTGCTTCATTTAAAATATCATTATACTTCTTTGCTATACAAGCCGATACCTTATCCATATCCGCAAGCACGACTTCTTCATTCTTATCGGAAAAATCAAACATTTTGTCTATACTTAAAAATTCTATACCTGAACTTGAATATAAAAGCTGTATAGGAGCATTGTACTCATTGATATTCTCATCTGCATCTGCGTATTTATAACCCACAGGGATACCGTTTACACTCTGCCTTATACATAGATAATAGCAATTATCCTTACTGCTCCATTCCGGTTTATAGGCTGATTTATCCGGTTCGCCATCCATATCAAGAACTTTTTCATTCTCTTTCATGGTTTCATAGTCCAAAGAGTACATATTCAAAAAAAACTCACTGCCTAATCCCGCTCCTAAACTGTCAAGCTCTTTAAGTACAATCTCCTTAGCCGCATCTCTGCTTGCAAAATCAAAGTCGATATCTTTCATATACATTTCCGCATTTCTATCATCTTCAAATAATGAAAAAGCATTATTTACATACGCATATAAATTTTTATAGAAATATATTCCGGTAGGAGAAACCGACAGGTATTCCTCTTTTGTTCCATGATAATAATCCTCATCCTCGTAGTTTCTTGTTTCTGTCACTTCGATGCCGCTCAGAAGCTTCTCTTTGATTTTTTCCTTATCAAGTTTTTTTTGTGTTGCCTCATAGGATTTAGCCTTCATATTCTCAGAAGAGTGTGCAAGCACCTCGGCATCGAATTTGACACGCTCTATCTCCATATCAAGCCTTTTGGGAAAGCTTCCATTTACTTGCTCTGTTGATTCGGTATCGGTACTTTCACCGACAACAGCACTTGACGCTGTAAGAGTTTCTTTGCTGTCTGAAGTTGATGCGCAGGCTGTCATTGTTAACATAAGCATAGGTATAATGCACTTTAATTTCATTTTCATTGATACTCTCCTTTTGTATTTATATTATTAACATAGTTGCAAAACTCTTTTTTAATCTTACTTAGAAGCCTTTTTATATACTATTTATCCCTTATATTTTTAAGTTCACCAGAGTCTATTTCATAGACATAATCACAGAGAATATCTATATCTTCTCTATTATGACTTGCAAGAAGTATAGTCCTTCCTTCATTTTTAAGTTTTATAAAAAGATTTCTCATATCCTCAACGCCCTGTTTATCCAGTCCGTTCATAGGCTCATCTAAAATCAATATATCTTGCTCTTCCATAATTGCCTGCGCTATAGCAAGACGCTGTTTCATACCCATAGAGTACTTACTTACCTTCTTTTTAGAAAGCGGATCAAGCCCTACAAGCCGCAGAACTTCCTCTAAATGTTTTCTGTTTTTCTTATTTTTAATCTCATAAAGATAGCTCAGGTTATCTATTCCGCTTAATTCTGATATGTAAGCAGGTGCTTCTATTATTACCCCTAAGTTAAACTTACTGATATCCGAATTGGGTTTGCCCTTAATTGTTATAACTCCGCTATCCGGTTTTATAAACCCGCATATACTCTTAAATAAAACCGTTTTACCTGAACCGTTATATCCGACAATACCGTATATGAAGCCTTTCTCACAGTTCAAATTTATATTGTTCAAAACTTTATGCTGCCCAAAGCTCTTAGACACATTTTGAATTGAAATAGTGTTCATATAAAGCGACCTCCTTGATTTTTAATAAGATAATTTTAGTACATTTGGAAAAACAAACTATATTAAGCGTAATACTATAACTGAAAAAGCATTAATGATTTAATTTTTTATATATACATAACCCGTTACATATATATTTTTGTCACTGTCGCTCCCCTCTATAAACAATCTGTATTCTCCTGCTTTTTTCACCATAAATGTGTGAAGTATGCGACCTTTTCTTGAATTTATATAGGTCTTTCTGTTTTTACCGTCAATTAACCCAACCTTGAATATATCATTTGAATTATCTGTAACCAATGCAAAATCCACTTCAGTTCCTTTTTCTAAGTTTATACTATTGCTAATAACTCTACTCTTTCCTCCTATATTTACATCTATATCCACATTCCTTCCTATGGATAAAATTTCATCCAACATAAACTCCGTAACATCTTCCTCTTCAAAAGTTTGTAATTCTACCGGTTCATCACTATAACTCTCTTCAATATCCATATTCTTCACCAATGTATCAACAACATTGCTCTGAAAATTTATAGCCGAACTTGTTGCAGCATAAGAGAATACAGGGCATATTCCTAATACAAGTGTCGATACTAAAACATAAGACAGCTTTCCTATTTCCTTTTTTGTTTTCATCATATTTTTTAATCTTCTTTCAAAGTTCTTTTCCGTTTTCCCTTTAAAATATATGATATTGCTTATGTTTTCTGTATTCTGTTTATCACAAGCCATCTCACAAAGTAATTTCATATATACAATTTTTTCTTTCTTTTTATAGCCTTTTAAAACCTGTTCATCACAAGCCATTTCATTTATCTCAATAAATTTATCTGCCAGCATATAAACAACAGGATTAAACCAATACATAACACACAGGAAAAAAATCAACTTACGATATATAAAATCATTACTTGACAAATGTGTCAGCTCATGTCTGAGTATAAATTCCGTCTCCAACTCAGAAAATTTATATTCCGGCAAAAAGACCTTAGGCTTTACAAAACCAATTATAAATGGAGATGGCACTATAGAGTTTGTAAACAGTTGAACATCCTTCCTAATTCCAAGTTCTTTAATAAGTTGTTTTTTTATTTCTATACTTGCATCATCATCTATCGCTACACTTAATCTTTCAAGCTTCTTTAAAAAAATATTTTCTTTAAATATTCGGATTACTCCTAAAATTAAAATTCCT
>ERZ772874.1377-NODE-1377-length-12620-cov-4.508635_pt1 | contig 12620 bp, 9 predicted proteins | sample MGYA00580586_ERZ772874 | MGnify/ENA primary metagenome ERZ772874 (study PRJEB29015, sample SAMEA2737952) | human oral metagenome | biome: human oral; feature: human-associated habitat; material: dental | place: China | collected 2154 ... | reverse complement strand
TTCAAAGGCTGTGGCCGATTGGAGAACGGCCGAATGGCGGCGGCGGAAGTCCCTGCTGAACGAGAAGCGAGTCTCGGTGATGGTGAAAGTGTCGATGCCCAACGACAGCAGTACCTTGCCGTTACGCACCCAGTGGAAGGGCTTTTGCTTGCCGTTGGGCAGCGTGATGGGGATCTCGGTGCGTGTGCGCTGGAGATCCTTTCCGTCGGTGCCATTCTCCCACCAGCTCTGGTAGATAAGTTGCAGTCTGCCATCCGCCAGGAGGGTCTGCATGAGTTGAAGAGGCTGTTGAGCGCTATCGTTCAGGGGAAAACCACCGGGCATGGCCTGTGACCAGGGGACGGCGATCTGCCGGCCGTCATGGTTGTCAGTCTGGATGCTGAGGGCGCGGGCAAGCACATCGGCGCGTACACCCTGAGAGGAAATGGGGCGGATCCGGCGCAGGTCGCGGATGCTGCGAATCGTGTCGGACAGGGATTTTCTGTCTCTTGACGACGAAGTGCCTGCTTGTGGATGGGAGGACCGCTGGGTTGTGATGCCTGGCATCGCATCGCTTGCGACAGCGGATTGGGTCAGGGCGAGCGGGCTGAAGGACAGTGCCATCAGCGGGGCCAGAATACGGGGGGACAGCAGGCGTGGCCTGTATTTCTTCATGGTTTTCTTCCTCCAACGGTCGGCGTGACGCATGGGGTCACGGATAGGTGCCGGTTCTTGTTGCTGCCCGGCTGCAGGTCGCCGCAGGATTCTTGACCACGAAGACAACCATTCTGCAGGCAAGCTGCAGAAGAGCATGGACGCACTATCAGTCCGTTCGAACTTTCGAGTGTGAAGTTCGTGGGTGAGAAAGTCGTGTGTCGACGTTTTTCAGTATATATAGAGTCTGCAAAATGTGGTTATTCGTGGATACGATAGCAACATTCGTGTAGCGAGTCATAGGACGCGTGAGCGATGACGCCTTCGTTCGGGCCCATGGTGCGTGTGTAGTGTCCGAACCGTCTCCAGATCGGGCGCCCCTGGCGCACATGTTCGAAGATGTTCCAGGAAGGCCTTGGCACGCGCTTCACGATCGGGCGCGTGGCTGTACGTTGCCGGCCGTGAAGCGTCAGCCTGCTGGACGGCAGCGAGGCAGGAGAGCCCTCGTTGGGCCGTCGGCAGTGCCTGCAACGGCCGGACAGGGTGTCCTGCCGGCCGCGTCAGATCAGGGCTGGTAGCGGAAATACCGTAAGTCTGCATCGCCTCTGCTGCCCTCAAGGAGGTAGGGGCCCACGTAACGCAGGGTGTGCATGTAGTTCCAGTTGTTCGGTACCTGCCAGGTATTGCAGACGAGGCTGCGGGTAAGGACGACGTTGATGTTGAAGCAGACGCGGAACTGGTTTTCCTGCTCTCCGTTCAACACCATCAATTGCAGGCTCTGGTAGGGGCCGGGGCCTGTCCATTGATGGAGCACCTGATTGAAGGACAGGACCTGACCCTGTTTCAGGTCGAAGGCTGCTGTCGACTGAGGATCGGCCGAGTGGCGGCGGCGAAAGTCCTGCCCGAATGAGGGGCGGGTTTCGGTGATGGTGAAGGTGCTGGTACCCAGCGACAGCAGTACCTTGCCGTTGCGGACCCAGTGGAAGGGCTTCTGCTTGCCGTTGGGTAGCGTGACGGGGATCTCGGTGCGCGTGCGCTGGAGATCCTTTCCGTCGGTGCCATCTTCCCACCAGGGTTGATAGGTGATCTGCAGCTTGCCGTTGTCCAGCTGGGTCTGCATGACCTGGTAGGGCTGGCGGGTACTGTCATTCAGCGGTGAGCCTCCGGGCATGGCCTGGGACCAGGGCACGGCGATCTCTTTTCTGTCCTTGTTGTCGGTGGTGGCAGCCAGGGCGCTGGCCACGACATCGGCACGTACTCCCTGGGCGGAGATGGGTCGAATCCGACGCAGATCACGAATGCTGTTGACCACGTCAGGCAGCGATCTGGTCTGTTGGTCGGGGGTCTGTGATGCTGCGGCCTGGGCTGCCTGGCTGGCATCCGTATCGACCTGGGCCATGGCGAGCTGGCTGGCCGGCAGGGCCACCAGAAGGGCCAGGACACTGGCCGGGAGACGTCGTTGCATGTCTTGCTTCATGGGGGTTCGTTCCTCCAACGGTCGGCGTGCCGCAGGAATGGCAGGCACGCGAGGGGGCCGGCTTTCGTTGCTGCCCGGCTGCAGGTCGTCACAGGATCCGTGGCCACGAAGGCATGTTCTGCGGTCTGGCCGCAGATCATGGACGCCGCTTCATTGTGTGGTGCTTCGTGAAGGCGAGGTCCATGTATTGGTAAGCGATGTGTCGATAGCTTTTTCGTTATAAATAATATTTACATATTGCGGGTGTCTGCTGCGGTGGGACAACGCCTGCATGGCTGCTTGAGAACCATGGCGGCAGACGAGGCCGGTGAGTGCAGGGGATTACCGGGAATGCCAGTGATGCTTGGGAATGCTGCCCGGGAATGCTGGGGATCCCGGGGATGCCGTAGTAAGTTCCCTGAATTCCGGGAGAGCTCGGAGTGCCAGGGAACCAGGGGGCAGGGGCGGCCGCAGCATGCCTGCACCGATGCTGGCGCATGGGGCCATGCTGCCACCAGCGTAATGTCGCTGTGGGGATCGAGCCGAGGCCGGTCGTGGTCAGCGTGCGGGGTCAGCGTGTGGCCGGGATGCCCAGCCAGGCCTGGACCTGCTGTTCGGCTTCAGCGGCGCGGCGGCCTCGCAGGGCGTTCTGCGGGGTCTCGTTGTTCGGGTTGCCCACGATGGAAAGGCCGGGCAGGACGGTGCTGGCGGGGCAGAGCTGGCTGATCTGGCCGAAGGCTTCACCTTCGCCCGGGCCGGCATGTGTGGTGAAAGGGGCGATGGTCTTGCCGGCCAGGTCGGTCTGCGAGAGCCAGGTCTTGACCGGGGGCGGCAGTTGCGCATCCCAGACCGGAAAGCCCAGGTAGATGAGCGGGCAGCTGGCCACGTCGGCTTCGAACTTGCCAAGCTTGGGCAGATAGTTCAGCTCGTTTTCCAGTTTCACCTGTTCCAGGGCGTTCTTGTAGTCACGCGGGTAGAGCATCAGCGGCTTCAGCTCGGCCACGTCGGCGTTCGTGTATTTCTGGATGAGCCAGGCGAGGGTTTCGGTATTGCCGCTGGGCGAGAAGCAGACGATGAGGGCCTTCTGGCTGCTGACCGAGGCGGGCAGGGGCTGGCTTGCAGCTTGCGGGGCCGGCGGGCTGGCAGGGGCGGCATCGGTCTGGGGGGCCTGAGGAGGCTGTGTGCTGGATGATTGCTGTACCGGAGCGGCCTCGTTGCGGGCCAGGGGCGGCAGCTGCTGCAGCGTGTGGGCGGTCGCAGCCAGGTCGATGGCGACGATGGGACTGGCTGCACCCGAGGCTGGATCCAGCAGCCAGGCGCCTGCAGGCTGGCCCAGGCGCTCGGCGTACTGGATGAGGGCCTCTACCGATTCGGCGTCGTTCAGGTCCACCCGGGTGCTGCGTGACTTGATGCCGGTACGGCGCAGGATCTTGGCCAGATCTTCTGCAGCACTGGCAGGGCGGGAGGCGTTGTCGCTGCTGTCTCCCGGGGTGGCGTGGCCGGCAACCTCCAGGTCGGCCAGGACCAGTTGTCTGTCGGTGCCCAGGGCGCGGGCGACGGTTTCGGTGGCGGGGCCGATGCCGATCAGGGTGAGAACTTCTTTCATCGTGGTGTGCCTGGGGACAGGGCGGGTGGGTCCGGGAAGGAAGGGCAGGAAGTGGTGGGAAGGCGGCAGAAATCAGCCGGGTGTTCTGGCGGAGGCTGTGACGGTATCAGCCCAGGCCTGAAGCTGCCGTTCGGCCTCGGCCAGCTGCTCGTCTTCCAGCGGGTAGAGCACGCCATCTTCTTCGACACCACCCAGCAGGGCCAAGGGGGGCAGCAACTGGGCGCTGGGGCAGAGCGTGCGCAGGGTGTCGAAGGCCTGGCCGGGGCCGGGACCGCTGTGGGTGCAGAAGGGGGCAACGGTGTGGCCGGCGAGTGCGTGTTCGCCCAGCCAGCTTTCCACGGCGGCCGGCAGTTGGCTGGTCCAGATGGGAAAGCCCAGAAAGACCAGATCGTAGTCGGACAGGTTGACCTGGTCCGGTTCCAGCGGCTCGGGGCCGTTCTCGTCATCGTCCAGCCCCAGCAGGTAGTCGGCCGGGCGTTCCAGGGCCATCAGCGTGGCGCCGGTGTGTTTCTGCAGCAGCTGGGCGACCGTTTCGGTGTTGCCGGTGAACGAGAAGTAGACGATGAGGGTGCGGGCGGGCAGGAAGGAGGACGATGCCGTCATCGTGGTGCGGTCCGGACGTGGAGCGGGAAAGGGATCCTAATGATAGCTGCGCCGTGGGACCGCGGCCTGGGAACGTGCCTTCGCGGGCCGGGCGGATAGCGTAGGGAATGGCCGCGGGGCGCGGTGGCTCTGAACACCGCGCCCCGCTCGTCGGTCGAGTGAGAGTCTGATAAGGAACCGACGGTCTCCAGCTCTTTCTGATTGTGGACCGGAGCTCCCAGCCGCCACGGCGGTTCCGGCCCCGGCAGCAGCGACCCTCCTGTCAGCGGTGTCATCCGTGCCGGTTGTTCCGCAGAAGGCTGATTGCCGGAGGCCTTCGTTGGAATTGGATGCCAGCGTATCAGCCCTGAACGCAGCAGGTGGTATCCATGAGGTTGATGATTCGTTGTGCTGGCATGTCGAAAATCATGGATTCTGGGTGTTCTCTTATGTAATACGTTGTGTTTTTGCCTGTTTTTGCTCAGATCGTGGTGTGGACGTCGCCGCATTCCCGAATTGGACATGAAGTTGGCGGCGCGATCCGCGGCAGCTTCGCACTGTGTATTTACAAATCCGGGTGTCGATGCGCTCGAAAGCACCGGGATGAACAAGGGGCGAGGATGAGTTGCCGGGCCGGAAAGGTCATTGGCCGGAGGGAGCCCTGGCCCTCATGTCTGCCGGTAGAATGAAATGTTTCCGATGGTTTCTGCAAAGGATGATCTGCGATGACCCAATCTTCGAAGCCGGCACTGCCGCCGCTGGAAATCGATGCGGCCGAAGGGCCTTTCCCCTTGGGCATGCCGCCCGAGCGCTTCCTGCGTGACTATTGGCAGAAGCGGCCGGTGCTGATTCGCAGGGCGTTTCCCGGTTTCAAGTCGCCCATCCAGCCGGAGGATCTGGCAGGGCTGTCGTGCGAGGAGGGTTCGCTGGGACGGCTGGTGAGCCATGATCCGGCCACTGACAAGTGGACGCTGCGCACCGGACCTTTCGATGAGGCCGAGTTTCCCGGCATGCCGGACCATGACTGGACGCTGCTGGTGCAGGACGTGGACAAGTGGGATCCCGACGTGCGGGCGCTGCTGGAGCATTTCCGATTCCTGCCGGCCTGGCGGATGGATGACGTGATGGTGAGCTTTGCCGCTCGGGGCGGCAATGTGGGCGCACATATCGACAACTACGATGTGTTCCTGGTGCAGGGGGTGGGGCAGCGGCGCTGGATGATCGACAGCCGCCCGAACCCGGACACCGCTTACCGGGACGATGTGCCGCTGAGGCTGCTGAAGCATTTCGATCCCGACTGCGACTGGGTGCTGGATCCGGGCGACATGCTGTACCTGCCGCCGGGGGTGCCGCATCACGGCGTGGCAGTGAACGCCTGCCTGACGATCTCGGTGGGCTTCCGGGCGCCTTCCAGTGCCGAGCTGCTGGAGGACTACATTGATGTGCTGACCTTCGATGCCGACGAGTCGCTGCGCTACGGTGATGCTGATGTGCAGCTGCCGGCCGATGCCTACGAGATCGATCGGCCGGCGCTGGATCGGGCCTGGACGGCGATGCAGGCGCTGAAGATGGACGACCCCGAGCGCTTTGCCGAGTGGTTCGGCCGCTTCATTTCCAGCTATCGGGTGGCGGTGGGGCAGTCGCCCTCGGCCGAGACGGCCAGTTCCCTGTCGGTGGCCGAGAGCGTGGCTGAAGGCGTGGTGTGGGAGCGGCATCCGTATTCACGCATGGCATGGCGACGTACCGCAAAGGGTAAAGCCCAGATCTTTGCCAATGGACGGGACTGGGCCTGCGAGTCGGCAGATGACGCAGCGCGCATCTGCGCGGCGACCCGGATCGACGCCCACACACTGGGGGCGCTGTCGCCTGCCGGGCGTGCCCTGGTGCAGCAGCTGGCCGAGGCTGGCCACTATGCGCCGATGGATGAGGACGGGGCGTGCGAGATCGAGGACGACGGCCTGTACGACGAGGGCACCGGGGACGACGCGTAAGCCTGGCGTGGGCGGCTACCGTACGAATCCCTGTCAGGCTGAACATCCGAGCAAGGGAATGTCGGCCTGACGGGAAGGGCCGGCCCTTGGCAAACCTGGCCCCCGGGTTGTCTGCGGGGACTGCCGAGGGCCAGGAGCTTCCGATCAGAGGAAGACGCTGCTGGCCATGTCGCCGACCAGGTAGGTGGCCAGCAGGGCGATGACGCCCCAGCCCACCAGTCGGGCGACAGCGCGGCCTACCGGGGCACCCCCCAGCCGTGCCGACAGCCAGCCCAGGCCAGCCAGTCCGGCCAGGGTGCTGATGGCCAGGGCTGGCAGCATCACGTAGACAGGCAGGAGAACGACGACCAGCACCGGCAGGATGGCGCCACAGATGAAGGCCAGCGCCGAAGCCCAGGCGGCCTGCAAGGGGTTGGTGTCGATGGTCTCGCTCAGGCCGATCTCGTCGCGGGCATGGGCCTGAAGGTCGTCATGTCGGGTGAGTGCTTCCGCCACCTGACGGGCCAGAGCGTGGTCCAGGCCTCGGCTTTCGTAGATGCTGGTCAGCTCGCGCAGCTCGGCTTCGGGGTTGCGGTCCAGTTCCTGGCGCTCCTTGGCCAGGTCGGCCCGTTCGGTGTCGGACTGGCTGGAGACCGAGACGTATTCGCCGGCCGACATGGAGACGGCGCCTGCCACCAGGGCGGCGATGCCGGAGAGCACCAGCGTGCGCCCGTCGGTGCCACCGGCCACCAGACCCATCAGCAGGCTGGCGGTGGAGATCAGTCCGTCGTTGGCGCCCAGGACCCCGGCGCGGAGCCAGTTGTTGCGGCTGCTGTAGTGGCGTTCGGGGTGGATGCTTCGGGACATGGCGACAGGGCGAAGAGAGGTTGGGGAAGGCGGTTGCCGGGAGGTGGCCGGGGAATGCAGGCCTTGGACCCGCATCCTGCGGGGAGCGCACGGGGCATGCCCGATGCCCCAGTCTAACGGCTATCGAAGTTGCCGTGTCGGCCTTGCCCCTGACGCCGCTCAGACCGTGGTGCCGGCTTGCAGTGTGCCTTCGCGTTCGCGACGCTCTTCGCGCTCCACTTCAGCCTCTTCCTCGGGGCTCATGCGCTGCACGCCGATGCCCAGGAAGGCCATGACGATGGCCAGGAGGGGGATGGAGTAGTTGAGTACTGCGTAGGGGCCATACTCGAAGGCGGTGACGCCCAGCATGGAGGAGGCAAACACGCCGCAGGTGTTCCACGGTACCAGCACCGAGGTGACCGTACCCCCGTCTTCCAGGGCACGTGACAGGTTCTTGGACTTCAGCCGCATCCGGCGGAAGGCCTCGACGTACATGCGGCCCGGCAGCAGGATGGAGATGTACTGTTCGGACGTGGTGGCGTTGGTGAGGATGGCCGAGGCAATGGTGGCGGTAATCAGCCCTGCGGCGTTGTGCGCCATATATAGGATCTTCTCGACCAGCGCTCGCAGCATGCCGGTCTTTTCCATCACGCCGCCAAAGGTCATGGCCACGATGGTGAGCGAGACGGTGCCCATCATGGCGTCGATGCCGCCGCGGTTGAAGAGCTCATCGACCATGGCGTTGCCGCTTTCCAGCTTGAAGCCCTCCTGCAGCGTCTTGACGGCCATGTCGATGTGACCACCCTGCACCCAGACGTGGCAGCCCCATCCCATGAGGATGCCGGCAGCCAGGGCGGGCAGGGCGGGCACCTTGCGGGCGATCAGCACGATGACGCTGGCCGGGACCAGCAGCAGCCAGGGGGAGATGACGAAGCTCTTGTTGAGCGCACCGAGCACCTCGTTGATCTTGGCGGCATCAAGGTGGGCGCCCTGGAACTGCAGGCCCATCACGTAGTAGGCCACCAGTGCGATGACGAGGCCAGGCACCGTGGTGTAGAACATGTGCCGGATGTGGTCGAACAGGTCGGTACCCGTGATGCCGGCGGCCAGGTTGGTGGTGTCGGAGAGCGGTGACATCTTGTCACCGAAGTAGGCGCCCGAGATGACGGCACCGGCCACCATCGGGGCCGGGATGTCGATGCTGTGGCCGATGCCCATGGCGGCCACGCCGATGGTGCCCATGGTGGCCCACGAGCTGCCGATGGCCAGCGTCACGATGCAGCAGATCGAGCAGATCGTGAACAGGAACATCGACGGCGAGAGCAGTTCGAGCCCGTAGTAGACCATCGTGGCGACGATGCCGCCCCCGATCCAGCTGCCGATGGTCAGGCCGATCATGATGATGATGAGGATGGCAGGGAGCGCCATCTTGATGCCGGCGTAGCAGGCCTCCTCGATGAAGTTCCAGGTGTAGCCGAAACGCGAGGCGATGAAGGCGGCGGTGGCCGTGCCGATGAGCAGCGGAACGTGCGGGCTGGCCTTGAGCACGATGACGCAGATGCCCATGACGATGATCATCACCAGCATGGGGATCACGGCGTAGCGAAAGGGAATGGGTGTCTCGTTGATGGTCTGGTTATGGCTCATGGCCGTGTGTCCTTTTGTCATGAGGGACATGATCAAGCGGGGCAGAGAATACCGCAGTACTCGGCCAGACTGTCCGCTTTCCCCGCGGTTTTACGGGATATGGGCAGAGGGCGCCCCGGCGTGACGGAACGGGGGCTGTGCACGGGGCGGTCGGTGCTGTCCCCTGCTTGGGCGGGGTGGGGCATGACCCACCCCGGAATGATCACGCCACGCGGCGCATCTGGGCACGGCCACGGCCGCCGCGCACGAAGCGGAACAGGTTCTTCGGATCGTCGCCGTCCGGCACCAGTTCGATGTCGACACCGACATCGCGCAACAGGGCCTGCTGGTAGACATAGCGCAGGGTGGAGTAGTCTTCCAGCGCGAAGCCCACCGAGTCGAAGATGGTGATCTGGTCCTTGTCCTGACGCCCCTCTTCGGTGCCGGCCAGCACCTTCCACAGGTCCACGACCGGGAAGTCGGCGGGCAGCTGCTGGATGTCGCCTTCGATGCGGCTCTGCGGCTCGTATTCGACGAAGACGCGGCCGGCACGCAGCACGTCGGCGTGCAGCTCGGTCTTGCCGGGGCAGTCGCCGCCCACGCCGTTGATGTGCATGCCGGGCTCCAGCATGTCGGGGGTGATGATGGTGGCGTAGGTCTTGTCGGCGGTGACGGTGGTGATGATGTCGGCGCCCTTGACGGCCTCGGCGGTCGAGTTGGCACGGATGATCTTGAGGTCGCTGTACTCGGCCAGGTTCCGGATCAGCTTCTCGGTGGCGTCAGGATCCACGTCATAGACGGCGATCTCCTCGATGCCCAGCTGCGTGTGGAAGGCCAGCGCCTGGAACTCGCTCTGGGCGCCGTTGCCGATCAGTGCCATGCGCTTCGAATCCGGGCGAGCCAGGGCGCGAGCCGCCATCAGCGAAGTGGCACAGGTGCGCAGCGCGGTGGCCACGGTCAGCTCCGACAGCAGTACCGGATAGCCGGTGTCCACGTCGGCCAGCACGCCGAAGGCCATCACGGTATACATGCCGCGCTGGGTGTTGCTGGGGTGGCCGTTGACGTACTTGAAGGCATAGCGCTCGGCGTTGGAGACGGGCATCAGCTCGATCACGCCAATGTCGGAGTGGTTGGCCACGCGTGCGGACTTGTCGAACTCGGGCCAGTGCAGGAAGTCGTCGCGGATGGTGTCGGCCAGCTCGCCGATGAAGCGGGGCACGCCGATGTCGTAAACCAGTTTCGACATCGTGGGTACGTCGATGAAGCGGGTCATGGCAATTTCCTTCTAGGGTGCGGTCGGTTTTCTGATAGGCCGGCGCGCAGTCGTGGAACGGTGTGTTACGGGAGGGGCTCCGGCTTGGGCAGCGTCTGTCCCTCCAGGACTTTGGGAATCTTCGGAACACGTCCTCCAGGAAGATCCCCGGAACGCCGTGATTGTTGCTGCGAGAGCTGCCATATTGAAGAAACTTATCTGCCATAATCAGCATCCATCAAGTCGTTTTGATAATATGAACAAGTCATAATGACAATGCTGCACCGCACATTCAGGGTTATCCCGATGGGTGTTGCGAGGCCGGAAAGCCATGCCAGGATGGCAGGAAAGGAGCAGAATCCCGAAAGCGACCGTGTCGGCGGTTTTGCCGTGTCGCGCGTTGTAACGAGTGTGGGAAACAGGCGGGTAACCGCCGGGAATACAGGATGAACGACCTGGACAGGCAGCTGATTGCGCTGCTGCGCGAGAATGCGCGGATGCCGGTGGTGGCGCTGGCCAAGAAGCTGCGGGTGGCGCGCGCCACCGTGCAGAACCGGATTGCCCGGCTGGAGCAGGAAGGGGTGATCGTGGGTTACACGCTGCGCCTGAAGCCCGAGGAGGAAGTGCACCAGATCCGCGCGATCATGAGCCTGGCAGTGGAAAGCAACCGCGAGGAGGCGGTGATGCGCCAGCTGCGTGGCCATGTCAGCGTGGTCACGCTGCATTCGGTCAACGGCCGCTGGGATCTAGTGGCCGAGCTGCGGCTCGATACGCTGGAGGCCTTCGATCGGCTGATCAGCACGATCCGGGCCATTCCTGGCGTGCAGGCCACCGAGACCAGCATCGTGCTGGCCACTTACAAGATGTAGGCGGTAGGCGCAGGGGGCCGGCGCGTTCAGAAGGCGCTGCCGGGCTCCTTCAGGAAGGCCTGTTCCTCGGCACTGGAGGGGCGGCCCAATGCGGCGTTGCGGTGCGGGTAACGGCCGAAGCGGTCGATGATCTGCTTGTGGGCGTGGGCAAAGCGGATGTTGTCCGTCAGCCCGCTGGCCTCGAAGAGACGGACGGACTCCACCTGCACCCGCGCCGATTCGCTGTGCATGTAGGGCATGTAGAGGAAGACCCGCTGCGCGGGTTCCAGTGCCAGGCCGGCTCCCTGGCGGACGGCTTCCTGGGCCAGGACCAGCGCCATGCCGTCCTGGGCGAAGGCACGCGGGTCGTTTCGGTACAGGTTGCGCGAGAACTGGTCCAGCACGATGATTTCGGCCAGCCGGCCCGACGGGGTGGCGCGCCATGACCACAGCTCGCCGGCGGCGGCCTGGGCATGCAGCGTCAGGAAGCGGTCGCGGATGGTGGCATCGAAGGCCGGATCCTTGCCGAAATGCTGTTTCGGCGAGGCTTCCTTGAACCAGAAGTGCAGGACCGTGTCCGGGGCGGGCAGGGGGGCGGTGGGTGTCGTCATGTCGTGCGTGGGGGGGCGTGCGTAGTGTCGCGTGTGCCGACGGGGTGCGCCGGTGGCGTGCGAGCGTTGCCGCCACCCGGCGGCCGGGTACGGGGCGGATGGAGGCCGGGCGGAAACCGGGAAAGCCGGGGCAGAAATGAAAAAAAGCAGCCGGGGCATAAGCCAAGGCTGCTTTTCTTGAATCTGGTGGGCGATACTGGGTTCGAACCAGTGACCCCTGCCGTGTGAAGGCAGTGCTCTACCGCTGAGCTAACCGCCCGGAAGGAAAGGTGTCTTGCGAAGCACCGCATCCGGTAAGCCGGCAGTATAACCGGAAATTCGGTTTGGTCAAAGCGAAGATGTAACAGGCGTGAATTGTTCTACCATCGACCCCATTTCTTCTTCAGCTCTTCATCACTGTCCTTCCATGACTGCCAACGCTTCATCCGCTGCTGCTTCCGCACCTGCCTCCTCTGTCCGCGTGCCGGGCCGGGTGCGCACCCGCTTTGCCCCCAGCCCCACGGGTTTTCTGCATATCGGGGGCGTGCGCACGGCGCTCTATGCCTGGGCCTTTGCCAAGCATCATGGCGGCGACTATGTGTTGCGCATTGAAGACACGGACGTGGAGCGTTCCACGCCCGAGGCGGTGGCCGCCATTCTGGAAGGGCTGGACTGGCTGGGGCTGGACGCCGACGAGGGGCCGTTCTACCAGATGCAGCGGATGGACCGCTATCGCCAGCTGCTGGACGAGATGCTGGCTGATGGCCGTGCCTACTACTGCTATGCCACGCCCGAAGAGCTGGAGGCCATGCGCGAAGCGCAGCGGGCCCGGGGTGAGAAGCCGCGCTATGACGGCCGCTGGCGGCCCGAGAATGCGGCCGGCAAGCAGCCGCCGGCGGACGTGAAGCCGGTGGTGCGTTTCCGCAATCCGGACGACGGCGTGGTGGTGTGGGACGACATGGTCAAGGGGCACATCGCCATCGGCAATGCCGAGCTGGACGACCTGGTGATTGCCCGATCGGACGGCACGCCCACCTACAACTTCTGCGTGGTGGTCGACGATCTGGACATGGGCATCACCCACGTGATCCGCGGTGATGACCACGTCAACAACACGCCGCGGCAGATCAACATCCTGCGGGCGCTGGGTGCCGAGCCCCCCATCTACGGGCATCTGCCGATGATCAACGGGCCGGACGGGCAGAAGCTCT
>ERZ772874.1370-NODE-1370-length-12673-cov-20.084958_pt1 | contig 12673 bp, 14 predicted proteins | sample MGYA00580586_ERZ772874 | MGnify/ENA primary metagenome ERZ772874 (study PRJEB29015, sample SAMEA2737952) | human oral metagenome | biome: human oral; feature: human-associated habitat; material: dental | place: China | collected 2154 ... | reverse complement strand
GAAGGCAGCCTGAAGTAAGAAAACAAGCAGTGTCCGAAAAACACCTGGCAGTCCAACCTATGGTATCCGGCCGTCCGTGGGTCGTACGGGGGTGTGTTGGGACAATGCGTGGGCGGAATCATTTAACGCCACGCTCAAGAATGAGAGAGTGCATAGAATGGTGTACCCCACGAGACAGAAGGCGATCAACGATATTGCCTCGTGGATCGAGCTGAGATACAATCATGTTCGCCTTCACTCAGCCCTGGGATACCGCAGGCCTAACGAGATCGAGCAAGAATTCCTGGACCTAACCAAGGCAGCCTGAAACACCAAACAAGCAGTGTCCGAAAAACACCCAGCAGTCCACTCCGACCTCGAGGTCCGCCACCGGCTACGGGCCCGCTGCGAGGACCGCATCCGCTGCGCGAAAGACACCGGGCTTGACCGCTTCCCCTTGCAGGGGTTCGCTCAGAACCGTATCTGGTGCCTGATCGTGGCCCTGGCCCGCAGGCCTGCTGGCCTTCTCCCAGCTGCTCGCCCTGGCCGACGCCCCCGCCCGCGCCTGGGAGCCCCGGACGATCCGGTTGCGGCTGATGGCCATCCCCGCCGTCATCGCCCGCCATGCCCGCCGCCTGACTCATGACAGTTTGGTGGGTTTGGGGTTTTGGGGCTGGTTTTTCGTTGGTATTCCGTGGTGTTGGGGGTGTGCTGGCACACTAAGGGGCCGGTAGGGTGGGGGTGGTGAGCCCGTTTCTGCGTAAGGTCAAGACAGCCTCGGGGGCGATGGCGGTGCAGATCGCGGTCAAGGCAGGACGCCGGGACAAGGTCATCGAGCACCTGGGCTCAGCCCACACCCAGGCCGAGCTGGCGGCCCTGATGGAGATCGGCCGGCGCCGTATCGCTCCGGACCAGCTGGCCCTGGACCTGCCCCCTACGCCACCAGCGCCACAGCCAGCCTCCTCGGGCCCGGCCAACGTCGGCGCGGTGGTGGCCTCCAAGCGCTCGGCCCTGTTGTGGGACGTTCTGCACGGGGCGTATACCCGCCTGGGGCTGGGCGAGGCGGTCGGTGGTGATCGTGCCTTTGAGCAGATGGTTCTGGCGCGCTTGATCGAACCGACCTCCAAGGCCCAGGTGCCTCGCGTCCTGGGAGACCTGGGCCTGGAGCCGGCCAGCGTACGGACCTTGTTCCGCTCCCTGGGGCGCTGCATCGAGCGCGACTACCGGGAGGCCATCAGCGCCGCGGCCCTGAAGCACGCCATGGCCGCCGGCGACGTGTCGCTGTGTCTCTACGACGTCACCACGCTCTACTTCGAGACCGAGAAGGAGGACGACCTGCGCAAGGTCGGCTACTCCAAAGAGCGTCGGATCGACCCCCAGATCATCGTCGGGCTACTGGTCGACCGGGCCGGCTTCCCCCTGAGAATCAGTTGCTGGGAGGGCAACCGGGCCGAGACCACCACGATCGTCAGTGTCGTTGAACAGTTCCGCCAGGCCGCTAAGGTCGAGCCCCTGGTCGTAGTCGCTGACGCCGGCATGCTGTCAACCGCCAACCTGAACGCCCTAAACGAGGCCGGAGTCGGCTTCATCGTCGGCTCACGCACCACCCGCGCCCCGGAGGACCTGGAGGCACACTTCCACTGGCACGGGGACGCCTTCACTGATGGTCAGCTGATCGACACCATCACCCCCAGGAGAGGCTCCAGGAGCGAGCGGGACAAGAGCCGCAAGGCCGAGCCTGTCTGGGACCCGGGCACCCATCCCGGCTCGTGGAGGGCCATCTGGGTCTACTCATCCAAGCACTTCACCCGGGACAACCACACACTGGATGCCCAGGAGAACAGGGCCAGGGCCGTCATTGCCGGCGACAAGCGCCCCAAGTCCACACGTTTTGTCACCACCCACAAAAGAGACCAGGTCCTCGATGAGGCATCCCTGGCCAGGGCCCGGCGCCTGGCTGGGCTCAAGGGCTACGTCACCAACATGCCTACCCGCCTGATGGACGCCGCCGAGGTCGTCTCCTCCTACCACGAGCTGTGGCAAGTCGAGCAGTCATTCCGCATGAGCAAGCACGACCTGCCAGCCCGCCCCGTCTTCCACCACACCCGCGATGCCATCGAGGCCCACCTGACGATGGTGATGGCCGCCCTAGCCGTAGCCCGATACCTCCAAGACACCACCGGGATGAGCATCGCCAGGATCGTACGCGAGCTGCACGGCCTGCAGGAGGTCGTCATCAACATCAACGGCCACTACATCAACGCCGTCCCACAACTAACCCCCAAGGCCAAGGAAATCCTCACCACCCTGAGCACCCCACCCCCGGCACACTAAGCGTCATGAGTCAGGTATTACTTCAAAAATGGCCTCATCTTCACTGCATCAACAATGAAATCTCGAGGCTAACCATGCAGCAACCGCTTCAGCTCGATTGTGAACGCCAATTTTTGGGTACGCACCATTCAAATAGTTTTTAACGGTGCGCTCCGCTAAAAATAGACGTGAAGCAATTTCTTTGTTAGACGCACCTTCGGAGGCTAGCTCAAGAATCTGCGCCTCTCTATCAGTGAGATGTGATCGTAAAGGGTTTGGTTTACCCGACAGATCCTCACCTTTATCAAACAAGACCTCGACAGCATCTCTACCAAGTACCATTCCACCATGACCGCAAGTCTCAATAGCTCCAGCCACTTCATCCAGACCAAGTTGGCCGTGAACTAAATACCCTTTTGCACCCTTGTCCAGCGCTTCGCGCACTACAGCTTGATCTTTTACCGACGTCAACATAATCACCGAAGCGGAACTTGCAAGTTCAGAAAGAATATCAAGACCACTACGACCTGGTGGCATAGAAACATCCAATAAAATAATTTCTGGAGAATGGCGAACATTTTCCTCCAAAGCTGCGGAGGCATTGGCAGCTTCGTAAACGCTCGATACCGTTTCGATGCGATGCAACACGGAAGTTAGCCCAGCGCGGACAATGGCGTTATCGTCTACGACAAGAATTTTCATGCTCTTAATTCCTATCTAAAGAAGCTATTGAGGAGATTGGTACACAGACCTCAGTCCGTACGCCAACACCCGGTCGCGGTCTCGAGTTGATTGTCAAGGTAGCTCCGATCTTCTGCGCTCGTTCTTGCAAGCCAACTAGCCCATAGTGTCCCTGCAAATGAGACGTCATAATCGCATCGTCTGAAATTCCAATACCGTCATCAGTTACTTCCACCAGTAGACTCTCATTATGTTGCCTGATTCTTAAAACAACAGAACTAGCTTCCGCATGTTTCTCAATGTTGGTTAAAATTTCCCCTAGAATACGTTGCAACTGCCAGGTTGCTTCGGGCGAGCAGAAGATGCCCTGTTTTAGGCTAGAACAGTTACAAGAAAGAAACAGTCCTGTGCGTGTACTCCATCGACGCGCCTCCTGAGAGAGTACCTGAGCGATATCAGCGTCCGAGCCCGTACGTAGTCCGTCAAGGACCAAACGGGCTTCCATACTTGCCTCGTCGGCAGATTCAAACAAAATATGACTCAAATTTGAACAACTATGGTTCTCAGAGCTTAGTGCATTGTCCAACGTCTCCGCTAGCATTCGAATTCCGTGAACACTCTTAGCAAGAGAGTCGTGAAGATCTTGCGCTATGGTGAGTCTTTCAATAACAGCTCTTTCTTCCGCGCGTGCAGTAGTCGCATGAAGAATGAAACGGTGTGATTCCTGAAACTGAGTATTCAATCTGCTGCCAAGAAGAACTCCTATTCCAATTGAAGCGATCGAAGCGACAGCAACAGGGACCGTGATAGAAAATTCCGGTGAATTGTAGTAAACGAGCGCCCCAAAAACGCCACAAACCCATATGATCGAAGGTAGAACGGTTGAGGTTAATCCAATGAGCAATGCCGAAGTAAAAACGTAAGCAAGTGAAAGATGAAAACCTCCATTTAGTGTTCTGGGAAGTATGTAAAGAAGCGTTGCCGTTACTGTTAAGTCAAAACACGGAAGTATGTAAGTGCGAAAATATGTAAGCCGACTATATGGAGCGAGCCTCGTTGGCAGCCAACTTACTGCAGCAGCTATCAAAACAAAAGACATGGTTACAAAAGAAGCCCCTATAGCTACTAAACTAAGCTCGTGTATAAAAAGGATGCCAAGGCGCACATCGCAAACTAGACCGATGGTATTCAAGTAGTTACGGTCTCTAACATCCTTAAACCGGTATTCGCTAAGCTGGACACCTGTAATCATGCCTTACTCCGTACCCTATTCATCCACCGAACAACCCAGAGAATGCTTCTCGATTTGCATACAGTATTCCTCCTATCATGAGAATCATCGTTCCGGGAACCATTGTAGTTGTGGCTACTAAAGATACTTTAGGCTGCGCCTTGCTAGCCTGACGTTTTACCTGCTGTGCACGTTCTCGGCGGATTTCTTTGACTATAGAAGAGAGTGTGTCGCCGATTGGCGTACCGAGTTCTTCGGACTGTAATAACGTCGTCACAAATGTGTCAACATTATCTGACTCGCATCGAAATCGCGTATGAGCAAAAGCCTCACGTCGTGTGACACCGAGTCGCATCTCGTGTAGCGTTGTGCGCATTTCTTCGGAAACTGGCCCAGTGAAATGGTCACAAACGCGTTCTAGCGCGCTTCGAAAAGATAGCCCTGCTCGTACGGTAACAGCCAGAACATCTAGGAAATCAGGCAGATCTCGATTGATGGACTCCTGACGTATTCTAACAGCCCTAAATAACCATATGAACATCCAGCAAGAAAATGTCACACCGATAGCCAAGCCTATAAAAAAACGCCCCATTAGAGCAAAGACCAAGAAAAGAATGACACTCAAAAAAATGAAACCAGCTTCTCTTTGAATAAACAGATCCAAAGTAAGATTCTCAGGGTACCCAGCATTCTTAAGTTTCTTGTCTAGCCACTGTAAGCGAGAGGCTCCAACTGATCGACGGAGAATTCTTTGAAAACGGAATCCAATTGCGTCAATAATGCGAAGTATGTGATGCTTCGACTGGTGTGTTGTCTCTGCATCATCGTCAAAATAATGACGAGATATATCACTTCTAACCATCCTGATTCCCTGCGCGGCAGTAAATACCCACAGCGCAGCCAGGGTAGCAATAGCCATTTCAAACATACTTAAACCTCCACTTTAGAAACTGCGCGCATTATAAAGGCTCCAACGACAAAGAAGATCAAAGAAACCAAAAGAATGAGCCTTCCTATGAAGCTGGAAGCCATGTCGTCCAGAACACCAGGTTTTATTGTATTAAGAAGCACTATTGAAGCTACTCCAATTAAAGGAACCATATACGCACTAAAGGCTGATCCAAGTATCACGGTCCTCACCTCGCGATGCAACTGTTTACGATCTTCTAAGGCGAGTGCAATATCCTGTAGTGCCGCGACAAGTGTGCCACCAGCTTTTGATTGAATTACAATCGTTCTTACAAGAACATTGATCTCCCTAGATGGCATTCGTGCACTTAACTCATGTAGGGTATTGTCTAGCGACACCCCAAGGCTTAGTTGTGCAGTAACTCTGCTTATTTCTTCTTTTGCGGGTTCCGACAACTCTCTGGCAGCCACGAAAAGAGATCGTTCTATAGACATTCCTGAGGAGGTGCAATTGGAAAGGATTCTAGATAGTTCTGGCAACTGCGAAATAAACTTCTCTGATCTCTGCACCGATAAACGCTTCACCCATTGCAAGAAAGTAATAGGGATGAGTACCGCTGTTACGGCAGCAGCTATTTTACCAACAAATGGTAACGCCAGATAGTATGCTAACAACGCACCGAATAATATAGAAATTTCAGTAGTGGCAACATCCCAGTTGATTCCGGCTGCGGACATTTTTCTATGAAGCTTTTTGTTAAAACGTGTCTGACGAAGCAAACTTAAAATAGAAAACGACGACTGATCCCTACCGTTACTGGTCCTACCTATGCCTTTTGCTACATCCGCTGAGTGGCTGGCATCAGCTACTAAAGTAACTACCGAAAATACTCCGACTGTCATCGTCAGAAAGGTCACTAGGTAGATTAGCAGTAGACCCGTCATCAGTTTTCCCCCTTTGCAATGAATACATCAGGAAATGAACGACCACGTTGAATAAGCTTCGATCCGATACTGCGTGGTAGCCCTATGAAGTCGAAAGTTCCTTCCCGGTTAGAGAATGATCTCGAATACTTCATAACAGGGAAAGTTTCGTACGTGCCGTGGCGATTAGAAGTAACAGCTTCGATGCAATTTACTCTTCGCATCCCTGAAGCATCGCGTTCCAACTGGACTATGATGTCAATAGCGCCGTTGATCTGGTCCCGTATAGTGTCGACAGGTAACGTTACGTCCGACATAGATGATAAGGTTTCCAATCGGCTGAGTGCTTCGAGAGGGGAGTTGGCGTGAACAGTTGTCAAAGAGCCCTCATGCCCAGTGTTCATTGCTTGAAGCATGTCGAGAGTTTCACCTCCACGCACTTCCCCGACAATAATTCGGTCGGGACGCATACGTAGCGAGTTTCTTACTAAATCACGGATTGTTATCTGTCCTTTTCCTTCAATGTTGGCAGGACGTGCCTCAAGACGCACAACGTGAGGTTGTTGCAGAGAAAGCTCCGCAGCGTCTTCGATAGTGATTATCCGCTCATAGTCGGCGATAAGGCCTGAAAGAGCATTTAGAAAGGTAGTTTTCCCAGATCCCGTGCCTCCAGACACAAGGATGTTAAGACGTCCCTCAACCAGTAACGTTAGGAGATCAGCTGCAAGTTGGGGTAGGCTACGACGCGCAACAAGATCCGGAAGTTTAAAAGGCTGTGGAAAACGTCGTATAGTTATTGTCGGTCCGTTTAATGCCAGCGGCGGAATGATAACATTGACTCTCTCTCCGCCAGATAATCGCGCATCGACCATAGGACTTGATTCGTCTACCCGGCGATTGACGGAAGACACAATTCTATCGATTAGTTGATAGAGGTCAGTTTCTGAAGTGAAGTGAGTTGGAATTCGTTCAATTTTGCCAGCACGCTCAACAAATATATCATGGATCCCGTTAACCATAATTTCAGTGATGCTTGAATCGGCAATCAATGGTTCAAGTATTCCGAGGCCGACAGCTTCATCGATCACTCTTTTTATCAGCCACGACCGCTCGCGAGACGACATGACTGGCCCCTCGAGCGAAAGTAGCCGCGATAAAATTCGTTCTAAACGGGCACGTTGCTGGGGTAGATCTAAGTTAGCAACCTCATCCAGATCGACTTGATCCAAAAGTCGATTTCTATATAGTGCAACAAGTTCTTCTCTACTGCTCAACGAACGATCGCGTTCAGCACTAGCCGTAGCCAATCTGTCTCGTAGTCCCATTGCTAATCCCTTGGAAATAGAGCAACACGAGTGACTTCAACATTTTTCTGCATGATGTTTGGGATGCCAATAGGGACGCTTGCAGTTAGTTTTAAGCATCTATCGGTTCCGCATTCATTGCTGATAGAGCGAACCTTTACCCAATCAGGTAATGATTTCTGTATTGCTATTTCGGGCGAATGGCCTAACATCTCTGCCCGTGCGCCGTTTCGTGCGGCAGCACTAACCGATGTCACGGCTGATACAGCAAAGAATCCTTGTACGAAAAACAATGTTATCAATACGAGGATTGGGATATATGCAACAAGCTCGATATCTAGAACTCCTTGCTCATAATACCGTTTAGGGCCTGCTCGAAACCTCTTTGCATTAATTTTGTTGAACATCATTAAGACTCCCAAACTATTCCTGCACTTGCAGACGTATGAACGTCGACGATGGAAATAACTGGTAGTGTGACGGTAACCCGTCCTTCTTTCGGGTCTGACACAAAAGCATGTTTTTGGTAATACGATGGAAGCCGGTCTGTGATCTCTTTTTGTACCTGTGTGGGGCTTTTACCTATGCTGTATTCATGGGCCGCCTCATTAGCGGTGTGCATAGCTAGAATGTATGAGACTCCAATACTCAATGCCTGCACACAAAGAATAAGTGCGACAGTTGCTAGCATGAATACAACTGGGAACTCGACGGTTATCTGCCCGCGCTCGAAACGCCCATGTCTCATGCTTCTCTTGCGCGTCGTTGGAGGTCTGACAGATGGTGAATTTTGAGTCGTCGGTACGGTTTCTAATATGACGTTGTCGACGATGGTGTTGATAGCTTTATTCAATGCGGGAAGTTTAGAGGTCAGAAGACTGTCTGTGTTTACGTTGGTTTCAATTTGAAGGCTAACGTCAGGGACTGACACCACTAGAGGTAAATCAACCAGTCTCGAAACTGAAGTAGGTTGAATTTCACGTTTTTTGCTGGACATATTGATGACCAACTCAACGGGGCGACGCTGGGCGATGTCAAGGCGATCAAATGCCTTTTTAAGTCGACGCACTCCTCTAAGGGAGGGGGTGTCAAGGGTGGAAACAATCAGGACGCGATCAGCTGAATCTAGCGTTGTTGCCAAAATATCATCTAGACGGTCACCGCAGTCTAGTATGCTATGATCGAACTGGTATCGTAGCATTGATATGATCTGCCGAGTAGCAGTCTCGGACACTTTTTCGCTAGATTCAGCGTCTTCGGGTGCAGGCAAAAGATCTAGCCCGCCAGGTAGAGGATATGTGACGTCGGCGAGTTCCCGTACACTCATTTCGGTTGCGATACTAGCAAGATCTGCTATTGAACGTCTTACTGAGACTCCGACCATGCTGGCCAGTTGGCCGTTGCGTAAATCGAAATCTGCTAAACAAGTGCTGCCTCGTTGGCTTAACTGGGCGGCAGTCATGAGTGCTATAGTCGACGTGCCGACTCCTCCCTTAGCGCCAACTATCGCGGTTACTGACCCCTGCTTACGAATATTGTGCTGCTCGTGACTGGTTGCTTCGCTCCTAACAGCCTGCGACCATGAAAGTACCGGCAAGAGCCGGTTGTTGATATCCTCCAGTGATAACGGAAGGGATAGTACCGTCCTAGCGCCAGCATCCATCGCAGCTACGACTGATTCTGAAGAACGAGCGGGGGTTAGGAGAACGACAGGAATTAGCGGGAAGGAACGTGAGAGTTCCTGCATGACTGATAATGCTGATCTGGTCGCCAAGTGCTCGTCAACGAAGAAGCAACTGGTTGTATCGACGTCTATTTGGTCTTTGATATAGTCAACTGTTGTTATCGTACGTAATTGACCTAAACCGTCAACCTCAGATAATGCTGCTGACACTTGAATTTTGATTTCTTCGTTGTCGGTGATTAGGTATTGCATCAATTAGCTCCTTCTGTTGAGGTGCCACTTGTCGAATATTGGGGAGTTTGCGCACTGCTTTCGTCGCCGTCTTGCCGCAAGAGGAGACGGACTTTGGTCGAGAAACTTTCAGCGTAAGCTAGTTTGAGTGATTGCTCTGGTGTTAGAGAGAAAGTTACTGGAACACTATCCTTTTCTTCGGAAAAGTTTCCGTCCTCGTCTTTTTCTTGGACTTTAGTGGTGACACCCACCTCGGTAATGAGTGCGTTTTCGATGATGATGGCAGCCGTCAATTGTTTGGTGTTAGGGTCAGCGGTCGTTGATACTATGTCGACACGAGAGCCGGGCGATATTCTTCCAGCAACGCCCGTTTCGGCGTCGATCATGATCGACACTTCGCGATACCCTTCGGTCAGTTGAGGAGGGTCTTGCAGCATGCTGGATTGGATAATTGCTCCTTTTTTATATCCGGCTGCTGTTACTTTGCCGTTGATCTGTTTGGCGTCTCGGACTGCATCGCTCGGAGCCCATCGCTGAGGAACCTGCTCAGTTATAATATCTTCGTCGGTAATTTCTTTTAACTCACTTATGTCTCTGGAGAACTTCATAATCGTTATTGTTGGACCCACTTGAGAGGAAATTGATTGGACATAACTGAATATGGCCACGAATGTCACTATCGCTCCGAGTATGGTGACGCCTATGAGGAGGACGCCTCGTCGTTGACGTGGATTCATCGGGACTCCTTGTGTGGATGAAAAGTGGAGGCGCTAGGCGCCCTGAGTCGATATGTTTGGCCATGTGCCACATAGAATGCAGCCCTGCGGGACTGTCATGCAGTTGCAGTAGGGACAGAATGTTTGACTAAAAGGCGCAAGCGCCTGAGACACGAGAGGTCCAGGATCGGTGATGAGCATGGTCATTTCAGCCCAGAACTTGGCTGGCCATTTGTGTGAGACGGGTAAAAGAGCCTCTCGATGGAGATTTAGGGCAGCCAGTTTTTTGGAGACATGGTTTTGCTTATCGTCCGCCGTCCAGATCGCTAGACTGCCCTGAGGTGGCTTGTTCCATACTATATTCTTGACCTTGGTCACCGGACTATAGGTGGGGCCTAGGTCAAAAGCGAAGCGCGAGCCGGGAGCCATTGATTGGAGGTGCTGTTTAAGTGTTGGCGTGGGACTAGTCAGTTTGCTGACCGAGCTAAGGGCCACCCGAGTGTGTAGTGCGGGTCGGAGTGCGTCAACTACCAGTGGCGCCTGACCATAGGCTCGTGAGTTAAGTTGCAGTAGGCAGTAAGCTAGGGCTCGGAAACGAGTCTCGGGCTCGTCCAGTGCCAGGACTCCGAGGTCTCTACGCTTGAGAATTCCCCGGACGGTGCGAGCAGCATGCTCATCTGTTCCAGTTCGGCACAGCAACAAGGTGGGGGCCTGGCCAGACCTCTCGAGTATGGTCACAGCTTCGCCCAGATCCCAGTCTTTTGTCGCGTCCGGATGGGGCCGGGAACCAGTGAGCACAAGCATAATATGGCCTTACGGTGTCTTGGCTCTGCGCAGGGCGCGGGGCTAAGCGCGAGGCCAAGGGAGGTAGGGGCTGATGGACGGTGATGTGGGAGTGACCTGCGCAGCAGTCGTGGCCGCGTTGATGGATCACGAAGGCGTAACGGTCTATGACATTATCACGATGCTCCTCCCGTGGCTTTGTGTACTTCTCCCCATGGGGTGTGATGACTGTCGTCATGTCAGATGATTGCCAGTGGCCAAGTGAGCAGCGCACCGGCGATGAGATATGGGCCGTAAGCCATGGGATCCTTGCGCGATGCCCGACGGGTGACAAGCAGGACTAACGCGGCGATCCCGCCCAGGAAAACCCCCATGCACAGTCCGAAGGTAAGCATCCAAGGGCTATGCCATCCCAGCCAGAGGCCGATGACTACGCAGAGCTTGACATCTCCCAGCCCTAGGCCACTGCGGAAGAGCGCCAGCAGCAGGCTGATGCCGCCAGCTGCTAGTGCGCACAGAGCGGCGGTGAGGGCTGCGTGAACCCTAGTGGGGTCCAATGCAACTGCAACGATGCCGCACACGACGAGCCATGCCGTTGTCGCCCCCAGGATCCGATTGGGGAGCAGGTGTGCGACCCCGTCGACGCTCGCTGCGCATCCCAGCATGGCGTACACGGGGATAGCGACGATAGCTGGCATGAGGGTTCCGGTCGCGATCCCCCACCAGGCGCAGAAGGAGCACAGCGCCAACGCCAGTAGCCCCTGCAGCGCTGGGCTAAGGAAGCCGGGATGCGTCAGTGATGGGTACTCCGCGCGCTCAGTTGGAGGATCTGGAGCGGAGGTAGGCGCTGTGGAACTTGCCTCAAGATCTGCCTCGGCATCAACCTTGCTGCGGTCGCTGAGGGGCTCTCGTACGTAGCGCCTCGTCCATGCCGATACGGGACCGGCGATGAGTGCAACAGAGCCAACCGTGACAGCGGCGAGTAGCCAAGGGTGGGGAAACATGTGGAACCTTTCAGCGGGCCGAGTGGGAAGCGTCCTTCTGACTTCCTGTCGGACCAGTATCAGGTGGCGGAGGCGGAGCGGCAGGAGATGCCGCCAGTACGCTCCCCTTGCAGATTCCCAGGCGAGCGGCCTCGCCTTGCCGCATCTCGACGGCAGCCTTCGCGAGCAGCCGGGGCATCCCCATCCGGTTCGGCGGCATCGTCGTCACCGCAACGACCTTCCCGCGACGTCCCACGTAGACGACGTCGATCGTGTGGCGCATGCGGAAGCAGTGAACCCAGTTGCAACGAGTGATCCACAGTGCGCCGTCGATCGAGTCGGTGCCAAGCAGGCCAACATTGCGTTCACGCCGGGTGCGTGCGGTCCACAGCGGCAGCCCAGTGTCCTGCCCATCCACGGTGAGGCGAGGAAGGTCGCTCACCGGAACGGTTGACCAAGTGGGGGTCGTCGTGCTCACGCTCAGTGATGGTAGAAGGGGCGGACTGAGTAACGTCAGGGGCGTTCGCCCCATCGTGGTGGGGCGGTATGGGCGAGGCGGCCCAGGCATGGCGTGTCCAGCACCACGCCTTCACCTTGCCGCCCGCTCTGGTGCGGTCCCATCGGAAACGGGTAGCCTCGCTGGCGGTGCCCGCTGACGGGCCACCGCATCTCCATTCCGTTCCCAGCGACGTCGGCTCCGCTCGACGTTGTGACGCGGGTCTGCCGCGGCGGGAACCGACGGGCCCCTAGACTGCGGGGCTCCGGACGTCGCATCGGGTTCCCCCGATTCCTGGCGGGCCGGCCCTCTCCGCAGGTGGCGTGTGCCGTCGAGTCACTGGTGGGGGAGCGGTCCGGCACGCAGGCAGCAGCCAGATACAGACACGTCCCCATGGAGAATCAGTAGTGCCTACTATTCAGCAGCTGGTCCGCAAGGG
>ERZ772874.1368-NODE-1368-length-12678-cov-16.527688_pt1 | contig 12678 bp, 8 predicted proteins | sample MGYA00580586_ERZ772874 | MGnify/ENA primary metagenome ERZ772874 (study PRJEB29015, sample SAMEA2737952) | human oral metagenome | biome: human oral; feature: human-associated habitat; material: dental | place: China | collected 2154 ... | reverse complement strand
TCAAAGGGCCATCCTCTGCTCTCTTCGGGAACGCAGCTCCAGGTGGCGTAATCAATCGTGTAACCAAGAAACCGCTAGACGTCATCCGTCGATCAGTCAGCCTTACGACGGGTAGCTTCAGTACAACACGAGCTCATACCGACTTCACTGGTCCATTAAACGAGAAAAAGACACTTCTCTATCGTCTAAATCTCGGCTATGAAAGCTCTGACAGCTTCCGAGATCTACAGGGACTCTCCACCTATATTATCGCCCCCTCCTTGAGCTATCTCTTATCTGAGCGCACCCAACTAGGTATGGATCTCGTCTATAACCGTAGCCTCGGGAAGCTCGATCGTGGTGTCGCTATCTTTGGAGATGGAGATCTTTTCTCCCGCCCCATCTCAGCTACGCAATCTGCGGCCAATGACTACCTCAAGGAGAACAACGTCAATCTAACACTCAATCTATCCCACCAACTCGCCCAAGGATTACTCTTTAATAGCACCTACCTATACTCCTCCTATGACGAGGATATGCTAGAGCATTCCCAAGACAATGCCTTCATCAAAAAAGCCGATGGACAGGAAGATCTAAACAAGGTGCTTATGCGTGTCACACAGCGATTGCGCCACTTCCGTAACCATAGCTTCAATAATTACCTCACCTGGGATCTCCAGACCAAAGATATCAAGCACAAGATCCTACTTGGGTATGATTACTTCGCTACCGACCTCTTACCTGGCTCTTCGTATATCGAAGCTGGAGGCTATCTCTTAAAGAACGGACGTACAGCCAAGGACTTCGACAAGGATAAGGTTAGCAACTACCTACTGGACAAGGAGGGTAACCCTCGTACCAACGTACCTGCCTTTGATCTGAGCTCTAACCAAGGGAATCTCTACCAAGATATCTCTAAGTATATCTACTCAGCTAAAGAGGTGCGCCCTGCTACACAATATGCTCAAGGCATCTACCTCCAGGAGCAACTCTCCTGGCGAAAGCTCCAGTTACTCCTAGGAGTCCGACTAGAATGGTTTACCGATGTGACCAAATCGATGGCGGGCGTCGAAGCTAAGACGCACCAACATGCCTTTACCCCACGTATTGGGCTCGTCTATAACGTCCTCTCCTCGACTAATCTCTATGCTACGTGGATCCGAGGCTTTGAGCCTCAGAGCGTCACGGTACAGAGTAATCCTGATGCAGGTGGACCCTTTGATCCGCTCAAGAGTGAGCTCTGGGAAGTAGGGCTCAAGGGTGACTATCTGAAAGGACGCCTCAGTGTCACCGCAGCTCTCTTCGATCTACGCCAACGCAATACGCTCTACAATGCAGGGGTAGCCGGAGAGCCCAATCTCATGGTCCCTATCGGAGAAGAACGCTCTCGTGGCTTCGAGCTTGATATAGCTGGCTCCCTACTACCCTACTGGAGCGTCGTAGCTAGCTACGCTTTCAACGAAGCAGAGATCACCAAGGCACCCACCGGAACTCGTGATCTCAACCTACAGCGCCCAGGCACCCCACGTCACTCGGCTAACCTCTGGACTAAGCTCATCATACCCTCCGGAGCTCTACGAGGTTTGGGTATCGGCCTCGGCGTCAACGGTGTCTCCGAGCGCCTTGGACAAGTGGCTCGCCGTACGCATGTCGTCAGCTACCCAGGCTACGCCCTTGTCCATGCAGCACTCTACTATAAGATCCATGCCGTACAGCTCCAACTGAACCTCAACAACGTACTTGACAAGCGCTACTACATATCTGGGTATGACCGACTACGTTCCTTCCCTGGTGCTCCTCGCAATGTCAATCTTACCGCTACCTATCGTTTCTAAGCATTCGCTCCTAGCCTCCTCCCTCTGACGACATCAGTTCGTCCTCCTCAAGACATACATTCAGATAGCCCCACCTTCTCTGTCATCAGAGGAAGTGGGGCTACCTCATTCTCTTAACGCAAACCCTTACGACCAGAAAGCTTTACCTCTCTCGGCGAAAAGGCTAGGCTTTACACAAGCAAACCTAGACCTTTATCACGGCCAAGCTAAAGGAATATAAGAAGAGATGACCGACTGAGAAAGAAAAACACGAGCCTTCGCTTTTGGCAAAGACTCGTGTATAGAGGGTTAATCTCGTCTAGGTGCTCCTAGCGACGTACACGGATCGTACGAGATCCACTGGCTCCGACTAGTCGGATGAGATAGATTCCTGAGGGGAGAGAGCCTAGAGAGAACTCGGTCTCAAGAGCCCCTGTGAGCGCTTGGGTCTGCAGGAGCTTCCCCGAGAGACTGAATACCTCGGCCAGACGTAGACCTTCACCCTGCACACGCAAGCGGGCTTCGCCTGGGAAATACTGCCAAATGGGAGCAAAGGTAGAAGCATCCTCCACGGGAGTTATTTCGGGTTTCTTCTCTTCCTCGGGCTTTTTCGGCTCTTCCTCTGGCTTCACTTGTGCCGGATCTAGAGCTTGGATGATGCGGGGATCTCCTCCCTTAGGTGTAGCACTAACCCCTAGGAAGCCAAGGTAAGCCTGTCGCAAGACCGTAGGCCAGAGGTCGTAGGTCTTCCCCGAGCGGATTCCTTCGACAGCGAGACGGTAAACGTGCCCCAAGGTCAGCTGCTCCGCTAGCGATCCCTTAAGTGGGACGGTCTGAAGTTGGGCAGGCTGGTCACTATGGGCAAGGTCTGACACACGCGAGATCCCACAGAGGATCTTAGACCCAGTATGTACATCCACGAGAGAGATACGGACTTCGTCCAGCTTAGTCTCATCGGTAGCTGGGCGGAGTAGCTGGAGACGAAGGCGAAGGTTAGGGGTCTGCTCCAGATCAAGAAGCGTGTAGGCTCCTAAAGCCGTGACGGGATCTGTCAGAGCGCTCGCCTGGAGCACCTCCAGAGATCCAGCTACCGGCTCATGAACCTCGATGAAGAGATCTTCTCGGAGCTTATACTTCTGGACGGCGATCTTATCATCAAAGCGCTTAGCCTCTAGCTCTACCCGATATTTCCCCGCTGGTAGTCCTGCTGGAATGCTGAGCTGGAAGTAGACAAGCTCCGTACCCAGCGGACGGAAGGTCACTGGGGACGCTGTCGTCGTCGAGCTGATACGCTTGCCAGAGGCATCCAGTAGGTGAAGCGACAGACTAAGATCGGGATCAATACCTGTAAGATTCTTCAGGAGAAGGCCGATCTGCACCTGCTTGCCGGCAATGATATGTCCGTGCAGGGGCTGTGCCATCGGTTGTAACCCTCCGTCTACGCTACTCTCTTGGAGTACCGTGACCTTTCCTTGGTTTAACTCAAACTCTAGCGAAGGCGTCTCCTGCATTGGGAACCACGGCATCCAAGTTTGCTCACCCTGACGCTCGCTACTCATCAACCTAAGGCTATAGACTCCGTCAGCTAAACCTTGGATAGGTAGAAGATCCTGTTCCTTCGCATTGATCAGTCCATCTTCGGGGAGCGTACGATAGCCCCCCTTGGGATGATACTTCGAGGGATAGACCCGCAGGAGCTGACCTGCATCATCATAGAGGCCATAACCATAGTCTCCAGTGAAGCTCTTCCCCGTCCGATTGACTACGTCGCTCATCTCGACGACGAGTCCATCTCTCCGCTCACTCACTAGATGAATGTAGCACCCGAGGTTAGCTCTCAGGCGAGGACGAAGGAGCTCATGCTCCGTATCGAGGGGCATACTCCCAGCTTTCTTAGGGTGTAGGGCGATCAACTGCAGGTTAGACGAGAAGGTAGGACGACCTTTACCCTGAAATTCGGGGCCCAACTGACTTGGATTGATTACCCTTAGGGAATAAAAGCCATCACTCACTCCATCCCAACCAAAGTTCATGTGGAAGAACCCCTGTGCATCCATCCCATCGATCACCCAGGCATGGCCAGCGCCACCTCGACGGTTCTCCCCACTAATGTAGAGAGGGAAGCCAGCCCGAAGCTCTTGCTCTACGAAGGCTTCCAAGGCATCTTCCCCCAGGAGGCTCTTCGTTAGTATCTTGCTCGCCTCATAGTCGAAGTAATCTTGCATAGCCTTCGGGACTTGTTCGGAATAGGCTCCGCTAGAGCTGGGCGTATAGTTCATATTGACAGCGACACCCACATCATACATGAGCCTAGATACTGACGTGAAGCGAGGTGCATCTTCGGGGTAAGGATAGCCATTCCTCTGGTAGAGCTCGCTACGCCCATAGACCGGTAGCATCTGATCCCAGTGATAGGTATGCTTGCTGAAATCTACCGTACCGATCTGTGGATTGAAGTGCTTATGTGAGCCTTTCCCCCGCAGAGGCCACTGGTGGTAGTACATGATCTGTGCGACCGCCGTAGCAACGCACCCACTTGGCGAATGCGAACCATTGAAGAGCGGAGTCAGAGAGTTATACTGGTAGCCTATTTGCCCCCACTTACTCTTTAGCAGAGGCGTGATCGGCTTCTTCATCGGCTGGGGGAAGTCGATCCGACGAGCTTCCTGAGCAGACGAAGACGCAGGCATCCAGCTCAAGAAGATTGTGCGAAGTCCTTCGGGAAGGCTATCCAAGACGAAGCGTCCCTGCGTGCTATAGCCGAGAATGGCACCACGACTATCGTCCTTACTTACGAGGACGAAGCCTCCAGCGCCCTCTTCCCGATTGTAGACATAGAAGGTCGGGGTCTCTTCCCCCTTCAGTATCCCGAGATTGCGCCCACCTTGAGGCTGCACAGACTGCAGGAAATCGTAGGCTAGCTTCGTCGCTCGAGACGGATCCACCAGTCGAGCATGAAGTAGCGAGTGAAGTGAGAGGAAAGCAACAGCTACGTAAGCTAATGGACGAATGTGCATAAGACTGAATTAGAAATAACGTTAGCAGGACTACCCTACTCGGCTAACTTCGATCCAAAGTAGACTGCAAGGAATCCACCACAGACGCTGAGCACCACATAGGATAAAGCTCCGAGTAGATACCCCTCTCGCAGCTGGCTAAGAAGCTCTGCTGAAAACGTGGAGAAGGTCGTAAACCCTCCACAGAACCCCACGATGAGCAGACAACGAAGAGATAGGGAAACCTCCGAAGAGAACTCTCCCATTCGTCCCAAAAGATAGCCGATGAGGAGCGAACCTAATAGATTAATGCCCCATGTAGCCCAGGGAGTAGGTTCGCCCCATAGTCGTGCCACACCATAGCCTAAGAGGTAGCGGAGGAGACTACCTGAGCCTCCTCCGATGAAGATGTATAGTAGGTGCAAACTACTCAGCTGATTCACGACAAAGAGCTAGATACGCTCGAGGACGAGATCAATGAGCCCCTCGATGCTACCCTTGTAGTCCGTATTCATATTCTGAGCCTTACGCCCAGCGATGATACAGCATACCGTCATCGCACGATGCCCCATGAGGGCGGAGAGAGCTGCCAGAGAGGAGCTCTCCATCTCATAGTTCGTCAGATGACGTCCTTCGTAGTCGAAGGCTTGGATCTTCTTGTTCAGCTCGGGGTCATGCAGGGGGAGACGAAGCTGTCTACCTTGGGGACCATAGAAGCCATTGGCTGCGATCGTATTCCCACGGAGAATATCCTGCTGACATATCTGTTCGATGAGGCTTGGGTCGGCTGCGACGACGTAGGGACGAAGGCCTTCGATCGACCAGTCTAGCTGCTTCAGGAGCTCAGCCTCGAAGGAGCGATTGCGAACACGCTCCGTATCTCCGTAGAAGTAAAGGACTCCGTCGAAGCCGATCGAGTGCTCGGCAGCGACATACGTACCTATGGGGGTCTCATCCTGTAGTCCTCCGGAGGTACCGACACGTACTAGCGTCAGCTGACGGAAAGATTCCTTCTCCTGACGTGTATCGAAGTCGATATTCGCCAGGGCATCGAGCTCGTTAAGCACGATGTCGATATTGTCCGTGCCGATTCCATGGCTGACGACACTGATACGCTTCCCCTTGTAGAGGCCTGTGATCGTGTGGAACTCACGGCTGGTGACATTACATTCGATATGGTCAAAGCGTGAAGCCACCATATCGACACGAGCTGGATCACCGACCAAGAAGACGCGATCAGCTAGTTGCTCGGGACGCAGATGAAGGTGGAAGATCGAGCCATCACCATTGATAATCAGCTCGGAGGATGGGATAGTGCGCTTAGTACTCATAAGTATTTCGTTGTATTTGTTGCTCTTAGATCAAAGCCAAGTCTACGACTCTGTCCTGCAAAGATAACCTAAACTCTTCGTCTGTGGTTAGTTTACCCCTTAAAAGGGACACCTTTCCCTCCCCCAAACGATAGGAGAGCTAACGACCCATCCAAGGGAACACCTCCCCGAGCTAAGCCCTAAGGCCGAGCAAGCTCGTAGGCTCAGGACGATCACCCAGCTATCAGAAAGAGCGAAGGTAAACCTTAGCTCATATAAAGACTAACCTCTGCTGGAATAGACATAGAGCTTTCCCCAAGCTAAGGTTAAGCACTTCCTCCCCACCCGGCAAGCTTTCCAACAAGAAAAACCCGATCAAGGCACCTTAGAGACCTTGATCGGGTTAGATTTTGCTTCAGCTCAAGACGAGGGAAGCTCCTCGCTTGGATGAATGAAGAGGACTATCTCCGAGACTTCCCTCGGTGCTTCGTCGAGGGTCTCGTGACCTTCTTCTCTGAAGAGCTACTCTCGGCAGGTGATGACGCCTTGACAACTAGAGGAGAAGCCATAGATCTGTCAGTGAAGAGCCCAGTCAGCAGGCGCGTAAACGTAGAGCGCACATCGTCGGGGACAATACTTCCGTTGGCGATATAGACGACGCTATACCACTTATCGTCCCGCTGTACGTAGCCCGCATAGCCACGTACGCCACGCATCGATCCACTCTTAAGATAGGCAGTGATCTCGCTAGGCACGTCTAAGCTACGCACCGTCCCCTCGACACCTGCACGTGGCAGGGAGGCAAGGAAGGAGCGACGCACCTTAGGGTTAGCCCAAAGATCGGCCAGGATACGTGTCAGTGCTTCCGAAGTCAGTCCACCCGTAGGACTTAGGCCCGATCCATCCTGAGGAAAGAAGGAGGCATCCGTCAGCCCAAGTCGCTCCTGCCAGAAGCGACGCATAGCGACAGGCTGACCCGAAGCACGATCTTGGGGCTCATTGAGCACGTAGGCCAGTGCTTCAGCATAGCCATTGGCACTGCGGAAGTTGGTGATCCTGGCGAGCGTGTCAGCTGCTAGCGAGCGATAGAAGCCGATGGTATCCAGCCCACGCATAGGCTCTGTCCCATAGACGACTTGAGGAGCTTTATCCAGCGGAATGCCATAGCCACGAAGACCCTCAGAGAGCCAGTGAGCAGCGAAAGCTGGAGGATCAGAGAGAGGCTGACGGAGGTAGACCCCTTGTCTGCCCGCACGCACCGAGCCAGCTAGCATAAGGCTATGGAGCTTGGGATGGAGCGAGAGGTTAAGGCGATTGGTTGCCCCTCGGGAGAACTCCTTCTGATAGGGTAAAGGAAGCCCCGCCAGCTGGAGATCTACACCTAAGCCTTCGCCTTCATCGTAGAGATAGAGGTCAGCGTAGTTGTCCGCCAGACTAAAGCCCGAGACAGGTACAGCGTAGTAATGATCAAGGTCTTCGTCTGGCCAGTGTTCGCTATAATAAGGTGGGGGGAAGCCTGCCATATCCAGCAGGAGACGCCCAGAGATACGCTTGATCCCACGTGCTAGCAGTAGGTCTCGCACCTGACGAACGAGTCGCCCGGGTCCTGCGATGTAATGCGATCCGAGCGAGGGATCCGCAGATGCCCCTAGGATAAGATCGCCTCGCCATGTGCTATCGACGAGCTCTCCGCGTAGAGCGATAGGCATATGGAAGCGGTAGTCCCGACCTCGCATGGATAGGAAAGCGCCCGTCGTGGCGATCTTGACAAGCGACGCTGGGCGGAAAGACTCATCACTGCGGTGACTGAGGATCGTCTCCCCCGTCTGAAGGTCACGCACTAGGATCGTAGCACGTACTCCGGGGCGAGAGTCATAGCCTTTCAAGAAAGAGAGTACCTCTGGTAGTGGAGCAGCAGCTAGGCAGGTACTCAAAGCCAAGCTTAGGGAAAGGAAAATAGAACGGGTGATCGACATGGTTTATGGAGTCCGACGATATAAAAAGAAGGGCTACCTACGCAGCTGCGCAGATAGCCCTTGAGGTGACTGAGGATACACCGTGCTCTCAGGCACGGCATCCACTAGAGGATGGCTGCTTACTTGCCACCCTTAGCCATCGCACCACGAGCCGCACGCGTGAGCTTGACAGCGCAGACGACAGCGTTCTTGGCGTTGATGACTTCGAGGCCTTCGAAGGAGAGTGCGCCCACCTGGATCGTCTTACCAAGACCGAGCTCGGTGACGTCGATGAAGAGCTTCTCAGGGATTTCAGTGTAAGGAGCACGAACCTTGAGCTTACGCATTTCAAGGCTGAGCTTACCCCCTGCCTTCACACCCTCAGCGTGACCGGTGAGGACAACAGGTACTTCCATTACGATAGGCTTCGTAGCTTCTACCTGGAGGAAGTCGAGGTGAAGGATAGCATCCGTCACAGGGTGGAACTGCAGATCCTTAAGGATTGCCTTAACCTGACGGCCTTCGATGTCGAGGTCGATAGCGAAGATGTCTGGAGAGTAGACGAGATTACGTACGCCATCCTGGCTTACGGTGAAGTGAACTACTTCGTTGCCTCCGTAGAGGACTGCAGGGATCTGGTCGCCTGCACGTAGGCCCTTAGCGGCCTTCTTGCCAAGCTCGGGACGGAGCTTACCGGCGAGTGCGAATGACTTCATTCTTTCTTTCTAATTAATTGTGTTACTCAAAATTAGTGTCTACTAATTTCCCATCACACGAGTCCGAGGCTAGGTTCGCCTCAGGCGTCTCGTCTACGAGATAACCGTAAAACGCTGGCAAAGATACACCAAAACCTCCATTTATCCTAGCGAGTATCGCCTTGCTCCCCCATTCCCCTTCTAAGAGAGAGAATTTTTCACATACGCGGAAATAAATTTCTGCATATAAGAAAATTTATTGGCGTATATACAAAAATATATTCCTGTATATAAGAAAATCTAGCTACCTTCGCATAGAGATCAAAGCACCCCCGCATGGGGGGCAGAAAAGCACCCGATTACGACTAATTCAATACACCGATGATTAAGATCAAAGCTGTCGAAAGAAAGGCCGGCTTCGGCAAGAGTAACAAAACCCTCTGGTATCCGGCGATCCACTTACATTCGGATGTGAACTTCGAAGAGTTCATCGAGCTCGTAGCGGACGAGACGACGGTCTCTTCGGCTGACGTCAAGGCGGTTTTTGACCGAGCCTCGAGGGTGCTCATTCGCCTGCTTCAGGACGGAAAAAGCGTGGACTGTGGCGACATGGGCACTTACCGTCCCAACATCACGGCCAAGCCTGGTTCGGGGGTCGACAGCGCCGAGAAAGTCAGCGTTGATCTTGTGGACAAAACAAAAGTCATCTACACGCCTCGCGTCAAGGTCAAGACCTCACTCAAGGGCGTCCGGCTAGAGCGTGCTGAGCGTGTCCTCGACGTGGCTTACAATTCTCTGGGGAAGAAGAAGTCAACGCCTCAAGGCGGCAATTCTTCTTCCGCCGACAGCGACAGCTCCGTCGTGTGGTGACACGGCTTTGAAGCAACCACATCGGGGGACGATCCGACTTGGATCGTCCTCCGACGTGCAGTTTAACTAAGAGTACATTCAACGCAAAATGAGCTATGGAGAATAATTGATATAAAAGCAAACAAAGATAACCATAGCACAGAACATGGAAGAGATAGACAAAAAATATAAGCTAACGCAGGTAGACTTCTCCGAGAAAGTAGGAGTAGGAGTACGCTTCACCTTGATAAAGCCGCAAATCTGTTAGTCCCTTAACTCGGAGGATATTCTATGCCTATGGAACAAGAGGAGAAAACTGTATAACGCAAGTTCTGAATCCCCGCACAGACTACATCAAGACAATCCTAAATTTTAAGACTGCTGGACTATAAGTGTAAACCTCAGTTTAATCCTTCCAAATGATTGCCAAGACCTTTATGACTATGCACTGACCTTGTACAGAACCATACTTCACATAAAGGAATACTTTGGTGGACGAGAAGACTTTGTCTAAGACATAGAGAAAAGGTATTATCGGGCTGCCTGCTAATATCTTCTTTGGGACAGGCATTCCGGCCTCCATCATTGTCATCGATAAGAATAAGAAGGGGAAGGAAGACTTAAGGGCATCTTCTTCATCGACGCACAAGATGGCTATATGAAGGATGGAGCTACGAACCGCCTTCGCGAGCAAGACATCAAGCGCATTGTCGATACATGGGAGGAGCAACAGGCTATCCTCTAATGTATATTTACCCTAACTTTGTCCTTGAAATATCATCGACATAATATGGTGACAACTAGATTCTACTATTCTAATACTATCTCTGGATTTTATGCTGAAGAGCCGTGTTCTATCGTTGGGAAACTAACAGGATCTTCTCAACACGACATCAACCCTAAGACGGCAAATGCTTGGAAGGAAGAGATAAGCAGTTTACGAGAGGTGCTTTCCAAATACAAAAACACTGATAGGGGAAGCATTTACCTAGAGTATAACATACCTCGTATGGGCCATCGTGTTGATGCTATCATCCTAATTGATGGCATTGTCTTTATCCTAGAGTATAAGACTGGAGGGCAGACATTCAATCAAAGTGCACGAAATCAGGTGTGGGACTATGCACTGGATTTAAAAAATTTCCATGCAGATAGCAAAGGTCGGATCCTTGTACCTATAGTCGTTGTACCTGGCGCACTAGACAAGCATTGCTCTATTAAACTTAGGCTTTCTACTGACAAGGTATATGAACCTCTTTTCGCAAATACTCGTCAATTAGGGGTAGTCATTCAGAAGATACTTGATCAACTTGGCCAAGCATCAGGTCGATCTCCACAAAGAGATTGTGCCTGGGCTAATAGTGGGTATGAGCCAACCCCTACAATCATAGAGGCAGCTGTAGCCCTATATGAAAAGCATAATGTGGCTGATATTACGAAGAGCGGTGGCGATATAAAAAAGACCTCAAAAGTACTGAGTCAGATAATAGATCATTGTCGTAGCAAGCACCGGAAAGCAATCTGCTTTATCACAGGAGTTCCAGGTGCAGGTAAGACGCTCATTGGGCTAAACACTGCCATTGAACAATCTAGCAAAGAAGGGAAGGCTGTTTATCTCTCTGGAAATTTCCCTTTGGTCGAAGTCCTTCAGGAAGCCTTAACTCGTGACTACATAAAACGCAAGAGAAGCATCCAATCTAATGAGGAGAAAAAAACTCGCATAAAAAAAGAAGATGCTAAGCGAGAAGTGAAAGCATTCATACAGATGATCCATCATTACCGCGACCAGTACCTGGAAGGAGTAGAGATCGCACCTGAGGATATCAAGCAAATACCTGGGTACTTTAGTAATACAGATAAAGCCTATATTCCTGCCGAGCATGTAGCTATCTTTGACGAAGCTCAGAGAGCATGGACCAAAGAGGAGTTGCAACGCTTTATGCGCGAGAAGAAGAACATACAAAACTTTCCCTATAGCGAACCCGAATATCTCATCTCTTGTATGGATCGCCAACAAGATTGGGGCGTTGTAGTCTGCCTTGTAGGTAATGGGCAAAGCATCAATAAGGGAGAGGCCGGTCTAAAAGAATGGATAGAAAGTATTCTCCGTAGATATAAGAGTTGGGATGTTTATATGTCTCAGGCTGTCCTAAAATCAGGAGAACTTAGCCAAAAACAGATAACGGACATTCAACCACAACTCAAACTTCGAAAAGAGCTCCACCTCGAAATCTCAATGCGCTCATTTCGATCTGAAAGTGTAAGTCTCTTCATAAATCAACTCCTTGATCTTAAGGTAGAAGAAGCTAGCTCCACTCTACACAAACTGGGAAAGAATAACTATCCTATAGTTCTGACCCGCTCTCTCGAAAGAGCCAAACGATGGCTCCGGAGCAAGAAACGAGGTAATGAACGTATGGGCCTACTGGCTAGTAGTAAAGCGGAAAGGCTTAAAGCCATATCAATCAACGTAAAGTATAGCCCTAACTTCGTCCACTGGTTTCTAGAAGATAGCCAAGACATTCGGTCCAGCGATACACTGGAGGATGCACTCACTGAGTTTGAGGTTCAGGGACTAGAAATAGATTGGGCCTGTGTTGCATGGGATGCCGATCTAAGGATAAATATGGCTAGAAAAGTTTGGGAGCATTTCCAACTCCGAGGAGGGAATAAATGGCTAAACATCAACAAACCTGTCAATCAGGAATATCAAATTAACGCCTATCGTGTGCTACTTACACGTGCTCGCCAAGGGATAGTTATACTAATCCCCGAGGGGGATGACACTGATACAACTCGCAAACGAGAGTGGTATGATCATACCTATAATTACTTGAAAAGAATAGGAATTCGGGAGATATAAGACCGAGATATCTAATCAACTTGGTCTGATATTTTAGAGTAATCCCTAACCAACGAACCTTACACGGTAGGGCATAGTAAAGAACAAGCGATCCGCAGCAGCTTATAGACTACTGCAGATCACTTGTCTCTAGGAATAAGAAGTTGCAGTTACTTGCCGATACAGAAGTGGGCGAAGATGTTGTGGAGGATGGAGTCGCTGGTGATCTCGCTGCCGG
>ERZ772874.1367-NODE-1367-length-12679-cov-11.946293_pt1 | contig 12679 bp, 9 predicted proteins | sample MGYA00580586_ERZ772874 | MGnify/ENA primary metagenome ERZ772874 (study PRJEB29015, sample SAMEA2737952) | human oral metagenome | biome: human oral; feature: human-associated habitat; material: dental | place: China | collected 2154 ... | reverse complement strand
GCAGTGCCAGCGCGAAGGAGGATGCGCCCACAATCAGGAAATCTGCGGTCGAGTATTGGCGGGGCAGGAACGGGAAGATCAGCCCCATCAGACCGAAGACCACACCCAGCAGGATCGCAAAGCCGGTCTTTGTTAGGAACAGGTTCGCCACCATTTCGATATTCGCAATCACCTGGCGGCCCTGTTCCAAGGCAGCGGGAAGCGAAGAGAACTTGCCGTCCAGAAGCACCAGGCGCGAGACGGCTTTCGTCGCGGGTGCAGCGTTACCCATTGCAATGCCGAGATTGGCGTGTTTGAGGGCGAGCGCATCGTTAATACCGTCGCCGGTCATTGCCACGACGTGCCCTTGCTCTTTGAGCGAGATCACCATGTTCTTCTTCTGCTCGGGCGAAACGCGACCGAAAATATTGTGGGTTGCGGCGGCCTCGGCGAGTTCGGGGCCGTCTTCCGGCAGGGTAGAGGCATCAATCGCGCCCGCAGAAATATCCATGCCGGCGGTCTTCGCAGCTGCCTGCACCGTGTACGGGTTATCGCCTGAGAACACCTTGAGGGTTACGCCCTGGCGATTGAAATAGTCCACGATTTCGGGGGCATCGGAACGCACATTTTCGCGGAAAATCACGAAGAGCACGGGGGTGTGGTCGGCGGGGATGTGCTGCACTGGGTCTCCGTCATCGTTGCGTACCACGGCGGATGCATGCGCGAGTACCATCGTGCGCAGACCCAATGATGCGAGTTCACGGGCCCGCTCACGTTCCTCGGTGCCCTGGTTCAGCAGAGCCTCGGGAGCGCCGAGAAGCCAGGCTCCCGAAGACTTAAACTCGATAGCGCTAAAGCGTAACGCCGACGAGAACGGCACAATGCCGCTTACCTGCTCGGTGGGTGCCTGCTCGAACCCGCCGGTGAGTGCTGCTGCGGTCGGGTTCGCGTTTTCATCATGACCGAACCATGCCAACGCCTGGTCCCAGCCCTGCGGCAGGGATGCGCGCCACGCCTGATTTTCATCGGGTGCTTTTGCCTCGGCCGGAGTCGTCAGCGAGCGTACCGAATCGAAAATCACGCCGCCCTCGGTCAGGGTGCCCGTCTTGTCGAAGCACACCGTATCCACGCGGGCGAGCACCTCAACGGCGGGCTGTTCCTGCACCAAAATATTGTGTTTACGTCCCAGAGCCACAGCCGCCGCCGCGAACGCCAAGGTTGTCATGAGCGCCAAACCCTGCGGAATCATAGATGCTACTGACGAAACTACCGCAATAGCAACGTTCTCCCAGAGACCGTCACGATTGACGATCTCAAGGCCGCCCGCCGCGCGCACCTGGCCCCACAGCACGATCGGGATAATGATGGCAAGGCCGAAGGTAATCCACCGCACCACGCGGTCGAGCGCATCGCGAAGCTCAGACTGGATGCGCGAGAACTGTCGGGCCTCGTCGGAAATTTTGCTTGCGCGGGACTCGGAGCCCACCGCCGAGAGCAGTACGCGCCCGGTGCCGCCGAGCACGCTCGATGCCGAAAGCACCATATCGCCCGGACGTTTCGGAATCGGGTCATTCTCACCGGTCAGCAGGGATTCATCCAGCTCTAGCGAGTCGGAGGTTAGGACCACCGCATCCGCAGGAACCTGGTCGCCGCGTTTGAGCACTACCACATCGCCCTCAACCAGGGACTCCATAGGAACCTCGATCATAGCGCCATCGCGCACCGCCGTGATCGGGGATCGGTCAAGCAGAGAGATACGGTCGAGCTCAAGCTTAGCCTTGTACTCCTGCACAAAACCGATAATCACATTCGCCACCACGGCGAACAGAAAGAGCAAATCAGCCCAACGCTGGTACAGAATCACAACCAGACCGCACAGCCCAAGCACCAGGTTAAATACCGTAAATAGGTGTGCCCGCATAATGCTCCACAAGGTGCGGGAAGACTTATTATTCTGAGCATTGACCTTACCGGCGGCGGTGAGCTTAGCAACCTCATCGCTGCTGAGCCCGTGAACAGCGAGCTCTTGAGAACCGCTGTGTGCCTGAGCAGAATATTCGGGAACATAACCGGAGGCTTCAGACAGCATTGTCTTGTGCTGGTCAGAACTCATGGATGGGGTACTCTCCTTCGTGGGGTAGGGGAAGAGTAATACATACGGTTTGGGCTGCACCCGGGCGAGTTCAGACTTCTTATCACGAGAAATAACCCTGCGCCGGGCATTACTTTATTCTAACAAGTAACCATGGCACAGGGCTTATATGCCGAACTGGGAATATACTGAGAATCCGTCGGATACCGGCATGAAATATTCGGGGTAGCAGCCCAGAAAAAGGACGACTCAAAGCACAGTGCCGCTCTATCGCCGCGGCAGAACCAGAGGCCGCTTCGTCACCGGATGCTCCAAAACCTCAATCGGATGCTGATACACACGGCTCAGCCGCTCCTCGGTACACACCTGGGCAGGGGTACCGTTGGCAGCCACACGGCCCTTATCCAGCAGCACGATCCTATCCGAATACGCCGCCGCCACATCTAAATCATGCAGAACCGCCAACACCGCCGTACCCTCGGCGGCAAGCTCCCGGCTCATCTGCAGAGTCTGTTCCTGATGCTTAATATCCAGCGCCGCCGTAGGCTCATCCAAGAGCACTAGGGGAGTCTGCTGCGCAAAAATACGAGCCAAATGCACACGCCCACTTTCGCCGCCCGAAAGGGTTGTCACATCGCGATTTGCCATCATCTCTGTATGCGTGCGCGCCATCATCTGCTCGATCACGGCGTCGTCCTCATGCGCACGCTCGGTACCGCGCCACGGGGTGCGCCCCATCGCCACTACCTCGTGCACCAGGTACGAAAACGCCACCTGAGTTTTCTGCAGCAGCAGGGCACGCAGGCGCGCAAGCTCAAGATACGAATACTCACCCACCCGCTTATCCTTGAGCAGTACCGCGCCGGAATCAGGCTTAATATCGCCCGCAATAACCCCCAAAATCGTGGACTTACCGGCACCATTGGGACCGATGAGCGACACAACCTCGCCCGCCTGAACCTCAAAAGAGACATCCTCTAAGATGCGCCGCCCACCCACCGACAGCGAAACCCCATCAACAATAAGCATTAAAGACCTCCCTTCCCCATTGAACGGCGCAACAGGAAGAAGAACGTAGGGCCACCCACGAGCGCCGTAAAAATACCGATCGGCAGGTCAGAGACCGGAATGAGCGTGCGCGCCCCCAAATCGGAAAGCGCAATTAACAGCGCCCCGCCCAGTGCCGAAGCAGGCAGCAGCAAACGGTTAGACGGCCCCAAAATAAGCCGAAGCAGATGCGGAATAATCAGCCCCACAAAGGCGATAATGCCCGCATGAGCCACCGCCGCACCCGTCAAAAGCGCCGTAGCAGCAATCGCAACACCGCGCAGACGCTCAACGTTCACCCCGGAATGCTGCGCTGCGCGCTCGCCCAGCGCCAACAGATCAAGTTTGCGTGAAATCATCAAGCACATGATTAGCCCCGCTACGATCACGAACCACACGCTGGCAAGAGCCTTCCACGTAGACCCGTTGAGCGATCCCATCTGCCAGAAAACGATGCGGTCGCGGCTGACATTATCGGCCAGGTACAGGCAGAACGCGATTGCGGCGTTTGCCACCGCAGTTACCGCAATACCCGTCAAAATCATGGAGAGAACTTTCGCCCGACCTGAGGAACGCGAGAGAAAATAAACCAGTGCTGTTGCCGCGAGGGCACCGCCGAAGGCGAAAGCTGGAACCGTGTAAATATCGAAGAATTCGAGATTGAAAACGACCGCTACACATGCTCCCACTGCGGCGCCTGAAGACACACCGATAACCCCGGGCTCGGCCAGCGGGTTACCGAAAACCGCCTGCATGACCGCGCCCGAGCATCCCAGGGCAGCGCCCACGAGCAGCCCCAAAAGCACACGCGGAAAACGAATATTCCACAGGGTGCTGTCTTCAAGATAGGCGGTCGGATCCTTGGGAATCATACCCAAGCGGCGCCCCAGCGAAGCCATCACATGATCGGTCGGAATATTGTACTGACCCAACCCCGCCGACACCACGGTTATGACGATCAGGGCAATACTCAGAAAGCCAAAAGTTGCGAGAATACGGATGCGGCGTTTGCTGCGATAATCCGCGCTGCCGGGAGTCGCCGCATCAGTGCGGTTGGACGAATTCACAGGTGGAGCCTCTTAACGCTGGGGTGCATAGATAGCGCGGGCTAGGGAAAGCAGAACAGCGGGGGTATTCGGACCGTAGGATAGAATCTGCCCGTCGTTCATATCAACCACGCGCCTGCTCTTTCCCGCGTTCGTTTCGGCAACCCCCGGGCGTGCCAAGAATCCATCCAAGCCGCCGGTGGATTCCACGCCGTGAGTCATGGTCAAAATGACATCCGGGTTCACCTTGACCAGGGCCTCGCTATTCGCGGGAACAATGTTGCGCGTTCCCTGCTCGGAAGCCACATCCCTGCCCTCAAGCGCGGCAATCAGATCATCCGCGCCGGAACCCTTACCGAGAATGAAGAATACCCCGGCATTACCGCGCACGTACAGGAATGCCATCGACAGTTTCTTATCGCCTTCAGGGGCAACTTCTTTGATGGTATTCAGGGCATAATCAAGGTCTTTCTGCACGCGCTCGGCGACCTTATCGCCCGCCTCCTGCACACCTAAAGCCTGTGCCACAGCCTTGAGCTGGGGAATGATCTTATCCATGCGTCTCTCATGGTCGAACACCACCACAGTCACGCCCGCATCGCGCAGTTGTTCAACAACTTCTTCGGGACCATTGCTCTTATCCCAGAGCACAAGATCGGGGTTCGTCGCGAGAATCGCATCCGCGTTCAGGTCGTGGCCGTTCTGAGTGACGAGCGGCAGCTTCGCCAGCGAAGACTCGGTTGAAGACGTCACACGACCGACCAGACGATCACCCAAACCCAGCGAGATGACCTCTTGCGCGAGAGTGCCGTACAGGTCAAGAGCCAGGATGCGGTTCGCCGACTTAACAGTCACCTCATCGCCCTTGAAATCCTTGAAAGTCACAGGAAGCTGCGGGGTGGGAGTCTCAACCATCGGCTGAACTTCGGGGGTGTTCTTCGCGCTGCTGGGACCCGTCAGCGATTTCGGATCGGAAGAAACATTGCTCTTGAGCTCCTGCGCAAGGTTCTCAAGCTCAGACTTGGTGGTCTGTTCATCAACCACGGAATGCGAGGATGCGCTCGTGCTGCCCGGATTTTGGGTGCCGATGCCGCATCCGGAGATAAAAAACATGGATGCCGCTAATAGCGCGGCGGTAACCTTCTGCGATGCGCTCGCTCTGCCGTGCCGGTGTCTGGGGCGTGTTGTTGCGCCGGGGTGTGAGAGACGAAAAGCCATATGAAGAGTTCCTATCGGCTAAAACTGTGAGTGTATGTATTCGTGATGGGAGCGTGTGCTTAGGGTGAGGGTGCGGGTAGTCGATACTACCCGCACCCTAGCGCATCCGGTGAGCTATGAGGTGCGGATGCTGCACCGAGGAATAAACCCGAGCCTAAGAATCGCCGCATATGCCGGTGGTTGATAGGCCGATCTTAGGTTTATTCGGAGCGCTCAGACATCCTGGAGGACTTGCGACGGCGCGTGTACAGTACGGCACCAATACCGGCGACCAGAGAGGCCAGACCACTAGCAACCCCAGCCTCTACACCGCTGGCACCGGTATGCGCCAGACGACCATGAGAGCCGCGTGCGTTGAGGGAATCACATCCCTGACCCTGATATACGGTTTCGGTCACAGTTTGGGTGGTCTGGGTTTTGGTGGTGTTGCCCGCGGGCTGTGTACCCGAAAGCGATGCCGAGAAGCTCAGCGGAGCCATATCCTTACCCGCCTCGTAGAAACCTGCAAACGCTTTAGCACCCTCAGCGGTAATGGTAGTGCCCGCACCGCTGATGGAAATTTTATCGCCAGAGACCTGCAAACCGCTCACATCAACGTTGAGCAGAGCAACTTCACCGTAATTCTGTGATTTGCCGTCCATATCGTTGCCGACCATCGTTGCGTAGAGAACGGCGGTCTTGCCGTTGATCTCCAGACGCGGGTTTGAGATGGTGGTGTCCAGAATTCCGTGGTGTCCGGTGAAATGCACCGAACCGGTGAAGGAAATCGAGCCCTTACCATCTTTGAAGGAACCCGTGCCCTTCGCCCACTGGAAGGCGTTATTGGAATAGGTGGTGCCGTTCAGATCCCAGCTGCCGTTCGCGATGCCGCCGCGAATGTAGTTGCGGAAGGAATCGCGCACGCCCCATCCAAGATCTGCGCTGGTGACCTTACCATCTGCGGATGCGGCCGGTGCATTCTTTGCAGCCTTAACGGGAACCTGCTTGGTCACGGTCACCGGGGTACAGACGGGCTGGGCGGGGTTCTTTGAGACGCTGCTGAAGGAACCGCTCTTACCGCCATTCGGGTGTGCAGCCGGGGTGGAGCCGTTACGGGAATGGGAGGCATTGCCGCCGCCATTGTTCACGGAACCGCCAAAGTTCGTGCCGCCAATACCCGCATTCGCGTTATTGCCCAGGTTCGTCGAACCGCTGCCGGTGTTAGAACCCTTAACCGTGGTGTCGGTAACCTTGTTTTCCACCAGCTGAGAACCGAGTTTTGCGCTGAAGGAGAGCGGAGCCATAGCGCGCTTGTCGGCGTCATTGTACTGCCCGGCGAAGATCGCCTCAGACCCCTCGACGGTAACGGTAACGGCTGCGTTCTTAGCCGAGAGCACGTTATTTTCTAAGGTTGCACCGCTCAAATCGACCTCGGCAAGTACAAGATCTTTGAAGGTGCGGTTTTCGCCCTGCATATTGAGCGCTTCGGCGTCGACAACCAGGTAGCCCTTGCCCTCTTTGATGACTAGGCGAGTGTTCTCGAAGCTGCTGTTGAGCTGGCCGTGATGCCCGCTAATGTGCACCTTGCCCGCGAAGTTGATCTGACCGGTCTTCGTTGCCTCATCGTACGAGCCGGATGCGCTGGTAAAGTCGAGCCCGCCCGCCGCGTTCTTCGACAGACCCTCGACGGTGATGTTACCGCGCGCAATGGTGTTGAGGTAGTGCAGGAAGGAATCACGAATATTCCAGGTCAGGTTGCCGGATTCAATAATGTGCCCTTGACCTTTCGGCACGTCGGTTCTCGGTGCTGCATCGGTAGCCGGAGGCTGAACCGGTGCAGGCTTAGCGGCTTCCGAGCTCTGTGAGGGCTGTGGTGCCGGTTGAGAGCTGGGTGCGCTGGGCTCTGAAGGGGTGGAAGCAGGTGCCTCAGAAGTTTGAGAGGGCTGTGGTGCCGGAGCTTCGGAACTCTGTGAGGGCTGCGGTGCCGGTGTTTCAACGGGTTTACTCTGCTCTGGAGCAGGTTGGGTTGGCTCAGGAGCTGGATCGGCAGGCTTGCTCGGTTCTGGTGCAGGCTGCTCGGGTTGAGTAGGCTCAGGTGCAGGCTGAGTCGGCTCCGGGGTCGGATCAGCAGGTTTCTCCGGTGCCGGTGCCTGCTTGGTAACGAGCTTCGCGGAGAATGCCAGCGCATCCAGCTCTTGCCCTGCCTGGTAGAACCCGGCAAACACCGAAGTTGCTTCTGTGCTGAGTTTTACCTTGGTTGCATCAGATGCTGCCAAGGTCAGCTGCCCGCCCTCGTTTTTCAGGGAGGAAGCATCGAAAGTACCAATCAGCGTGTGATCGTGCTGTACGGGCGGGTTCGGGGTGGTGTTGCCGTTATAGGGGCGTTCGCTGATATTTGCGTATAGGCTGCCTTGCCCGTCTTTGATGACAAGTTCCAAGTCGCTGATAGTTACTTCGAGCACGCCGTGGTGCCCGGTGTACTTCACGCTGGAGCCGGTGAATTTAACGTGGTATGAACCGTCTGCCTCGACGGTACCTTCAGCGGCGGTGAAGTGATAAGAACCATCCGCGTTGGAGGTAGCACCGGTTAGTTCCTGCGAACCACCGGCTACAGGACCGGTAATGTATCTGCGGAATGAGGATTTGACGCCCCAATCTACGGATGCATCCTGCAGGCTTTGTGATGCGGCAGCTGGCGCCTGCTCAGAGACGATCTGCGCGGTCGGTGCGGGTTGGTTCGCTAGGGCGGGAGTGGCGGCGATGCCACTGAGGCCAACGGCGGCAGACGCTAGAAACGCCCATGAGCGCTTCGCGTTATGCGACATAGACATGTGTGTCCTTTATTCGTGGTTTTAGTAATGAGCAGTCTTAGTCTAGACCTATTAGCTAAGACTTGTGTAGCTTAATTGTAGTACTTTGCTTAATGATGAGGTTCCCCTTAATAAAATTTTTTGGCAGCGGTGTTGCAAAACCAAAAATTTAGTGACACTATGTCATTTATTAATTTGGTGACACTGTGTCATCAAAAATATTCATGACTCTCAACTCAATCAGGAGGCGTTCCATGACCGCCATTATTACCCCCGAAACCACCTCTCCCGATGCTGCCGAACAGCGGTTTTCGGCCCGGCTAAAAGCGAGCACCAAGTGCGTGCATGATAATGCCGAGCACTCTACTTTTATGGAAGATTTGATGGGAGGGAAACTCGATACTTCCGCGTATTTACGCCTCATCAACCAGTACACCTATATCTATGAAGCACTGGAGGAAATCTCTCGGAATCTGCGTGAATCCGGTAACTCGCTGACCGAGCCTTTCACCTTGGAAGGGCTGGACCGTACCGCCGCGATTCACCATGATATTCGTACTCTAGGGCAGACCGAGATTGACGCCCCGCTGCCAGCGACTATCGAATACGCGGCGCGTATTAAGGCGACCGCTCAGGCTCCCGAACGGTTCTTGGCGCATCATTATTTGCGCTATCTGGGGGACCTCTCGGGCGGGCAGGCTGTGGCGGCTTTGGTGGCGCGCCATTACGGTATTGCGCGGGATGCTCTGACCATGTACTCGTTCCCTCAGCTTCCCAAGCCGAAGGTCTTCAAGGATGGATACCGGGAGCTTCTTGATCGCGCTCCTTTGAGCGAAGAGCAGCGTGAAGCCCTGATTGACGAGGCTATGGAAGGATTCCGTATTAATGCCACACTTTTTGCCCAGCTAAGCGAGCAGAGCTAGCCATCGATAAACATCTCGATAGATGTTCAAAGTTCGTGTTTGAGTCATATCAGGACTATTTGTGACAGATTGTTACACTTGTATAGACAGTACCTCAGAGTGTTTATTATCACTGAAAAATATACGTAAATAACCGTTATATGACACTTGTAGGGCAGTTTCAGACACCCGCTTAGGCATTCATCCTGTGACACGGACATATAAGGGTGCGGTGGTTTCCCAGAGGGGCAAACCACCGCATCCTTCGTTACAGAGGCAGTATCTCTCATGTTATGGAAGAAGAGACAGCCTTCGGTTCTTCAAAACTTTTGTCAGCTGTTTCAGGCGATGGGAATCGAAGGGCAGCTCTTCCTGAGCCTGTTCTAGCATGCTCTCGGTAGCGGAAAGAACCTCGCGAAGTACTCGGTCAGCAATTTTGGCAGATATTCCTAGTTCATGAGCAAATTCAAGGAACTTGCGGCGTGATAGCCCATCACGTTTACCACTGAGAAGAATCGCCATGTTTTTATCCCCATAAGGTGCCGTAGACGGAATGTCGTAGATGGGCGAGAGCTCGTATTGTCCTTTACGGTTTTCTACGATTGACAGATTTTTAGCGTGTAAATCCCCATTTCCGGTAAGCCATGCGTAGACAAACTGCCGAAAAATTTCGGGGGCGGCAAGGCGGGGCGAAAATACCTGTCGAAGAATGACATGGGCACTTTGCTCAGCCGTCAGATTATACTTATCCGCCGGATAACGGTTATTGAGCTGGCATGCATCTTCAACGGCAAGGCGGTGGGCTGCTCCATGCTCATCTACGTAGCGGTCAAAACGACGGATAAGGAGCCCGGGGCGCCCAGTAGCATCATGTACAAGACGGTGAGAAACAACTCCTGGTGATGCATGTATTCCGTGGGCTATCGTGAGAAAAAATGCTTCATTTTCCACTACGTGCGGGTACTCGGGAGGAGAGACTTTAAGAAGATAAAAATCTTCGTTACTTTGCAGCGGGATCGTAAGCATTTTTCCCGAAACTTTATCCTGAACGCCCGGTATAGAGACAGGGTCTATAACGCTTTGCTGAGTGATAATTTCTGAAAACCTAATGTTGTGGAAGTTTTGGCCCTGGATAATGTCATGCCCATCGGGGACGACAAGCTGGGCGGGCTGGTCACCATGAGGTACCACCTGCACATCCCCAACAGTATCGGCTCCTACTGCAATCAACATGCGGAGCTCGTCGTCCGAGGATACTTTGAGATGCTGACGCAGTCCGGTAAGCCGACGGCCCTCAGGAAGAAGACCTGTAAAGAATGGTGGTAACGCACCACTCCCGTACAGGTATGCTTCCGCGCGTATGGGGAGGGTAGAGGATATAGGTTTGCCGTCGGACTCTATGTAGTTTTCGGCATATGTGTACGCTGTATCGCCGTGGTCTGTTCGGGAAAGATAGCCAGCGATGTTCCCCTTTTTATAGACGTCTGCAAGGATTTCATGCATTAGCGCTCCCGAGGGATGAGATCGATGCCGAGGGTGTCGAGTACGGCGGTTACTTTGTCAAAGGCGATAGACTCGCGCCCTTTTTCGAGATCGCGGATCGTGCGCTCCGAGACTCCGGCAAGAAGCCCCAAATACTCCTGCGTAATCCGAAGTTCGCGGCGATGCTCGCGAACGATCTGGGCGAGCGAGCCCTTTAAGTCCCGTGGCACGAACGCATCCTTTCCATGAGTCTGAAACCCTATAAATCGGCAAAATAATTCCGAATTCATGCCATTATGGCATGAAAATTGGTGAAAACACTATATTTCGGCAATATTTTGCCGATATATGTAGTTTTAGGGGGCAGAGGGAGGAAAAAATCGTGCTTTTCGGCAGAATATTTCCGATTTTTAGGATTCCTGATAGCCGTCATGCGGATGCGGCGGCTCCCCAGAGAGAAAACCACCGCATCCTTTGTTACCGCCGTATGCGCGTTGTAACTTACCTGCACATGGCACTACCTGCTGCTACGCGGCCTGAGGCTCGGGTTTGGGCCCCGCCGTGACCGCGCGATCGCGATTCTGCGCTATGCGCACGGCCGGGGTGAGCGCCGAACCTGCCCAAAGAGCCATGACCGCGTAGAGACACAGGATCGGCACGGTCGAAAACAACAAGGCATACTGTGCAAGGTGGTTGAGGCTGTTGAATCCGCCACCTATAGCGGCCCCCAGCCACATAGGCGAAATATATAGACCGATAAACGCCACCCACGTCAAAACACGTGCGATACCGGATAACCAGGCGGGCAGGTGTGCAAAAAACAGAGGGAAAGCATCAAGAACAAGCGTCATGATAATCAGCGGGAACATGACGTTATGATGCGACCAGCTGATGGGGGAGATGCTCACCATCAAAAACCCGCCGACCGCCACCTGAGATAGCACAAGATTACGGCGAATAAGCTGGCGCAGAAGCACCGCACAGAGACCGATCGTAGCAAGCGCAAGAGCGTAATATACAGGCTTCAGAGTGGGTTCACGCAGGCCCAGGTGCATCAGCCAGCCTTGAATCGAAATATTATCGGCGAAGTTAATACCTCCAACACGGCCGGAATCCGAAACGGCGCTCGTCCAGAACGTAACTGCCTGCTGGGGGAGGAAGATAAACCCAAGAAGAATGGTCGTGCCGAAAGAAGCGCCTAGGGTAAGGATGCCGCGCCAGTCTTTGCGCATGAGCAGAATAAGACCGAAGGCAAGCGGGGTGAGCTTAATACCACCCGCAATGCCGATAAGTACACCCCGCGGAATGCGGGTTGCCGGTCGTATAAAATCGGCAAGCACCAGCGTAAGAATGATGGGGTTGATTTGTATCAGCGAGAGCCCACGCCGCCAAGGTCCGGTCATAATAATGATGAACGTGAGAGCAGCGATGATGCCGTATGTGCCGAGTCTTTCCTGGAAAGGGACGCTGTATCCGCGGTCGGCGGCATAGTTATAGATAAGAGTTGCCAGCCACCATGCAATACCGACGCTGATCGCATACATGATGGCGATACCCACCCACGCGGGCAGAAAAGCGAACGGTAAGAACACGAGCGCGGCAAAAGGCGGGTAGGTGAAGGGCAACCTAAAGTCGCCGTACTCCAGAAGATTGCGGGCGTAGAGATCTTTGTGCATGCCGTCGTTATCGAAGATGGTCATGGCACCGAAACGGTAGACATTGAAGTCTAGTCCGCCCGTGAACTCGATATAGATAAGCCAACCGATAACAAAGAGAGCGAATGCCGCGAGCGTTATTCTGCCCGCTTTAGGTATGTCTGGCGTAAAGACCTGCACGGATGGTGCTGCGGTCATGGTGATCTTTCTGTTGTGTCTGTGCATTTTTTCGGATGCGGTTCGGCGGGGCGAATGTGTTATCGGTGTGAACGGTTTATATAACCTATCCTCCAGTCTAGCGTGTGAAAGCGCAGGTGGGGAGTGCCTTGAGGCAGAAAAAGGCTCTTGATGTGAAGAAAGCGTTGGAAACTCCGCTTTATTCACATCAAGAGCCTAGCTGTGCCGATAGAGGGATCTAGCCCTGCGCCACCTCACCAAAGTGAGCTGCCATGGTGCCTTCGTGAGCGGC